>Ga0164294_10001696_pt1 | contig 20222 bp, 9 predicted proteins | sample GEODES005metaG_FD_111479 | JGI IMG/M metagenome (GOLD analysis project Ga0164294, IMG submission 111479) | Oligotrophic lake water microbial communities from Sparkling Lake, Wisconsin, USA - GEODES005 metaG | ecosystem: Environmental > Aquatic > Freshwater > Lake | place: USA: Sparkling Lake...
CACGGAGTATAAGCATTTGTAATACCGAATTGACTATCCCCGGCATTTAGATTAGTACTATATTGATCAACAAACTTTAGAGGTTCACCTACGATTGCACTTCCAGATAGAGTACTAGTACCTACAAACAATCTCCAACCAAGAGTACTTGTCTTTTCTGCTACGAACTTCTTGATGCTGTCTTCAAATAGAACGTAGTTGTAAGCAGCTTCAACTTTTTGACCGGCGATTTGTTTATCTGGATTGCCAACTGTTGGATCCATTCCAAACACATCTTTGATATAGTTATTATCATTTTCATTTAAACTAAAATCATAATATCCATATGTTCCAGAAGAAACACTACCATCTGGATTTGAGAAGTTATATTTCAATGCCAAGTTATAAACGTTTTCAGTTGGATTAATTAGACTCTTATATGGGAATGTACTACTTGTTAATTGAGACAATGTAGAAGTGTTGAATCCGTATACTTCATAATCATTGCTAAATTGTGTAGAAGCATTTTGCGTATTTGTTAATACTGACAATATCATTTTTTGACGACCGTCGATATTTGGATTACACGGATCGATTGCTTGATTATTATCATTTGCAGTAAATGACCCGTTATATTTACCGAATGCACCGCTAATTGCACCATTTAATTCGGCGCCAGAATTACAAGCTCCGGTTACTCTTACAGATGCAAAACTGCCACTTCTTAAATTTACGGTACCTGTGGAATCATAATTGAAGAATGTGTTGTTTACAGTTAATTGATCATTAAAATATGAAGAACTAAACAAGTAATTTGTTGTTGTGCTTTCAGCAAATGCTGTGGAAATTGCTGTTTCCGGATCAATACCATCTTGTCCTTGTACACTTGAAGTCAAGAAGAAATATGGAAGAGCTGTGTTAGTAGCCCCAGTTTGAGTTGTTCTAACATTTTTTCTGTTAAACAATACATTAGTTATAGAACCAATTTGCACAGTTTGTCCCGCGTAAAGTTGACTACCACTCAATGTGGTACCGTCTCCCCCACTTAGTTGTGCGGTTGTTAATGCGGATGTTGCTGATATATCACCAAATTGTACAGTAATATCGCCGTTTAAATTCAATCTAGAAATATCATAACGAGATTGTATCTTCACAGAAGAACTTAATGCATTACCTGGCAAACCAGTACTATTAATACTAGCGGTATAAAAACTATTATAAGTCCCAATACCGACAGTCTGTCTCGCGAATACAAATCCATAATTAATGTCGGAACCAACTAAACTATACGAATTGGTTAAATAATTTAAGTACGATGGTTTTGCAATTGGTGCTCTATTAATACTACCACTACCTAGGTCATTCCAAGCGGTATCGAATGTTAACGGAATTTGTCCAGATGGATAGACAAATGTGCCAATACCTACACTTACACTACCACTTATGCGTGACAATTCAGGATGAAATGGAGCTAATGAATATCCAGATGTCTTACCTACAGTTTTGCCATTGGCAGTGACACTAGTAGAAAATCTATTAGCAAGTTGACGTGTTGTAATTTGAAACAATTTACCTTTACTAGCAGATGCATATAATAAATCGTTTAAAGTAGATGAGTTTGATACAGCCCCAAGTGAGGTTATAAAAGAATTAATACTAGATGACGCAATACTTCCTGTGAGTTTACTAAATTTTAAAGATGCGGTCATGAATCCAGCGGGCTTGTTACCGCCCAAAGCAATTGAACCTGTTATATTCCAAACAGAACTACTTTGTTGATAGTTAAATGTTGTTGTATAATTGGTATCATCAACACTTATATAAGAATCATCTGTAATAGCACCAATATCACTATTACGGTTCCATGTACCTGGCTGAGCATAAACAAGCAATGGATTCTTTTGCCAATAACCAGTTAGACCACCTACACGAACAATTGTAACGATACCTTGTTGTTGTAGATATTCTTTGGCTGTATATGGTCCGTAATATACTCCGTCAGCAACCCCAAAACGACTTTCCAAAGTGGCTACGTCGGTAATTGTTGCTGGGAAGAATGCTGGACCATCGGCGAACGGAGCCACTATAGCTCCGCCGATATTGGCTACTCCTTGTGCTAAACCTGACAGGTCATTTTCTCTTGTGAAAACTCCTGGACTTACTATATTTTGTGTTGGGGCGAATGTACCGCCTTCTTGTATTGGCATAATATTAATATCCTTTCAAAGTTATATTTAATCAATAAATATAACAGAAAAAAGTCAAGATTAAACTATTTATTATAACTTTTGTTATTTTGTCATATTTTTACTAATAAACCCTGAAATTATGATTTCAGTATAAAAATCTGGATTTGTCCAAAAATAATCGGTTATATCAATTCCATCTATCGAGAACAATTTGACACTCATATCAGGATCTATGATTATTTTTTTAAGAACTTCATATCCGTGATTTCTCGGAAAGTGATTTCCACAGAAATGAAATTCTCCGCTAAATTTTCTTACATTTGATTTAAATAGATTATAATCTGTATCCAAAAAGATTTTTTCGTATCCCTCGATGTCAAACTTAAAAAAATCTATAGGTCTATTTATTAATTTAATAATATCAGAAAATGTCATAGACATGGATCTTTGCAATTTATTATTATGGAACATTGACGCAAATGTTTGCACCGATTTACTCTCTCCCATCAGTGCATGTATTAAAGTCGGTTGTTCGTCCCCATTTAAGTTTTCAATGAAATCCGATAAACAATCGAGGCTACCATCTATCCCGATATATTTTATATTTTTTCCTTTGTGTTTTAAGAAAAAATATCCTTTGGAACACCCAAAATCCAAAACCAAATCGTTTTGTTCTACACCTACATATTTTTCGTACTGATTCCATTCAAAAATTTCTTTATACGTAAAAGAATCTAAGTTTTTTCTCAACGGAGATATTGAGTTAACATCATTAATTATATTATTTAATTTTTCTTTTACCATTTCAAAAGAAATCTCAGTTGTACATTCAAACTGATTTTTAGTATTTTTATACTTTGGGCACCAATTCCAATCGCCGGCGTTAAATTTATATTTAACATCATTCCAACAACCATTACATACACTTTCGTTTATAACTCTATATGGTGTAAAAAATTCATTAAATGATTTTGTAAATCCGCTTATCAGTAATATTTTTTTATCTAAAGCCCAAGCTAACCAACTATTTCCAGAACTTAGACCTACAAAAAATTCACAGTTATAAATCCAGGATATCGCTTCGTGTATAGATTGCGTTTGTGGGTGAATTACATTTTTCAATCCTTGAAGATCCATATAATTCAACGCTTCTTTTTGTATAACAACCACTTTGTATCCATTGTTATTTAAATGGTCTACTACTTTTTGCCATCCATCTATATGTTGCCAATGTTTACACCCAGATGTGGACGCGGTTGATATACAAACGTATTTTTCTTGTAGTTTGCGATCTTTATCTTTTATATGAATTTTTGTTTTTACTTCTTCGTAATCTAATCCAAGTATATTCGTTGCAATTTGTTGCAGATTTTGTGTTCTATAATCAGTTGGTGATATTGAATCATCAGTTGGATCAAAACATCCTATTTTATAAGAAGCGTAATAATTTTCATCTTTTATATGGTTATAATTGTAAAAATTAATATTTGGGTATTCAATTTCAAATAGATCCTTATTAGGAGTGTAGTAATCTACTATACAATTATGTTTTTTCTGAAAAAGATCTATACAGGCAACCCACGAAACGCCATCGCCTAAAGAGGGTGATTCATTTACTATTTTTACGGTTTTATTTTTTAAATCTAAATTGAAATCGGAAACTAAAGAATTCGTTTGTTTATCTCGTATTTGTATATTCCAATCAATAAAATAAGCAAAATTAGCTTGCGTCCACATATTGTTTGAAATATCCGATTCATAAACAAGTTTATTATTTTGTTTGTTTATAAATTTCAGATTGTATTCTTTTTTAATTTCACCTAATATTTCAACTTTAGATTTATTATTAAAATCGAAAACTATACTGTTTTGTGATTCGACTGAATCTTTGTGATTTATCATTGTACTTTCGTAAATTTCTATTAATTGATTTTTCATACTTGTATCATAAAACGTTATTAATGTATTAACAATATTTTCCCAAGATTTTTCTTTAGACGTTAATGATGTTAATTTTTTATATGTATCGTAGTTCTTTATTACGTGCGTTATACCATTAATAATTTCCTCTACATCTCTATTCGATTTATATAATCCTTCTAAATTATTACCATCCTCAAACGTACCAACAATTGGCAAACCACATGAAATGGCCTCTAACAATGTCAAATTTGGGTGACCAGCTTCCAATATAGATGGATGTAAAAAAATGTCATGGGACTGATATAATCTTAATAGATCAGTTTCACTTAAGTTATATATAATGTTTAGTTTGTCGTAATTAAAATTATATCTTTCAAAAAACTTTTTATTATTTTCAGGACCAGCTATAGTAATTGGTAAATTTAATTTTTTAGCAGCTTCTATTGCAAAACCAAATCCTTTTCTGTCTTCTGATGGATCGTGAATAAACCCATTATTAGCTACACATAACAATTTATATTCATCTACAACTCTATATGTGGGTTTAAAAAAGTCAGTATTAACACCATGACTCAAGTATTTAAGATTTGGCAAATCGAAATAATTGACCAAATATTTTGCGGGTACAAATGAAATAATTGAATTTTTTATCGCATTGTAATTTTCTTTAAAACAATTAGAATCTTTGCCATATAAATATGCGTGATGATCATGACAGGTAAAATAATAAGGTATGCCTCTTTTATGAGCTTCAATTGCTAAATTAGCCACGTGAATGTGTACGACGGCGCAACGGTCAGATTTGACTTGATCTAAATAAAGAATTTCAGATTCATGTCCAAATTTTAAAAAATTTTGATGATATTCCCATATAATTTTTTCAACTGCTCCCCAACCATTTGGCGGAATTGGCAATAAACCAGGTGTAACATTAATTATTCTCATTTGTCTTAAATTTTTAAATGAATTAAAATCTCGGCCTATAGTTTATATAAGACGCATTTGTTTTTAAAATTTTCTATATTTTCTAAATTTACATTTTCTTCAAATACAATGTCTTCATTAAATAGAACTTTCAAATTTGTCAAATTATTTGATATTGTAAATCTAGTTTTCATCCACTCATTATGTAAACAATTTTTATTTACAATCGTCTCATCATTAATTAAGACATTATATTTTCCGGTCTTCGCTATAATAAATAACAGTGGTTCAAATTTGTTTTCAACATTATAGGCTATATTTATAAATGATAAAGCACTGCAAATATTAAATTTAGAACTATTGAAAAACTCACCAACGGACGTGTTGGTAGCATATATCGATTCATTTGTATGATTTACTAATTTTGGAAGAATATTCTCTAAAGTATCTGAAGTTGTTGAGAATGGGTATTTATTGTACCAATCATCTATAGATTTTACAAGAATAAAATTTTCTAAGAAAAAATCAATGTTTCCAGCGAACAATCTGGATTCAATTGATGGTATATCATATGATTTAAATTTGCACATCCACATTTTTGCGTCAACAAGACATTGGTTTAGTATGATGTCAATTTTATCTATGTCCGATTCTGAAAAATCTACATCAAATTCCAAATACAAAAACTTTTTATATTGAAGATTTTTTGCGAATGAAATTGAAGTGCAGATATTTTTGTAAACTATATAACTCGTTCCTTCATGAAACACGTGTACTGATTCTTTATCGTCAGCGAACCAATTTATCGGACTTTTATCTTTAGGCAATAAAAAATTATCACTGTCATAGATATAATAATTAGTCAGACTCTGGACATGGCTATCATCTTGATAATTGGAGATTAAGATTATATCGATATTTAATTTTTTTAATTTATTTATACAATCAACTAAAACATTTCTACGATGATCTGTGTTAGCATAACTGTTAATTATAATTACGTTTTTCATTTATATTTTATATACCCCGTGTTTCTATATGTTTCTTTATTTTCGGATTGATATAACAATTTGTCCGTTTTAATTAAAGTATCATTTTCGCCGTACATATCTACAATATATTCGCCTATCTGATCAAGCTTATAAGCAGGCAACACTGTTGCGAAAACATAATCATTAAATATAACTTTGTTCTCAAAAGTTATTATCATCTTCACGTTTATTTTATTTTGATTACATAATACTATGTAAAAATTATTATCACAATCGGGAATAATATGTGAAGTGATATCGACATAAGAACTTAAATTTTTAGTTTCTGTTTTGAAAAAGTTTTTAAAATAGCTATTTATTAATAAACAATCTGTATTTTCAGTCAATTTTACAAAAATGTGTTCTAAACTAAATGGAAACGTCCACGTGAACTTCTTATTAAACGATTCAATGTCATATGGAATACGATCATAATCGTTAAGTAAGTTGTACATTTCTTTTACATCTCCCATAAAAAATATTGTTTCATAAACATTAGTGGTTTCAAAAATAACATTAAAAAACATTAATTTTTTATTTTTATAAATTACATCTGATTTTATTTTTTTAATATTATAAATTTCATTTGAATCGAAGTGGTTATCAAATTCAACAAAATAAAAATGTTTATAATTATGATAATTTGCAAAATTAAATGCATTTCTCATGGAAGTTATTATTGGAAATTCGTGTCCAAAACTCTTAGTTATGCCTGGTATGTGCGTAAAATATATTTCGTATTTTTCAAAAATATTCCACCAGGTCAAATATACATTTTTTTCATTTGGTGTATTGTTTTTGTCGTATATAAAGTATGTTACTGATTTTAATATATCGGAGGGAATTGTGCAGTGAGCTACTAGAAGTATATCATTATTTAATTTTTTAATTTTCTCTATAGTAGATCTTAAAATGTTTAGTTTATCTTCGGATGTCGCATAACAGTCTATTATGGTTATTGTTTTACTGCCAACATTTACATTTTTTTCATATTTTTCAAAGTCATTAATTCTTTCGGAAAAACTTCTACCACAGAATTGTATTACAAAGTCGCCTTTTTGATAAATATTCGAATCTGAATTCCACGATGGATATATGGACAAAACCTGTGCATTCTCTGTAACACAAAAACTATTGCAACATCGTTCATCTATTAATTTCGATTTATATTTATATTTGTCTACATTCAGTGTCAACTGTCTCATCGATTGCTGTTCATGATCGAAAACATTTACATTCACATCTTTTAAACAGTCATGTTTAAGATCATAACAATCGGTCAAGAAATCAAATGATAACTGAGTATTTTTAAAAAAACAAGATCCGCTTGATAAATATGAATACGCATTTGAAGTAAATATCATATCATGGTCATCATCTATTAATGACTCCAACATTATATCAAATTCCATTATTAAAGCATCTATATCTATCCACCAAACCCAATCGTAGTCTTTTAATATAGTTTCAACCGCTTTAACTTTACTCCACCGAGGTGATCTTGTTTTATCAATAACGTCGTCAAAATAAATAAAATCGTAGTTATGTTTGTTAGCATATTCAATTTTATTTTTTATTGACATTTTTGATAAGTCTGAATAGTTGTGGTCGAATAATGTAACTATTGCTATCTTTTTATCTTTAAAAGACTGATCGTTTTTTACAGACTTGTAACACATATTCTTTTTTTGTTTAAAATGTTCTAAACATTTATCCAATTCAGAAATAGATTTACACCCATGAAAAAACTTAATGTCATTTTTATCAGACGGTATTATATGCCATGGAGAATGGTTAATTGCGCCTGATTCATTGGTTTTGTAAAAATTTAATAGAGAATCAAAGTCGGATAAATTAAAATAAACCAGTGGAAGGTGTTTTTTTGCATTTCTTTTCCACAACATCACGTTAATAATGGTTTCATCGTGATAGGGAGCATATAATAAATTATGACTCAATACATTTATATTATTTGAAACCTCAACACATTCTTCGAAGAAATTTTTGCAATTTTTATTAAAAACTATAACGCCTGTCTGAACGTAATGCATTGATCTTTCGGGTATACCAAGCAAATTCATTAATGGTTTTTCTAAAGTATCTCCGGTAAATGGGTTGCCTCTGTCATATAGCATCATATATTCGAATAAACCTTTTCCAACTAACGGGTAATCATCACAATCTTTTAAATAATCAAAAGATGTATCTATATTTTCTCGAACCAATCCATCAGCGTCTAAAAATATTCCTTCTTCCAAACCATTATTTAAAGCGTCTAATATAATTGTTTGTTTTCTACTTAAAGTATAATAAGTATTAAAGTCGCCTCGTTCTACAATACCGAGTTTACCATTTTGCAAATCTTCATTGATAAACGAAGGTAAATATAAGTGTGGATCATTTAAATTTTTACAAAATACTCTTTTAGAAGTAGAATTAAACTCAAAATTATAGCTATAAATAATAATCGGATAATCTGAAAATAATTCGATTGATTGAATCAATCGTTCAACTAAATCTTTATATGGTTCGTTTATAAAAGTGATAAAAGCTCGTTTTGGAAACATAATGTTTATATTTTCTCTGTTTGTCAGACAGGTTTGTGATTAAATATTTTTATTAAAAATCTATTTTGTAAAATTTTATTGATGAGGCTTTGTTGCATAGATAAATTTGTGTTTGATTACTATCTCATATCCCATAAGATTAAGCTTGTTTTTTAACTTTTCTAGTTTCTGAGATCCGTCTGTAAAATAAAAATCATGGTACTCTATTAAAAATTTATCGATTTTTTGAAATATTGAATCTTCTAAATTTTCAATTAAATCGAATTCCATTCCTTCTATATCTATTTTTACAAAATCTACTTTTTGTATTTTATTTCTCTCAAATATATCTTTTAAAGTAATTGTCTCTACATCATAATAGTTATTTTTTATATCATGAGCTGAACTAATTAAACTATTATTATCATCGATATATAATCTTAATGCGTCATTGTTATGAGCTACGGCTAAATTAAACAATTCTACCTCATTTTCATCTTTTAAATTTTTTTGTAAAGAATTAAAAGCCGTTTTATTCGGTTCAAAACAAAAAATTTTATTACACTTATTAAGTTTCAAATGCTTTGTAAATAATCCGACATTGGAACCTATATCAAAACAAATGTTTAAGTTTTTAAGATTCAGTTCGTCATATATTTTATCCACGAAAAATTCATTATAATTAAGAAATATTGGATCTTCGTCAGAAAATTCAAGAACGGACTTTTTAATTTCTATATTTTTTAATATTATTTCTTTTTTGTAAATCTTCTCTGTCTTATTTTTTGCGAAAATTTCTAACAAAAATCCGCTAAAATTAACGTCATTTTTAAAGTCATACACGTGTTTAGGCAGAGGTACCATCCAAAACGACGCATTACAATTCAAAGATTCCCATCCGTTAGAATAAATACAAGTTTTGGAATCACGGTCTTTTACAGTAAATAAAACATCATTCAATGTATCTTTTCCGTTGTAGATAATATCTAATTTATTATTCTCATCATTAAATGATATATCAAATAGTTCGTTTTCGATTGGTTCTTTGTTTGTAATAAAAGATTTTATTTTATCTAGATTTTTATCAAATTCATTTTCTAACCAAGTAATATTTTTATATGCAAAGAAGAATCCTAAATCGTTATCAAATGTCGGATCTTCATTATTTAATATATTAAATCCTAAAAATTTAAATCTATCAACTATTTTCTTAATATTTTTAGTTTTTGCCCAATGATATTCGATTAGATATCTATCAGACTTTAATAGATCAAAATCTGAAAGACTATCGATAACATCGTATTCACATCCTTCAATGTCAATCTTAATTAAATCTACGTGATCTAAATTGTGATCGTTCATAAATCGACTTAACGTAACAACATCAACCTCTTCTTCTTTCATATTATGATGTGTATATGGATGTACGTCGTCAATAAATCCGCTAATTGTAGAATTATCTTCTACGGATTTTATCTTAGATTTTCCTTCAAAATTATGTATGGCTAATTTATGTATAGACGAATTTGGTTCGTCGTGTAATGATTCGGATAATTGAGAAAATGCTTTTTTAGTTGGTTCGACGGCGTATATTCTCTTACAGTTACGTTTCTTTAACATATATAAACTGAATAAACCTACATTTGCACCGAGATCAATAACAGTTTCTAAATCATCTAAACAACAATGTGAATATATATCTTCGTAAAACATCTGTTTATAATTTATATATAAACAATCAAATGGTGAAAAATTTTTATTAACGGATACGGGCATATAATCCAACTCACGTACCTTTAATTTATGTGAATCCATAAATTGTTTGTTATTGTCATAAAATTCTAACAAAAATTCGCTAAAATAAGTTTCTGTTTTAAAATTTCTGTCTCTGTTTGGTATTATATGCCAATCAGAATTTTTTTGCATATCTAAATGACAATAATATAAAGGTACATTTGTTAAATTATCTCTTACGGATATGTATCCATTAAATCCGAGTGGAGTTGATACATTTATAATGTATGGCTCTTGAAACGATACATTCATTTTCAGATCAAACGGTATATTAGCATTATAATTTTTTATTTTATCTTTTATTAATTTAAGATTTTTATCAAATTCATTTTCTAACCAAGTAATATTTTTATACGTATCATACATACTACAGTATACAGGTAGATTGTACATCAAAATTGGTAAATCCCATCCAATAGCTTCTCTAATAACCAATGGACTTGTTTCTTTATCATGAGTTGTGCCTTTAGAGCTAAACAAAAAAACATCCATCGCATTATAAAACGTATCTACGTCTTTACGTTCGCCCCACCATTTACAATTAGATGGAAACTGTTTCATTAAAGGTTCCCAATAATATTTAAAATTCTCAGCTTGATTGCCCACAAAATGAAATTGAATGTTTTCGTTTAGTAAATGTTTTGCATATTCAATGATTTCTGATTGATTTTTTCTAGAAGTAAACAATCCTACATTCAGAAAATGGGTTTTTCTAGGATCTAAATTTAGATCTTTTAGAGCTGATTCTCTGTCACTTTTTTTTCTATATACAATTGGATATTCCACAATTGACATTGGAATATTCAAACAAGCAAATATTCTTCGTTGATATTCACTTATCAACGCAAATCTATCTGGGAAAAAACATTTGTTATTTGGATTAAAACTGCTATCGTGGGAGGTTTCTATAATTTTATAAGTCCTATTAGGATTATAAACTTGATGTGCAAGTAATTTATCACAAAAGTATTCAGGTAACTCCTCAAAATGAATTACATCTGGATTTATATTCTGAATGTGTTTTATTAATTCGAATTTATCTTCATATAAAGTTATCAATTTTTCTTTTAACAAACTTTGTATTTGTGTTCTCTGCACGACTAAAACACCTCCTGTTATATCTGTATACTCTACACAATAAACATCATGATCGGAATTTAATTCGATTATTTTTTTTAATAGATATTGCGGTCCTCCACCGGTAGATAAATGTGGCGTTATAAATAATATTTTCATAAAGTCTCTTATTTATATACTACTTTGCTGAATCCATTATCTTTTTTTATTTCGATTTGTTCATCTACCATATCACGCATTTGATCCAAATGACTGATTACCCAAATAAAATCAAATTGATGTTTCAGATAACTAAACAAAGCCCCCATTTGACCTAGATGATCGCTATCAGCGCAACCAAATCCTTCGTCGATACAAATAATATTCGGCCTTGGTAGATTGCTAATGTTGATTAACGATACTCTAATAGCTAAACCACTGACAAACTTTTCCATACCACTAGCCATTTCTAGTGGCCAACGTTTATCGTCATATACAATATTAGTCATAATGTTCTTACCGTCTGTCTGTAGAGTGATAGAGAATTCAACAAGTTGTTGTAAAATGTTATTAACTTCTTTTTCTATCTCAGGCAATGTTCTAGTTATAATTTCATATGGAATTCCATCCCGGCTAATAATATTAGTATATAACTTATAAGCTTCATATGAAGATTCCAATTCTTTAACTTTATTCAGTTGATCTGTAGTATTTTTATACTGCAATTCCAACTTACCTTTTTCAGTAGAAGCGTTAAACAATTTATTATTTACCAATTTAATATCCGATTCGATGTTTTTAATGGTCGTTTTTACTTCATTTACACTAACAATCAATTTGGCGTTATTTTCAATAATATCTCTGTTCTTATAAAATGTATCAATATTTTGAATTACCCCATTCAAATCATTTTGAAGTTTGATTTTGAAATTTTCATCACGTAATATTGACGTTGATAAAATTTCTTTGGTTTTTTCCAATTTAACTTTTTCACTATTAACACGTTGACATTCTTTATAACGAGATTCAATATCCCCAAAAGAATCAAGTTTATTTTTAGAAATATTATACTGTTCAACTAAAATTTTACCTTTGTTTTTATCAAGTTCAATTTCTTCTTTTGTTTTAATTGCATCTTTAACAAAGACATTATTAACACAATATGTACAATTAGGATCGTACTTATGTTCCTCTAACTTCTTTAGCTTATCAATTTTATTCTTAACTATTGCTTTTAATTTTTCTATTTCAGAAGACTTTTTAGACTCTTCTTCTTTACAAATTTTATATTGATCGTAATCATTTTCTATATTTTCACAACTCTTTAGTGAAGATGATAAATCAAAAAGTTGCGTTTCATTCGTTGAAAATTTAGATTTCTTCTCACTTATATCGGTTTCAAACGTATTAATATTTGCGTCTAATTTAGTCTTTTCGGATTCCAACTTGACTATATCAAAATCAAAAGTTGCGGTTCTAATAATATTGTTGGATAATTCTAGAAGATTATTATTATGTTCTTCTTTTTTGACTTCAAGATCTTTGATGTCACTATTATAACGTGATATATTTTGATTATTCAGATCAATGCTACCAGAGACGTTTTGTAAATCATCAATTAATTGGTCTTTACTAATATTCTTAAGTAATGTATTTGTTTCTTTAAACTTATCATTTGAAATAGTATACAACTGATCGAATACTGTTAGACCCATGAACTGACACAACAAATCTTTGCGTTCTGTTTGACCCAAGTCGATAAATGACCCAGCCTTGCTGTTCTGAATACTCAGTACAGTAAGAATAAAGTCTTCATATGTACCAACATAATCTCTAATGATGTCATTGGTACTACGCCGAGCTTCCCCGTTCAATGGAGATTCATTTCCATTATCCATCTTATAGAACTTGACTTCTACTTTAACATTTCCTTTTTTGTCAGCTTTACCTTCCCGTTCTATAAAATAGTCAACTCCGTTTACCTCAAAGTTAAACTTACATCGGAAACTCATTTTCTGAGTATTCAATACGTGTACAGCTTTATATCCCTTGCTAAATTTATCAAATACACAAAATGCTAACGCATCCATAATACTCGATTTACCACTAGCATTTGGTGCAAATAATCCGATAGTACCCTTGAGTTTGGTAAAATCAATATAATTGCCTTCACCGTAACTAAACATATTATCAAATTCAAATACTTTTGGTTTCCAGCGAATATTCTTCGGAGCTTTATCTTTTGGTATTTCTAGATTGATAATTTTATTTAACTCTTTAACCTTATAAATAAGTTCTGCGGAAACATTCTTAGATAGAAGATTTTCTTCTATTAGTTTGTTCTGATAATCAACGTCGAAAATGTTATGAATCTCAAATATCTGACCCGATTTCAACATCAAATCATGTGATGGTTCATCGATTCGATTAAATGTGGTTTCGATAATTTCACACTTATTCTTTACATCATTAATAATCTCTTTGACCTGAGATGGAATAGATTCACAACAAAGTGTACGAATACGAACTTTCTTTGGAATGTCTGTAATATCAGTGATTAATTTACCTTTATTAATTTCGATTGTATAAAAGCCATAATCATTTTTCAACTCATAATGTTTATAGACTTTTCGTTTCAGATCCCACATCAAGAATCCGTGTCCTTTAAGTTCTTCGCCATGATTCTGTTGAATCATAGAACCTGCATATACGATTATCGGCTTACTTTCACTTTCATCATATTCTTGTAGAATCTGATGTTTATGGATATCACCTAACATTGCAATGTGATGTCCATCAAACAATTCATTTGTAATAGCACGATTACTAACGGTGTATCCAACATCTGTAACAGCATTATTAACCGGACCATGGAATAATGCAATATGATGGTCTGTTTCTACACGATATTTAGACGGAATGTCTTCATAACGAATATATTTGTCTGAATCGTCAAATACGCTAAAATTGTTAAATAGTATATTTTGATAACGATAGACTTCAGTATTTTTTAGATAATAAAGATTTGGATGATTAAGTGCTTGTACGATTGGAGTTAAACAGTCCAATCTTGCCTTGTTTGCTAACGTTGCATCGTGATTACCCGCCGTTAAAATCACAGGTACACGATCAGCGCAACTTTTTAGAAAGTCACCTCCGATTTTAACACACTCAGGACTTAAATCTGATTTATTATGAAAAATGTCGCCTGCAATAACCAAGATTGCATTTAGAGTCTTAGCTTTATCCAAAGCAGTATAGAACTTTTCAAATACAGATGTATATTCATCATGTCGTTTTGTCAAACGAATGTGAATATCCGCAACATGCATCACACAATTGATTTTATCGTCGGTATTTTTTAATACGATCATAGTTTATTTATTAATTTATATCTGTATAATACACTTTCATCCATTCTAACACCACAGCTGATGGTTTGCCAAGTTTTTATATGTCCTATTTCATTCGGATCTTTTCCATCTAATAAAATTAGACGTGATTCAATATCATTAGAAATTAAAAAATCACATATTTTCAAACTGGATCCTAAAGCATCGTTATCCAATAAAACATTTACATATGGAGGTCTATATTCTAGCAATTTCATTTTAAGTTTTCTAGACATAGTCTTTCCGAATAAAGGTACCGTATTGTACTTTACTGAAAGTGCGTCAAATGGTCCCTCTACGATTGTAATAGGTTTTGTAAAATCTGTAAATAATTCAAATCCTATGATGTCTTTGCTTCCGTCACACAATCTATACTTTAGATACCCATTGTAAAAGTCTCTACCACAATAGAAATTTAAATTTCCATCTTTATCATATGACGGAATAATTACTCTATTTGCGAATGTACCTTCTGTACAATAACCAATATTATAACGAACAATTTCATGCACATTTAGATTTCTTTTTAAACAATAGTTAAGTGCGTGTTTATAACCAACGTCGTTTGAAGATTTGTATAGTGGTTTAAATTCACTTGGTAAAGTTAGTGTCTTTTTCTCGTCAGAGACATAACTTGTTCTGACTTTATTTTTACATAAGATCTGATAGTACTCAGCCGAAGCTTTTAATTTTTTAAGAAGCGAAGAAAAACTTTTACCACTAAAGCCACATACCCAACATTGGTAATATCCAGTGATAGTGTTGATATTTAATTTGCGTTTGTGATGTTGACAGTTTGTACAAAACACAAGTATTTCAGTCCCACCTTTTTGAATATGTGGTTTTTGCTTAAACAACTTTGAAAGTGTTTCTATAACCGAACTATTAATCATCTCATTCTAGAGTAACAGATGAATTAAATTAAATCAAGACATTTATTTTTTATATAAACTAGCTACCACAGCGTCGTACATATCACCATTACGTTCGTCCCAATTTCCTTTTTTATTTTGTGTAGTAAACTTTATAACATCAGGCACAAGTGATTCAAGTTCTTGTCTAACAAAATCTTTTGATTTGATTCCTTTTATTCTACATTTACCAAATAATTGTTTTCGTATCGTATTAACCGATAATAAATTAACTTTCTTTTTAAAATGATCTTCTATAATATACGCAAAAACAGCGTTGTGTCTAGCTAATGTGATAATAACTTGTTGACTAGTAAAACCTCCAGCGAATCCGCTTAATGCGGCTTCAAGATTAATTTCATCAAATCTTTTAATCTCGTTCGTCTTTTCAAGACATGATATAACATGAAACGTTTTTTCTTTTGTAGTTTCTAATTTTTTAGTGTCTATGAAACCAGCAGAAAGAATCTTTCCGTTTTCACAGAAAGACCAACCAGTTGTAGATGTAGATGAATCCAATCCTAATATAACCATTTAGAATATATATTAACGGCGGAATGAACCGTTAGTATATTTGTTACTATTAAAACCTTTAACGAATCGTGAAAGTTCTAAAGATCTCTGATCTCCTACATCTTTAAATTGACTTGCACCTAATGGGGTTTGTAATCTAAACCCAGGATCTTTAGTATATAATGCATCTTGCAAAGAAGCCTGACCATTCCAGTTAGTGGAAATTTTATTAACGCCTGTAGTTAATACTGGACCATTTGAGGTATTATCACTGTAATCCTCAGCGTTTTTGTTGAAATTTGTCTCTCGTGGCTTGATAAAAGTCTTAAATCCTATCTCTTTGGTCCAGTCCAATGATTGGATTGTAAATCCGTGTGGAGCAACAACTCCTAGTTTCATCGTATTAGTTCCAGCAAGACGTGCATCAAAAGCACCACCGGCTTTTTGAGTTCGAAGACGTTCAATCAAACCCATATGTATAGATTCACGATTAATTTTTGAGTCTGTTGCCATATATTTGTTTTATTATATAATAAATATAATTAGGTATCCCATTTAATCACAATATTAATAGGAATTTCACCGGTATTTTTAATTGGTTGTGCTAATTTAGCTATAGCAACCAATTCGGCACCACTATATAATCCAACTGTTGTAATGTACGGTGCTAGATATGATCCAGTGGGATCCAATGAACTACTATAGTTATATTCAAAGAATTCTTGTTTTACTAATTTTTTGTTTGATTTTCCTGTTTTTTCATTCAAGAACGAAATCATATCATCGTAATTATTACGGCGTGATCTTGGATTCAAATAATTCTGATAATTGTTTATTGTAAAATCTTGAATAAAATACTTCCATATGGCCGATCCATCTTGATAATTAGCTGTGCCATCACCATTAACATCGAAATTTAAAGAACTACATTTAGATTTTAACTCATTTGTCAATCTATTTGATTCGTAGTCATAATAAGATGAACTATAAAAATTAAATATAGACTCATCTATATCACCTGATACAAAATTATCCCACCATTTCTCAGAATTATTAACTGTAATTCGGGTATTAATATATCTTAAGATTATATCTAAATTATCAAAATTAAAAATATCTGTATTAATCACTCCATAATCAAACATAGATGACGTAATTGCGGTTGGATTAGTAGATACATTAAATTCTCCTGGCTCTATAGTACAAATATATTGTTTTTCATGCAATGTTATTTGACTGTTATATTTCATGTATAAGTACGTGTTATTAAAATCCGTTGGATCAAGCGTTAGATTATTTAACACACTGCCTGTATTATTAATTATAATCTTATTAGTGTTATAAAATATATTACCGACATTAAAATTTGTTTGTAAATCAGACATATTATAAATGTATGATTTTCCAAATATTTTACTAGCGGCATATGCGTATTCACCTTGTTCATCAGCAAACACTATCAAATTATCGCATGCGCCTGAAAAAGCACCTGAAAAAGCACCTGAAATGGGTCCGCCATTACAACTTAGACAATCTTCCATCTGTAGATACACAAAACTAGATGTTATAATACAATCTTCACTTTGATATGAAGATGTTAATAAATAAGTTAAATCACTTCTACTACCAGATTCAGTTATTAACGGAGCTGATAAATAAAAGTCTTCATTTAGTGGAATAGGAGCTCCTATTACTAAATTTGTATCTGATAAAGATACTGAATATCCATAAGCTGTAAATGGTTTGCCAATTTCTTTTCTTTTAGATATAGGATCCGTAGTCATCTGTCTTACTACAGATCCTGTCACTGCGTAAAGTAACGTTTGTCCGCAATACGTAGATTCTCCGAAATCATACTGATTGAAAGTTAAATCATAATAATTTATCGAACTAGAAATGAATAATGAACTAAATGGAAAATATGGTTTTGGAGAACCAATTAATATTTTTTTATCAAAAGTAGATACAGAATATCCAAATAAATTATCTTTAAATGTTACATCGTCTCCGTACAATTTTGTTATAAGTTGAAATCCGCAGTTTTTATCATCTGGACACTGTTGATTGTTATATACATAAACAGATCCACGCTGTCTTAAAGTTTTTGATCCAGAGTACTCCCAATAAACCAAATCATTTGGGGCACCTACAGCTAGAGTTGTATCATACAATGATACCGCATATCCGTATCTAGTATTAATTTGACTTCCACTTGGAATTAATTCAAAGTTCGTATTTTGAATAGTATAATATTGTGAACTTGTATTTTGAGATAATACCTGACTTAATTTCCAATTATTTAAATTTAAAGATCCCGAAAATAAATAGACATTGGATTGAGATAGTTGATTGCTTCCAACTACCAATGTCCCTTCATTTTTTTTATCCAGAGAAATTGAATACCCAAACCCATATTGATGTGGGTAGTTAATAACACTACACGTTAATATTTGTGGAGAAGAATAGGTGCAATCAGCATCTGTATATTTGTATATATATACAGCGCCTCGACCGTTGTTGTAATTAGGTGATCCAACTGCTAAGTAGTTATTGGTAATGGATACAGAACTACCAAATTTTTTTGAAATGGATCCTGTGATAGAACAAAATGGAATATCACTTATATTATATTCATCTACAGATATAGAGTTCCCCGCAGAACTAGGAATAATACCTTTTGTATTATCAAACGTATAATTTGGATTAATTTTGAATATATCTACACAGGCGAAATTATCTGTGTGTCCTAGATAATAACTTGATGATACTGATGTGTCTCCCACTGCCAAAAAATATGTAGATAAATCAATGGCGGATCCATAATTGGATTGATTTACTTTTATATTGTCGGCTTCTACGATAATGAAATTGCAATTTGATAAAGAATCATTTTTAGAACCACTTTCAATTATCAGAGAAGCTGTTAATGCAGCACTGGAACTTTGTTCTGTGTAGTAAGTCGCTAAATTCCCATTTTCTGGAAAAATCGTTTTCTTTAATATTTTAGAAACCGAGTAATTTGTTTTAAAACTGTCTTTTTTAATCAAAAAAACCTGACCAACTTTACTAAATCCTTCGCATGATGTGTATGTGTCAGACGGTGGATTTCCTATAGCGACAAGATCGCCATTGGTCACTACCACACTACCATAATTCTGATTATATATATTTTCCAAATTCATACTCTATATACTTATGTAGATATCGACCCATAATACAAATATTGTCCTAAACCTGTTATTCCATAATTAACTACGCTATTAGTATCAGTTGTATAAACTTCAAAATCACTAATAAAATATGATCCGGACAAATATAAATTGTTTATACCATCGTCTAAAATATCACCAACTATATCACCTGTTTGATTATTAATTACTACACTAAAAGGACTAATTTTGTCACCGCTCTGTGTTACATTTAATGTATAACTTATAAATTTATCATCCAAATTTAACTTAGCTTTAGATGTATCGTATCCATCAAATCCAAAAATATTATATGAGTTATTATAATTATTATAATACATATTTTTTATTGTATTATAAACCTGTCCTTGATAAGTGCCATCTAAATTGATAGGATTAGTTTCACCATTATAATGAATATTATCGACTGGATAAAATACTGATCCAGCTGAAATCTTTAACCCAAATTGAAACTGTGGATTATTTGGATCTTCTATCGGCGAACAAGCCAAGAAACCATTAGAATTAATTAATGATGACGTACAACTATCATTGTTAACCGTAGCAAATGATCCTGTATCTAAATAATTAAAATTATAATCACATTCCTCTATGGCAATCACCAATGGGAAATTATACGTACCATCACTTAGTAGTAGCAAATCAGAAAAGATGTTATTAGCGACTTTAGTCTTTGCTACCGAAAATGTAGTAACTTGTATGTCTTGATTTTTGAGAAATTTAATCATCCCAATATAAATAGGAAGATTTAAAAG
>Ga0164294_10001698_pt1 | contig 20212 bp, 21 predicted proteins | sample GEODES005metaG_FD_111479 | JGI IMG/M metagenome (GOLD analysis project Ga0164294, IMG submission 111479) | Oligotrophic lake water microbial communities from Sparkling Lake, Wisconsin, USA - GEODES005 metaG | ecosystem: Environmental > Aquatic > Freshwater > Lake | place: USA: Sparkling Lake...
AGATATGCGCAGTTCAAACCCTGTTCTTGGACGGGCGTTTAATCAGCGTGGATACGCTGCATTCGATCCGAGCACAATTAACTCAGACCCAGCAGCGCTAGAGAATTTGTACAACACACCTGCAGCCTCATCATTACGCACAGGTCGCATGACGATTGATGATGTTGTCACTCGCACAGCGATTATGTTCGCAGTATTGGTAACTGTTGGCGCGGTTGCATGGTCACTTAACCTTGGTTTCGAAGCACTATTGCTCGGCTTCCTTGGTGGTTTCGTACTTGCAATGGTTAACTCATTTAGCAAGAGCGTTAAGCCATCAATGGCGATTGCATACGCTGCTTTCCAAGGTTTAGCACTTGGAACAATCAGCAATATGTACAACACCATGTACGACGGAATTGTTAGCCAAGCAATCTTGGTAACACTCAGTGCATTTACTGGAATGTTGTTTGCATTTAAGAGCGGACGCATTCGTGTAACACCTAAGTTCACAAAGGTATTGATGACAGCGCTCATCGGTTACCTAGTACTTGCACTTGTTTCATTGGTGTCTTCATTAATCACCGGAACAAGCATTTACAGCATCGGTGGATTTGGCTTGATTATTGCAACAGGTGGAATGGTTCTTGCAGCCTTCTTCTTGATCCTTGATTTTGATTCAATTCAAAAGGGAATTGCAGCTGGAGCTCCAGAGTCAGAGTCATGGAGAGCAGCTTTTGGACTTATGGTGACAATCGTTTGGTTGTACCTAGAGGTTCTACGCGTTCTTTCAATCTTGCGCGGAAATGACTAATTAGATCTAATTAATTAGAGATCTTCATCGATGGGCTTCAGGTTATTAACCTGGGGCCCATCGACATTTCTGGTCTCTGGAATTCGGTAGACCAGAATCAAAGCAATAATGAAGATAACTGCAGATGCGCCAAAGGCTGTTCTGTATGAGTACACGTCTGAGATCCAGCCGATAATGATTGGTCCAAAGATCATTCCCGCATCACCTGCCATTTGGAAAATTGCGATTACTTTTCCACCCTTGCCCTTGATGATGTCTCCAACAATGCTGGCAGGTGTTGTTGAAAGAAACGCACCACCAAAACCAAGAATGATCATTGAAAGTAGAAACATCCAAGCATTTACGGCAAAGGTAAGAACGAGAACGCCAACGAAGACAATATTTGCACCAATTATTGATGCTGCGCGGCGGCCCTTCGCATCTGAAAACCTTCCGGCTTTGAGCAAAATTGCACCCTGCACAATTGCAGAAATCGCAAAGCCATAACCAACTACTGCGGTTGTCGAGTTTAGTTCTTCTGTTACAAAGACGGGAAGAATTGAAGCGCGCATTCCAAAGAAAACCCAGGTTCCGATAAATGCTAAAACTAATGCGATTCTGTAAGGTCGCATTGCTAGTGCTTCGCGAATTGTTGTCGCAGGTTCATCAGAGCTATTTTTTACTTTTGCACCAATGGAATTTCCCTTTAGAAAAAACAGTGCTACAAAACCTGAGCACAACAATAAGACTGAATAAACAAAAAACGGGGCGCGCAGAGAGATAAGAGATAAAATGCCACCTATTGCAGGTCCTGCCATTCCGCCAACAATGAAAGCCCCTTGATAAACAGATTGAGCATGCCCACGTTGGTCATCACTAACCGAACGTAAAATCACTGAACTTGCTGCAACAGAAAACATTGAGGATCCCAAGCCACCTGCAGCTCTAAAGAACAACAACTGCTCATAGTTCTGAGCGATTCCTGCTAAGAATGTGAAAAGTGAAACCATAAATACGCCAGTAGAAAAGACTTTTCTCTCGCCAAATTTATCAACCATCGTTCCTGAAATGAGTCCAGATGCAAAACGAGTGATTGCAAAAGCTGAAACCATTAATCCGATGGCAGCGTTGTTTACTCCAAAAGATTTAGCAAAGACCGGAATTGCAGGCATAACAATGCCAAAACCAATGGCGACAAAAAAGGATGCTGCAATAAGTATTGAAACTTCACGGGGAAGATCTCTAAATGGAGAACGGATCAACCCAGTGACTCTCCAACCGCCTCTTCGCGAGCTGCCGCATATTCCTGATTGCTACGAAGCGGAGTTTCGCGGAGTTTGAGTGCCAGTAAGAATCCAATTGCGGTAACTGGCGCTGCTGCAAAGAAAACAATGTGGAATGAGTTCACAAAAGCGTTGAGCGCTGTTGCCTGAATCTCTGGTGGCAAAGTTTTCAGTACCGCAGTGTTATTGCTGAGTCCCTCAAGTTTTGTCATATCAAAACCCTTAAGGGCAGCAGGATTAGTTGTGGCTAATTCAGCAAAGTTACTCTGTAAGTAATGTCCCACGCGATTGGTCAAGATACTTCCGAAGATTGCGGTACCAAATACAGAACCGAGTGAGCGGAAGAAAGTATTTGAACTCGTTGCAACGCCCATATCCTTGAAATCAACTGAGTTTTGAAGAGCAATAACAATTGTCTGCATCGAAAGACCAAGACCTGCTCCGACAAAGATTGCATAAATTGCGATCTGCCAGAAAGGTGTATCAATCTGTAAGCGGGTCATTAACAAGATACCGATCGTCATCAGCGCGGTTCCAGCAATAGGGAAACGCTTGTAATGACCATGCTTTGAAATAAGTTTTCCTGAAATAATTGATGTAGTAACGATTCCAAGCATCAGTGGGATCAATTTCAGTCCAGCAGATGTTGCGGTATCACCTTTTACAACCTGAAGATAGAGCGGCAACATAACGATCGCACCAAACATTCCTGCTCCGATTACCGCTCCTAATAAAGAAGTAAGAGAGAAGGTGTGGTTCTTAAATAGATGTAGCGGAAGGATTGGCTCCTTTGCACGCTTTTCCCACATTAGGAACAAAACCGTCAAAATACTTCCGACTATTAGGAATGTGATGGTTCGGGAATCCGCCCATCCATTTTGTGGGCCATAAACAGCTAATGAAAGTAGAACCAAAGTAACTGCAGAGACCATCAAAAGTGCGCCCAGATAATCAATAGAGTGTTCACGCTTGCTTTTTGGAAGGTGAAGGACTGCCGAGGTAATAACCAACGCGGCAATTCCAATGGGAATATTGATGTAGAAAATCCAGCGCCATCCGCTGACTCCCAGAATTTCGCCGCGGTCTGAGAAAAAACCACCTAGTAGCGGACCCGCAACTGAAGACAAGCCCCAGACAGCTCCGAAATATCCTTGATAACGCCCGCGCTCACGTGGCGAAACAATGTCGCCAATAATCACAAATGTCAGCGCCATTAAGCCGCCAGCACCTAAGCCCTGAAGTGCACGAGTAGCAATGAGTTGCTCCATATTTTGTGATGCACCTGCCAGGAATGAACCGATCAAGAAAACAATGATCGCGAATTGAAAAACAATACGTCGCCCATAAATATCTGAGATTTTTCCATACAACAGAGTAGATGCGGTTGAAGTCAGCAAGTAGGCAGTTACAACCCAGGTGTAGTGATTCAATCCATCGAATTCCTCTACGATGCTCTTGAGAGCTGTTGAGACGATGGTTTGATCAAGGGCGGCAAGAAACATTCCCATCATCAAGCCGCCCAAAATCACCATAATTTCTTTGTGAGATAATTGGCTTGTACCTTGATTTGTAGGATTCTCATTAGACATGAAGGTAAGGTTACTCCGTGAAGTCAGTAATAGCCGAACACTTGGTGAAGACCTATCGCAATGGCGAGGTCAAAGCACTCAATGATTTGTCCTTAGATGTCGAAGAAGGCACTGTTTTAGGCGTACTTGGACCAAATGGTGCAGGTAAAACTACAACTGTGAGAATTCTCGCAACTCTGCTCAAGCCAGATTCTGGATCAGCAACAGTTGCAGGTATTGATGTCATTAAGCATCCAGACAAGGTGCGCGAACAAATTGGTTTATCAGGTCAATATGCAGCTGTTGATGAGACTTTAACCGGCTGGGATAACTTGGTGATGTTTGGTCGTTTGTATCACTTAGGTCGACAAAGTTCGATTGATCGCGCCAATGAATTACTAGAACGTTTTGATTTAACTGAAGCTGCAAAGCGTCCAATTAAGACTTATTCAGGTGGAATGCGTCGTCGCCTAGATTTAGCAGCATCGTTGATTGTTAAGCCTAAGATTCTCTTTTTAGATGAGCCAACCACTGGTTTAGATCCCCGCGGTCGCCAGGATATGTGGCAGGTAATTCAAGAGCTTGTAAAAGGTGGAGTAACACTTCTGCTGACTACGCAGTATTTAGAAGAAGCTGATCAACTAGCTGATGAAATCGCTGTGATTGATCGCGGAACAGTTATTGCTCGCGGAACTTCAGATGTTTTGAAAAAGCAGGTTGGGGGAGAGCGTCTAGAAATTACGGTTGAACCTGCAGATTTGGATGAGACCAATCAGATTGTGGCAAAGATCAGTGGCCATGCAACACATATTGATTTAAGGACTGTAAGTGCTCCCGTACTTAATGGATCAAAGGATCTCATGGAAGCTTTGCGAGCCATGGATGATGCGAAAATCCATCCGCTAGATATCGGTTTGAAGCGTCCTTCACTTGATGATGTGTTTCTTTCATTAACAGGCCACGTAGCCGAAGAAACTGTCGAAGAACCAGTTGCAAAGAAGAAGCGAGGCGGCAAGAAATGAGGAATGCGATCTTTGATACGTTAGTCATTACTAAGCGCCAATTGCTTCAATTAGCTCGCGTTCCAGAACTTCTCGTTTTCTCAACTATTCAACCAGTGATGTTTGTGTTGTTGTTCCGCTATGTATTTGGTGGATCAATTGATACGGGCCAACCAGGCGGATATGTGCAGCTATTGATGCCTGGAATCTTTGTGCAGACCGTTGCATTTACTTTAGCTTCTACTGCAATTGGGCTAGCTGAAGATATGAAAAAGGGATTAATCGATCGCTTTAGATCACTTCCGATCTCTCGAGGTGCGGTAATTATCGGTCGTACCTTTGGTGATGCGCTGCTCAATATCTTGGTTCTGACAGTGATGGCCGGTGCAGGTTATGCAGTGGGCTGGCGTCCGACTTCAGGAATACTTCAAACTACTTTGGCATTCGTATTCCTGTTTATGTTCGGATACGCACTGTCTTGGATTGGAATTTTGGTTGGCCTGTCAGTGAAAGAGGCCCGTACAGTTCAAAGCGTTGGCTTTTTGGTCACTTTCCCACTGACCTTCTTATCTAACGCTTTTGCACCTACAACCGGAATGCCTAGAGCGTTGCAGTACTTTGCCGAATGGAATCCAGTCTCGACGATGGTTGCGGCTTGTCGTCAATTGTTTGGCTTGAAAAATGAATTTGGGGCAACTGCCAGCTCTTGGCCAAGCCAGCATCCATTAGAGACTTCATTGCTCTACATGGTTATTTTGATGGCGATCTTTATTCCCTTGAGTATTCGTAAGTACAAAAACTACTCAAGCTAGTCGATTCAAAACTACTGAGTCTTACCGAGAAAATGAAAGTGATATTCGGCATCCCAATTCTCTCTGATCTCTTGAAGAGCTTCCCCTTCTTGTCCCATAGGAAAGACTCCACCTTCGATCTTTCCTCCTAAGCCAGATAACTGTTCAAGTAATTCTGCATTCTTCTTTATATGCTCAAAGACTGCTTCTGGGTCTGCGTACTCCTCCAAAATTGTGCAACGGGTTTTGTTTTCGCTAAAAAACATGTCATATCGAAGAATTGATTCTTGGTTTTGAATCTGAATCATCATTTGTTCGGCCAGTAAACAAAATTCTTTAAGATTAGCTGGCGAAATGTGGGGAAAGACTGCCACTGCTCGGAAGGTATTCATTGCTCTCCTTGATTATTCAGAATCAGTTAATTAGGCTTGAGAAGTGTCAGTTTCCTACCCAAAAGCTAGCAAAACAATAGTAGGCCACAAGGCTGTACGAGAAGCCTTACGGGATACCGAGACTTATTCATCAGATCTTCAAGGTGATTCTGATGTTCGTGACTACAGACAGTTACCGCTCGAGGTTGATCCGCCACGGCATCATCTTTATAGAGTTGCGCTGGCTCCATACTTTGTGAAGCCTTCTATAGAGTTATTAATCCCTGAATTTAAGAAACATACCGAAGCGCTAATTGCAGATTTTTTTGCAGATAGTTCACTTGAAGTTGGGCGAGACCTTGCTCTTCCACTTGTGATGAAGAATCTAGGAGTTATCTACAGCCGACCACAAGATGTCGCTGAGTGGATTTCGTGGGGACCAGATGTCTGGACTGCAGAATCAGAAAAGCGAGATGGAAAGGTTTTACATCGCTATCTAGATTCTATTTACAAAGAGGCGTTGCAGCTATGCAATGATGACATCTGGAACAAGATCGCTCATTTAGAGATAAACGGTGTGCAGGTTTCGGCAGATGAGTTTCGCGGTATTGCAGGTGTAATGCTTGCAGGTGGCCGAGACACCGTCGTTAAACTCTTTACCGGAATCATCTGGCACTTCGGTAAAAAACCTCAAGATTTGCAGTTATTGCGCGCAAGGCCCGAGCTCATCGGTCCAGCGATTCAAGAGTTTTTAAGATTCTTGACTCCACTTCCTGCGATGAATCGAACCTTGGTTCCAGAGAGTTCTGGCTTGAAGCTTCCCGATGATCGATATGTTGGAATCAGCTTTATATCGGGCAACTTTGATGAAACTGTTTTTACTGATCCGTATGAGATCAACTTCAATCGTGGACGAAATCCGCACCTTAGTTTTGGCTTCGGACCTCATACCTGCCTTGGAAATCACATCGCAGAGATAGAAGCGAAGGTGTTTCTTGAAGCGCTATTGAGTTCACACATAGATTGGGAAATTGTTACCGAAGAGATTCGTTTCCATCCCACACCGTATGAAAAAGTGCCAGATCACTTTGGAACTATAAAGGTTGGAAAAATCTAGAGATAGAACTCGGCGGCGACAATCTCGACCGAGATTTCGCGACCGTTCGGTGCTGTGTAAGAAACCTTTGCACCAATTTCTTGGTCAAGGACCGCTGCACCCAGTGGTGATTTTTCACTGTAAACATCCAAGTCACCTGAAGAAATCTCACGTGAGCCGATTAAAAACTTCATTTCATCGCCAGCAATAATTGCGGTAACAACCATTCCGGCGCCAACTTTTCCGTCAGCACTTGCTGGTGGAGTTCCGATGTGAGCGTTTTCCAACATCTGCTTTAGTTGGCGAATACGTGCTTCCATCTTTCCTTGCTCATCACGAGCTGCGTGGTAGCCACCGTTTTCTTTTAAATCACCTTCGGCACGTGCGGCTTCGATTTTTGCTGTGACCTCTTTGCGACCTGGTCCCTCGAGCTGGGCAAGTTCAGCACGCAAGCGATCTGCGGCTTCTTGGGTTAACCATGTCTGTGTCATAAGGGGTAACGGTACTGGCTACTTACTTGGCGCGACAACTGGATACATCGGCATTAACCGCTTCACTACGCGTAGGAACATCAGTGACCAGTTCAACCTTGGATTTTCCGGCAGGAATCTCTTGATCAATCTGCCCAACAACATTCTTGTCATAGTCACGAGCAATCAGGGTACACACCACCACTTGATTGCTGTCCTGCCTTTCAATGAAGTAGCGCACCGATACAGATCGATCATCGGTAATTGTGAAGGAAACCAGCTGAGATCGAAGCGATGGATTGGAGTGATAGAGCGCAGACCACATCAGCCAACCAATTCCCAGAATCGCAATAACAAGGGCTACCGCAGGCCACCGTGTGGCTTTGGTCGCGCCGTATCGCTCTTCATAGTTGAACGGCTTTTCGCTTTGCATGACATGATTATCGCATGGAACAAGAAGAAATCTTCATGGGATCTGCCGGCTCTCTTACTGTGGGAATTTTGCTGATAGCCGTGGTCTTTTTGATGCGCAGTTTTTACAAGCGCTTCATGGGCATAGATCGAAGCGATGACTCAACCGAATAATCTTCTTACCAAGATTTTCCAAGGTGTTGCAGTGCTTGCTATTGCCGCGCTTTTTGTTGGATTAGGTTTTTGGCAACTTCAGCGCGCTAGCGATTTGAAGGAAAGTTTAAAAGTCGCCCAAACAATTGATACAAATGTTGTTTCCTTGCAATCTGTAGCACAACCGCGACAAGCACTTGGTGCACAAGCATTTAACCGAAGCGTGTCCTTAACTGGAAAGTACATCGCAAATTTCAAGGCACCTAATCAATCTGACGGAAATGGAGTTGTCGCAGATTGGGAAGTTGCACTTGCCCAGGTAGATGAGCGATCAGCAATTCTGGTTGTACGAGGTTTGTGGTCAGAACGTTTGCTCAATCCAGAGATCCAGCAATCAATGGATATTGATATTGAAGGTTTGCTAGTTGCGAGCCAATCAGTTGATCGAGCAGACAATGTTCCGGGGGTTATTTCACGACTTGATAGTGCAGTTGTTGTCGGGTTAACGGATCTAGATTTATATGATGGCTACATCCTGGCCCGATCAGAAGCTAGCGATGGCCAGGATTTGCTGCGCACCCGGGTTACTGAAGAAAAGATCAACCCCAAGATCCCTGGCTACTACTGGCAGCACATTTCTTATGTAGTCATTTGGTGGCTCATGGCCGCAGTGGTGCTGTACCTACCCTTCTATCGCCGTAGAGTTACCCCATGAGCGGAGCAATTAAGCGGTACCGATTTATGGCCATAGTCGCCGGCGTAATGTCCTTACTTTTGTGGTTCGTAGATCTGCCTGTCGCATACCTATTTGATAATCCCGATTGGAAGTCGGCAGTTGCCTGGATTCCTTTTGTGCATGGCTGGGTTTACGCAGTCTATGTACTTGTAGCTATTCAATTTTCAGTTAAAGCCCGCTGGTCAATGAAGAAAATGATCTGGCTAATTTTGGCTGGAACTCTTCCAATTGCATCAATTGCTGCGGAGCGCAGAGTTGTTCGACAGTATTCGTAAGCTCGTTAAATCCCTGATCTACCCACTGTACGAGTGGCGTCTGATCAGGTCCTTGGATTTTTCGAAGACTCCGCAGCATGTTGGCGTCATTCTTGATGGAAATCGTCGGTGGGCGAAATCAAATCCGACTGACAATGATCCCCATGGCCACAAAGCCGGTGCAAATAAGATCATAGATTTCTTGGGCTGGTGCGATGATGCCCAAGTCAAGGTCGTAACGCTGTGGTTGCTATCAACCGATAACTTCAAGCGCTCGCAAGAAGAAATTGATGAGCTACTAAAGATCATCGGCAACACCGTTGATGAATTAGCCGCTACAGGTCGATGGAATATCAAAGCGGTAGGTGCGTTAGATCTTCTTCCACCGTGGCTTGAAGAAAAGCTCAGCTTGCTCAAGCCAACTCGAAACGATGGGGTCGAAGTCAATGTGGCCATTAGTTATGGTGGACGTCGCGAAATTGTTGATGCCGTTAAAAATTACTTGAGCGAAGAAGAAGCCGCGGGTCATTCGATCAAGGATGCGCAAGAAAAGTTGACCGCTGAGGATATTTCTAAATTTTTATACACCGCAGGTCAGCCTGATCCAGAGCTCTTGATTCGAACCTCCGGTGAACAACGTCTTGGTGGCTTCCTGTTATGGCAAAGCGCACTATCTGAGTTTTACTTTTGTGAGGCCTATTGGCCAGATTTTCGACACCTAGATTTTCTTCGCGCACTGCGTTCTTACTCTGTGAGACAACGCCGTTTCGGTTCATAAATCGATACCAAGATTTAACTTTTCAATCTCGCGTGTCTGCACAAATTTCACCGCTTTCGGTTCTACCTTTTCACTTATCCGAAGCACTTTCCGGCGACAACAATTAAATCTAGGAGCAAGCATTGGCTGCTAAGGGTCAAAAAGGTAAGAAAACCTTTGTTTTAGATACCAGCGTTTTGCTCGCAGACCCAGGCGCGCTTTATAGATTTGCCGAACATGAAGTCATCATCCCGATCGCAGTTATCGGAGAGCTTGAAACCAAACGAGATCACCCTGAATTGGGCTACTTTGCCCGCGCTGCCCTGCGCGCTTTAGATGATCTGCGCCTATCCCATGGTCGCCTTGATAAAGCGCTGACTATTACCCCTGAAGGTGGAACCCTTTCAGTAGAGCTCAACCACACTGATCTTTCAACCCTGCCGCATGGATTCCTGCGAGATGGCACCAATGATTCGCGCATCTTGGCCATCGCTAAGAACTTAATGTCTGATGGAAAAGATGTCGTCCTTGTAACTAAGGATTTGCCACTTCGAGTCAAAGCATCGTCGGTTGGTGTTGAGGCCCAAGAGTATTTGGCAGAACTTGTCTCTAATAGCGGCTGGACCGGAATCGAAGAGCTAGATGTCAGCCACAGTGTCATCGATGATTTGTATGCCGGTGATTTTGCCGATCATGAAGCCGCCCACCAATTGCCGGTGCACACAGGTGTGGTCTTACATTCTGAAAAAGGATCAGCTCTAGCCCGAGTCACCGAAAGCAAGCAGCTGAAATTAGTCCGCGGTGATCGCCAAGCTTTTGGTCTGCATGGTCGCAGCGCCGAACAACGAATCGCACTGGACATCTTGCTAGATGAAAACATTGGAATCGTCTCTTTGGGTGGACGGGCCGGAACTGGAAAGTCCGCTCTTGCCTTGTGCGCCGGACTTGAAGCGGTGATGGAAAAACGTCTTCACAAAAAGGTAGTTATCTTCCGCCCGTTGTATCCAGTTGGTGGCCAAGAGCTGGGATACCTGCCAGGTTCTGAGGGCGAAAAGATGTCGCCTTGGGCCCAAGCGGTTTTCGATACTTTGGGCGCACTCGTTAGCCAGCCCGTCATTGATGAAATCATCGATCGCGGCCTGATCGAAGTTCTGCCCCTGACCCATATCCGCGGCCGTTCTTTGCATGATTCATTTGTGATCGTCGATGAGGCCCAGTCTCTAGAACGGGGAGTCCTGCTGACCGTCCTTTCCAGAATCGGAACCGCCTCCCGAGTCGTGCTAACCCACGATGTTGCCCAGCGAGACAACCTTCGGGTCGGTCGCCATGACGGCGTGGTCGCGGTGGTCGAAACTTTGAAGGGCCATCCACTCTTTGCCCATGTGACTCTGACTAGAAGCGAGCGCTCGCCGATCGCAGCCTTGGTAACTGAAATGCTGGAAGGTCCTGCTGGAAATTAACCGGTAGCGACATGGCTCCAAAAGGGCCAGAATCTATCTCACAGTCACATTTCGGACATATCGGACATTACCCTATCTGACCTGCGGTTTTACCTATCCACAACTTTCTAATTTCCTGAGAATTTCCGACTTCCGCACACTTTGATTTGCCGATGAGCCCTATCTAAGGCACCTTAAAGGCATTCCCCTTAAGTCTATGAGCCTCATTTGAGGCTGATTGGCCATGGGCAGGCTATTAGCAATCACCAGCCGGTGAGTGCCGGCGGGTGAGTAGAAGAGGAAAGGAGTCACGGTATGAAGTCGAAGTCAGCTAGATCGGTTGCCATCCTTGGCATCTCATCCTCTCTGCTTTTGGTCGCCACTTTGTTGCCAGCAGCTAATGCTCTTGAACTCTCCTTGACCTCTAGCGTCGAATTGGAAGTTCAAAAGAGCCAGCTCGTTGTCGAACCTGGAACCACCGAATTTCTCTTTCTAGAAGATGACCTAACCGCCACCGCATCGGGTGCGATCTTTTCAACTCAGTTAGCTTTGGTTTCGGCCGTTAGCCGCCAGGTTGAGTTAGCCCGAACACCAATAGGTGCCAAGAAGGTAGCCAAAAGCATCCTGTTTGATGAGTACGGCTTTGAAGAAAAAGAGTACAAATGTTTGAACCAGCTTTGGACTCAGGAGAGCAACTGGAACTACAAATCTCGAAACAAGGTATCTGGGGCACATGGAATTCCTCAGGCACTGCCAGCCAGCAAGATGAATGTTGTTTCAACTGATTGGCGCACCAACCCGGTAACTCAGATCCGTTGGGGACTTCGCTACATCAGCATTCGCTATGAGACCCCATGTAAGGCGTGGGCAAAGCACAAGCGCAGCAACTGGTACTAAGCCGCTTTCTTCAAGTATTTTTAATTGAAGGATTTTAAATCTCTGAACGTTTTCCAATTGTCATCGGCTTCGAAGTTTCCGCAAAGAAATCATTACCCTTGTCATCGACAACAATAAAGGCTGGGAAATCAACAACATCGATCTTCCAGACCGCTTCCATTCCTAGCTCTTCAAAATCCAAGACCTCAACTTTTTTAATGCAATCCAAGGCAAGGCGTGCTGCCGGCCCACCGATTGATCCAAGATAAAAACCACCATATGATTTACAGGCATCGGTGACAGCCTTTGATCGGTTGCCCTTTGCCAGCATCACCATGGATCCGCCCTGTGATTGGAAGTAATCAACGTAGGAATCCATGCGACCTGCAGTAGTTGGTCCAAAGGAACCAGATGCATAACCTTCAGGGGTCTTGGCAGGACCTGCGTAATAAACAGCGTAATTCTTCAAGTATTCAGGCATTGGCTTGCCCTCATCCATCATCGCTTTGATCTTGGCATGGGCTAAATCGCGGGCCACAACAAGTGTGCCGGTCAATGAAAGGCGGGTCTTTACTGGGTGCTTTGAAAGCTCAGCTAAAACCGCAGTCATTGGCTGGTTTAAATCAATGGCCACAACATCATCATTTAGATGTTCATCAGTCGTTTCTGGCAAGAAATGTGCTGGATCGCGTTCTAGCTCTTCCAGGAAAATTCCATCCTTAGTGATCTTGGCCTTGGCCTGGCGATCTGCAGAACAGGAAACCGCAATTGCAATTGGCAGAGATGCTCCGTGGCGGGGCAAGCGCACTACGCGAACATCGTGGCAGAAGTACTTGCCACCAAACTGAGCGCCGATTCCTAAAGTGCGAGTAAGTTCAAGAACCTTTTGCTCTAATTCAACATCGCGGAAACCATGGCCTGTTGCGGCATCACCAGATGTTGGCAAGGAATCCAAATACTTAGTACTTGCAAGCTTTGCCGTCTTTACTGTGGCTTCCGCACTTGTTCCACCGATGACAATGGCCAAGTGGTACGGAGGACAAGCCGCGGTGCCAATAGAACGCAGCTTTTCATCCAACCAAGTCATAAAGGATGCTGGGTTTAAAACCGCCTTGGTCTCTTGATATAAAAATGATTTGTTAGCGCTACCGCCACCTTTAGCGATGTAGAGCAAGTTGTACTCATCCTGGTGATCGCTATCGGCATAGATTTCGATTTGGGCGGGCAGGTTATTGCCGGTGTTCTTTTCTTCCCAGGTTGTAACTGGGGCCATCTGCGAATACCGAAGATTCAAGGTTGTGTAGGCATCATAAATACCTTGTGAAATCGCGAATTCATCTTTGCCAGTTGTTAAGACGTACTGCCCTTTTTTGCCCATAACCAGTGCGGTACCTGTGTCTTGGCACATCGGCAAAATTCCACCGGCAGCAATATTGGCATTTTTCAACAAGTCGATCGCAACAAAGCGATCATTAGGTGAGGCTTCTGGATCTTTAACAATATTTGTTAACTGCTGCAAATGTTCAGAACGAAGGTAATGGTTGATGTCATGAATTGCCTCAGATGTTAACTTTTCAAGGGCTGCTGGTTCGACCTGTAAAAACTCTTTATCGCCAAGCTTTACAACTGATACGCCCTCTTTGCTGACCAGGCGGTACTTGGTTTTATCCTCACCCAGCGGCAGAAGATCGGAGTATGAAAAGTTTGGCATGAGTCCGCTTATTCAGGCTTTACCGCGTCAAGTTTTTTCTTAGCTCCGTCCAACCATTCTTGGCAGATCTTGGCTAACTCTTCGCCGCGCTCCCATAACTTCAAAGACTCTTCCAAGGTTGCACTGCCCGCTTCTAGGGATTCGACAACTTCAGCTAACTCGTCTCGAGCTGCTTCATATGAGATTTTCTTTGCATCGGCCATGGTCTAAATCTACTCTCTCTTAGTTGCCTTGTACTGTGGCTTTGGTCTCGCCCTTTGCAAGACGAAGTCGCAGTTCATCGCCTGCCTTTAACTTCTTGGGATCTGTAACGATTTGGCCATCGGCTAACTGAACTACCGAATACCCGCGGTCCAACGTTGATTGTGGTGACAAGGCCCGAACGCGAGCCTTGATCTGCTTGAGCTCTTCTTTGGCCAACTTTATTGAAGCCCCAAAGGAGCGATTTGATCTATCCCGCAGCCCAGCAATGACTTCAGCCCGTGTAGTGATTAATACATGCGGGTCTTTCATTACGGGTCGGTTTTTAAAGTTAGTGATTCGTGTTGATTCAAGATCCAAGCGATTTAGCAAGGTACGACGGGCTCTATCTCGCATCGCACTGATCATCTGAATCTCTTCGGCGATATCTGGAACAACGCGCTTGGCGGCATCGGTCGGTGTCGATGCTCGGTAATCGGCCACTAAATCAAGAAGTGGTGAATCCTTTTCATGGCCGATCGCAGAAACGATGGGAGTTTCACATGATGCGGCTAAACGAACTAGTCCTTCATCACTAAATGGCAGCAAGTCCTCGAAGGATCCACCACCACGAGTAATGATGATGACTTCAACATCTTTGTTGGCTTCTAATTCGCGCAACGCCGCTGAAACCTCAGTTACTGCCGCAGCTCCCTGAACCGTTACTTCGCGGATTTCAAATTGAACGCTAGGCCAACGTCGCTTTGCATTTTCAACAACATCTTTTTCGGCATCGGTATTGCGGCCGCAAATTAAACCAATAACTTTTGGTAGCAATGGCAGTGCGACTTTGCGATCAGAGTTAAACAACCCTTCGCCTGCCAATAGATTTTTCAACGCCTCTAATCGAGCAAGCAGCTCACCGACTCCGACCTGTCGAATCTCGCGGGCAGAAAATGAGAGTGATCCATTTTTTGTGTACCACGAAGGTTTTGCATACATAACGATGCGGGCGTTATCTGGCAAAGGCTTTACCGCAGCGATTACAGATTTATGGCACATCACCGAAATAGACATATCAACGCTGGGATCACGAAGGCGCATGAAAGCCATCATTCCGCTGCGTTCATTGAGTTCACTGATCTCGCCCTCAATCCAGATCGGGCCAAGACGTTCGACGTACTCCTTGATTGCTTCAGACACGACCCGAACCGTTGCGGGGGCATCACTTGAAGTTTCGAACATGGGATGAGCCTAATAGACTGCCCCCATGACTAAGAGAGTTCTACTGGCAGCGCCTCGCGGATATTGCGCAGGAGTAGATCGCGCCGTGATCACCGTTGAAAAGGCGTTGGCTCTCTATGGCGCACCTGTCTATGTGCGCAAGCAAATCGTCCACAACATTCACGTCGTTACCTCACTAGAGGCAAAAGGCGCGATCTTTGTCGATGAAACCGATGAAGTGCCGGAGGGCAAGACCGTTGTTTTTTCAGCCCATGGAGTTTCTCCATTAGTCCACCAAGAAGCAGCTGCGCGAAATCTAAAAACAATTGATGCAACCTGTCCATTGGTAACTAAGGTTCACCACGAGGTTCGACGCTTTGCAACTGAAGATGCTGAAATTTTATTGATTGGCCACCATGGCCATGAAGAGGTCGAAGGTACCGCTGGAGAAGCACCTGACAAAGTACGAATTGTTGATGGCCTAGAAGGTGCGCGCACAATCCAGCCAACACCTGGCAAGAATTTGATTTGGTTATCTCAAACCACTTTGTCAGTTGATGAAACTATGGAAACCGTTGCAATTCTCAAAGAGCGTTTTCCAGATATTCAAGCACCTCCAAGTGATGATATTTGTTATGCAACACAAAATCGCCAAGAGGCAATCAAAGTTATTGCACCACAAGCAGATTTAGTCATTGTTGTTGGTTCACAGAATTCAAGTAACTCGGTGCGTTTGGCCGAAGTTGCCTTGGAATACGGCGCAAAGGTTTCACACTTAATTGATTACGCCGAAGAAATCCAGGATCACTGGTTTGCAGATGTTGAAACTATTGGCGTGACTAGCGGTGCCTCTGTGCCTGAGATTTTGGTCAAGGATGTTTTAGCGACTTTGGCCGAACATGGATTTAGAGATGTTCAAGAAATTACTGCGGCGGAAGAGACGTTGCTGTTTTCACTTCCACCAGAGCTTCGCAAAGATATGAAGGCAGCGGGCCAGGTTTAATCTGCTTGTTGAGCAGTTCTTTTCTTGGAAGGCTTTGCCTTTGCTTTTTCATTCAAGTACACAAACCAGCTGTAGAGCGCTGAAATAATCAAGAATGGCGCCTCTGATGCAAGGGCGGCGATGAAATCAATTCCAACTCGTGAAGGTTTAAAACCATCGAGCAGAATTGTAAAAAGCAGTGCAGTACCTGCAAAAGCCAGTGGGGGAGTTACGGCAGAAACATAGGTTGTTCCAGGTCGACCAAAACGTAGCGAGGCAAAAGTGGCGGCGCAGATGGCGATTCCTGTAAGGATTCCAACGCCTGTACGGATTGTCATTTCGATGAAAACGAAGAAGCCGATGAAGAGAAACTGCAAAGCAACGATGCCTTGCTTTTTTAAGCCAGGACCCTGGATTTGAATCTTTTGTAATGTGCTCATTTCTCATCTACCTCTTCTGCATCGATGTAATCATCCCCAGTTTCTATTTCGGCGTTTTTTAGTTCACGAACATCGCCAGGGGCTTCAGGATACTCAATAGCTAACTTATCTTTATCCCCAGCAACTCCCAGATTATGAATCCGTCGTGCAGGTGCCAAAACCGTCTTTTCTGCCGTTGGCACCAGATCTTCATACGCCTTAGAAGTAGATGAAATTGCTTTGCCGACCGCCACGATCTTGGTGTGCAGCAAGGTAATATTTTTTAGAAATGTGCTGGCAACCTTTTGAATCTCATCAGCATTTTCTGCCAACTTGTTGCGGGTAAAGATGTAACCAATTGTGCGAAGCAGCGCCATCATTGAAGTTGGCGTTGCAACAGTAACGCCCACTTTAAAGGCCTTTTCAAGAAACATTGAATCAAGGCGCAAAGCCTCTGATAACAAGGTTTCAAAGGGAACAAAGAGAACAACAAAATCAGGTGAACCTTGAGATTTGTGATATCCACGCTTTGCCAACGCTTCGACATGCTTTAACAAATCCTTGGTGTGCATCTGTAGATACTCATCACGTTGTGATTGATCATCAGTTCCAAAGGCCTCTAGGAAACGTTCAAATGGAAACTTGGAATCAATAAACAATTGTGAACCGCCGGGCATATTGACTGTGATATCTGGAATGCCTGATGAGTCAGAATCAGTCGTTGAACGTTGCGCCGTGTATTCATGTCCCTCGCGAAGCCCTGCACCTTGGAGTAAAAGCTCAAGTTGTGCCTCGCCAAATTTTCCACGGGTCTGCGAATTAGATAAAGCCCCCGCAATCTTCTTGGTTTCATCAAAAATTGATTCAGAAGCACGACGCATTTCTAAAATCGTTGTATTGAGCTTTGCTTCAGCCTCGGTACGGATGCGATTAGCCTCATTTGATTGGGTTGTTAACTTGGAAACTGAATCTTTAACCGCCATTAATTCAGCGTTTAACTTGATTGCTGATTCAGTCTTGTTGCGTTCGGCATCTAGTTGAGCCTTGTAATCATCGAGCAGCGCTTGATTACCCGCCGAATCCTTGGATTTCAGGGCTAACAACAGGTATCCGATCGCAGATCCTGCGAAAAGTCCTATTAATAAGGTCACTACGTAAGCGGGCATGGGCCTATCGTGGCAGGGAGCACCGACAATCCCGCGTAGGCTTACCCCAGTGAGCCTCTCTATCGGAATCGTCGGACTGCCAAACGTCGGAAAGTCGACCCTTTTTAATGCTCTGACTAAGAACAACGTTCTGGCCGCTAATTACCCCTTCGCCACCATCGAGCCCAATGTGGGAATCGTGGGAGTGCCAGATGAGCGAATTGCCCAGTTAGCCACAATTTTTGGTTCAGAAAAACTCTTACCGGCTGTTGTTTCCTTTGTTGATATCGCCGGAATCGTAAAAGGCGCATCTGAAGGTGCTGGCCTTGGCAATAAGTTCCTCACAAATATTCGTGACACCGATGCAATCTGCCAGGTCATCCGAGTTTTCACTGATGGCGATGTTGTTCACGTCGATGGTCGAGTCGATCCAGCATCGGATATGGAAACGATCAACACTGAATTAGCGCTCGCAGATTTACAGACAATTGAAAAGGCGATTCCGCGTCTTGAAAAAGAAGCCCGCGTTGCAAAGGAAAAGGCTCCGGTTCTTGAAGCGGTAAAGGCTGCCAATGATTGGTTGCAATCTGGAAAACCTTTGTCACAGAGTTCAATCGATCGCGAACTTTTGGTCGAACTTCATTTGCTCACCGCAAAACCTTTTTTGTATGTATTTAACGTAGATGCTGCCGAATTAAATGATCTAGAACTTAAAGCAAAGTTGCAGGCGTTGGTATCTCCAGCAGAAGCAATTTTCTTGGATGCAAAAACAGAAGCAGAACTTGCAGAACTCAGTGATGAGGATGCATTGGAATTGTTGCAATCAATTGGTTTGAAAGAACCAGGTCTTGCAACCTTGGCACGTGTTGGCTTCGATACTTTGGGATTGCAGACATATTTAACTGCAGGTCCAAAAGAAGCTCGCGCGTGGACGATTCACAAAGGTGACACCGCACCCATGGCCGCTGGTGTTATTCATACTGATTTCCAAAAGGGATTTATTAAGGCTGAAATCGTCAGCTTTGAAGATCTCATTGCCGCAGGATCTATGGCTGAAGCGAAAGCTAAGGGCAAGGTTCGGATGGAAGGTAAGGAATATGTAATGGCCGATGGAGATGTAGTGGAGTTCAGATTCAATGTCTAGCAATCCAATTTCGATAAAACGCCAACCACACCTAAAGGATCTACCTGAAAAGAAGCGCGAAAATCTGCGTAACGTAGCGATCATTGCCCACGTTGACCACGGAAAGACAACATTGGTTGATGCCATGTTGTGGCAATCCGGTGCATTTGCTGCACACAAGGTCCAAGGCGAAGGTCAAGACCGCATGATGGATTCAATGGATCTAGAACGCGAAAAGGGAATTACGATCCTTGCCAAGAACACCGCAGTTAAGCGCGGCGACACCATCGTTAACATCATTGATACTCCGGGCCACGCCGACTTTGGTGGCGAAGTAGAGCGCGGACTCGAAATGGTTGATGGCGTTATCTTGTTAGTTGATGCTTCAGAAGGTCCACTGCCACAAACACGTTTCGTTTTGCGTAAAGCACTTGAAAAGAATTTGCCAGTAATTTTGTTGATCAACAAGGTTGACCGTCCCGATTCACGTATTGCCGAAGTTGTTGACGAGGCGTACGAACTGTTCCTTGATCTTGGAGCAAATGAAGAGCAAATCGAATTCCCAGTTGTCTATGCATCAGCTAAAGCTGGTCGTGCATCATTGACACGTCCTGCAGATGGTGGAATGCCAGTTGAAGAAAACCTAGATGTTTTGTTTGACACTATCTTCTCTGCAATTCCTGCACCTGTGTATCACGAAGGTGCACCTTTGCAAGCACACGTTACAAACCTTGACTCATCTCCATTCTTGGGTCGTCTTGCACTATGTCGCGTACGCGAAGGTGTTATTAAAAAGGGTCAATCTGTTACATGGATTAAGACAGATGGAACTACAGAGCGCGTAAAGATTTCAGAGCTATTAATTACTGAAGCGCTAGAACGTGTTCCAGCACTCGAAGCACACCCTGGCGACATCATCGCCGTAGCTGGTATCGACACAATCACATTGGGCGAAACCCTTGCTGATAATGAAAATCCACACGCACTTCCTTTGATCATTGTTGATGAACCATCAATTTCGATGACAATCGGTATCAATACATCTCCACTAGCGGGCAAGAGCGGCAAGCTGCTTACTGCGCGCCAAGTTAAGGGACGTTTGGACGCAGAGCTAGTTGGTAACGTTTCATTGCGTGTTCTTAATACTGATCGCCCAGATACCTGGGAAGTTCAGGGCCGTGGAGAACTTCAGCTTGCTGTTCTCGTTGAAATTATGAAGCGCGAAGGTTTCGAACTCACTGTTGGTAAGCCACAGGTAGTTATCAAGAAGATTGATGGAAAGATTCACGAACCGATGGAGCGTTTAACAATTGATGCACCAGAAGAATACTTAGGTGTTCTTACTCAGTTGATGGCACTTCGTAAGGGTCGCATGGAGCAAATGGTTAATCACGGAACCGGTTGGATCCGTCTTGATTACAAGGTTCCATCACGTGGACTTATTGGTTTC
>Ga0164294_10001699_pt1 | contig 20204 bp, 15 predicted proteins | sample GEODES005metaG_FD_111479 | JGI IMG/M metagenome (GOLD analysis project Ga0164294, IMG submission 111479) | Oligotrophic lake water microbial communities from Sparkling Lake, Wisconsin, USA - GEODES005 metaG | ecosystem: Environmental > Aquatic > Freshwater > Lake | place: USA: Sparkling Lake...
AAGCTCCACCTTTTGTTCCAAATCCATAGGTAACATTATTTAACACCCATTGCCATTCTGTAGTTTGATCTACTGGATCGATATTATTAAACAGAAGTCCAATTTGGGTGCTAGTACTACCCGTATTAAATGTTAGCCTAAATTTTTCAAATACTTCTAAACGGAATGTCCGCCATTGATTATCGGAAATAATATATGAGGAGTTAGTTGGTGTTCCCTTATATGCAACTTCATCGCCTGTGCAACCTGTTTTTACTTGAATATATGCAATTTGATTAAATAAATTTGATGGTAGCGTTCGTAAGAAATTACCAAAATTTTCTATCATATTGAAATAATACGTTTTATAGTCGGCATCTAAATAATAAGGATATTGAGTCCAATTTGGATGTTGCGTATCATTAGTAGTTACACTTGGTACACCATTAGTATATATCCAAACTGGGGCATCAGGGCCAACTCCTACACTTATGTTAACCATCTGGTTGTTGTTGTAGGCTGTTTGTAGTATAGATTGAATTTCAGACCAATTGTATTGACTTGAGTTAATTGCTTGCACATCTTCCCAGTTCACATCGGCACTTTTGCCTCTCAAATAGTTATAATCGGTATTAACTGAAATGTCATAAGCATTTGATCTATCCCAAACTCCATAGGAATTAACTGGTAAAATGGTCGTTTGAGCATGTACTGAAAGCGTTAAAAATATACATGTAATTATATTTAATATATAGTTTTTCATTAGTTGATTCATTTAAATCTATTATTGCATAACAAACTTACTAAAAAAGATACTAATTTTCCTATTAGTAATGCTGGTGCTACATATTAATTTCAAGTTGTAAAGCATGGGGTACTTTTTTTTGATTAAAATGTAATCCCCTTGGCATTTATATTCGACTTCTTTTTTTGTTTATGAGTATCGAGGATAGTATTAATCCAAATTACGCATTAGGAGTAAAAAGCAAATTTTGTGGCTAAAGCCATTTCAAAATACCCATGAAACCCCCAGCTAAAGCTAGGGGCTATTATAAAACGACTTTCTATTTTCCAGAGCTTATTTCCATCTCACTAAATTATAACACCTTGACTATCAAATATTTTCAACCCTATGTTTTACGCTTTTTTTCTCTTGAATGCTCAAATTAGCAAAACAAATGCTGCAGACAACGCCATACATTGAAATTTGGGATAAAGGGGTTTTTCAAATGCCCCTACAGCTAGGGGCATTTGAAAGAACAGCTTTCCATTTTTTCTACTGCGCAATTAAGGGTTAACCGTTTTATTATAACTTTTTTATTATTACTTGATACGTTCCAGTTTTAATGGGTAAATACCATTTGAATTCCACTGCGGTACGTATACATTTTCTTCATCATCCACACATACATCGTGAGGATGGATGAAGTGGTTTGATGCTTTCTTTTGAGGTAATAGTTCTCCGTTTGTATAGATGGGAGCGGTGCCTCCCGGTGTTGAAACAACATTATCGTTTTTATCAAGAATGGTTATATAGCCAGAGGCTTCGTTTTGATTTGATTCGGAACGAAAAACAGCCCCATATATATTTTCATTGTGCATCACTGGCCGGCAAACAAAAGAACCGGGTAAACTAATCGTGTTAATGTAAACACCATCCAAATTAAAACGTTTCCATTCATTTTTATTTCGGGATGTAATCAACAGAGATGGTTCTAATTTGTTTCTGTAATCAACAGCTATTCCATGAACACAATCAAATTGATCATTGCCTTCTCCTTTTCCTCCCCAATGTCTGATATATTCTCCATTACTGTTGTATTGAATCACATATTGTAATCCATACCCATCTGTTACATAAATATCGCCATTGGGTGCAATGGCCGTTTCGGTTGGCTTATACTCTTCAGGGGAAGAATACATGCCTGTCTCTTTGGGATAATCTATAATCATTACTTCCTTGCCCGATAGTGTTGTTTTAATTACCTGATGACGTTCATAATCAGTAATAAATAAAAATTCTGTACCGTTTTCGTTATTGATTGTAAGACCATGAGCTCCGGGATATGTATTACCCCAAACGCCTTGTAGTTGGCCACTTTTATTATACATGATAATATTATTCCGAGTATCATTGGTAAGCAAATACAATAGTTGATTGCTGTCAATTACCATTTCATGACAATCTTTAACAGGATATTTGGAGGAGGGTAAAACGCCCCACCCCGGAACAATTTTGTACTTAAAATCATTATGCCCAATGATGCCTGAATTGCTCATTTTATGTTGTTTTTAATTTCTTCTGCTAATTTTGCTTGATATGCTTCTTTTGCCACTGTGTCCTCTTTCGCTTTTTCAGGATAATAAATAAAACCCAATGCTTTTCTAGTTCTGCTGTTGCTTTTGTTGTTATCCGCGCGGTGAACGGTAAGTGCGTGATGAACTAACAAATCTCCAGGCTTTGTGTTAAACCATATTTCGTTGTTCCTATCATGCTGTTCATAATCACTTATCCCTTGTGAAAAACCCAGTGTGTTGGATTTTTCATGCGGACGCATCCCTTTAAGATGTGACCCTTTCAAATACCTTACGCATCCGTTTTCTTCATCCACATGATCAATACCAAGCCACATGGTAACCGCTTCATTTGGATTAAGCATAAAATAATATCCATCTTGATGAGGAGGAGTTGGTTGTCCTACTCGGGGAGGCTTATTAAAATATTGCATGTTTTTACCAATAACTTCATCATCTAAAAGTATTTTTGCAAGTTCTTCAAACCTACTATTAAACATCATTTCATAAAAAAATGGATCATATTTATGTAAGATTTGAAGTTGTTTTAAGGTAGACAAATCATTCCTGTCTTCGTAAAAAGCATGTTCGGGTGGCATAAACTGTACTTTTTCAAGAATCAGCCTATCTAAATGTTGATGTATTTCTTTTAGTTCGTCATGACTAATAAAATCTGGTAGAAATATGAATCCATCTTCCCTGAATTTTAATCTTATTAGTTCTTTGTTTTCAGACTTCACTTTTTTTATATTTATTTGAATGTTTAATATTATTCTTTTAGGATATGTGTTATTTTATTTCAAGCGCTTCCCAATCATTCTATCAATACACAATTTATTCCAAGCCTGTTTTTTTAATTTTTATACCGCTTAGGCCTTAAAGATTGGGAAGAATTCAATTCTTTAAGAACCGCCGTAAACCACTCATCTGCCATCTTACCCATTGCGAACTTATCAGGATGAACACCATCGGGCAACAAATTATCAATACTTATGGCGGCATTCATATCTACAAGTGTTATATGTTTACCAGCTTTATGTTGGGCATCTACACTAGACTGCAGCGATGTGTTATAATTGTCAACTTGTTCCCAACCGTTTCGCGGTGCTTTTTGCGGCAATATTGTAGCAACAATTAGATTTGCTTTGCTATTCTCTCCAATGGTTCGGATCAGTTCATCACGAGCTGTGGCGTCGAAGCCATTGGCTCCCGACATCAATAGAATAATGTCAGGATGATGCTTTTTCAGTACTTCTACAATCCCCGGAGCGATAATCTGCGCCAGCTTTTTTTCGGCAAGGACATCTTTGGGGGTTGGAACCACGCCACCATGCAAGATGCCGTAATTTCCGAAACCAGCTAGCCCTTGGTGATCTGGATCAAATGCAGGGTCAACAAAGCCATCCTTTCCAAAAGCATTATAGTCAAGGTCGCCTACAAAATCAAAGGTGATACCGGCTGCACGAAGTTTATCCTGTAAAGGTTTACGGTAGCCACCACCATCGGGGTTTGGCAGGCCGATAACTTCTCCGTCTTTTTTTACCAGGTAGGAGCCGCGTGTGTAACTGTCACCCAACGGCATGATTCGAATAACTTGGGATGGATTTTTATTTTTACGTTTTTGCCTGTTTGTTTTGGGTTTCGGATAGGCTAAAATGGCGCGTTTTCCGCCACCTATAGTAGCATCATATTGACCGGCAAAGCTTCCCCCAGGATCAGCACCATGGTTAGACCATATCACCAACATGCCTTCCTTCGTGAAGCAGACTGTTGGGTAAATATTCTGCCGGTCTTTCTTTTCTACTCCTGAATCATCAATAATTACCGGTTCTTCCCATGTTATACCCTTATCCTCTGAAACAGCATACACAAGTGGTGTGCGTGGGAAAAATGCGCCCTGCCTGATTGGTTTAGCATGGTTATAAAAAACAATTAAACGCCCATCAGGTAATGTTTTAAGGGTTAATGGTGAGCACGCAGAAACTAAAGTGGTAGCAGTTGGAATTGACCAGCTATCACCACCGTCATTTGAATATGAACAAAATAAACTTCCGCTACCGGTGCGAGCCAACATAATTAATTGATTATCGCCAATTGCTGCAACTGTTGGTTCAGCCATACCTCTGCCATCGTTTAAATCGGCTGGCGTTTGCGATTTTTTCCATGTTTCACCACCATCATCACTAAAAAAACAAAGTCCGAGGCAGTGGTCGCCTTCGGATTTACCCAAACCCTGAGGCATGTGGCTGACAGGTACAACAAGGCGGCCATTGCTCAACTGAATTAGACGATCGTTCATTACATACCAAATTCCTTCGGGCTCGCCAACCAGTTTTGCGGGCGTCCAGTTTTTTCCATCATCTTCCGAAAATGAAATAATTGGCAATCCACCCCCCTTTAACTCTTTCGAATGGCGATGTGCCAAAAAGGCCAAACGGCCATCTTTTAAACGTAAAAACGATATTCCGCCATCACTAATCATACCCGGCAGATTCCAGTTCATTTTCATGCGTCCTTCTTCATTCCAGGTGCGTCCGCCATCTTTGCTACGGTATAATATAGGCACTGGGAATTTAGCAGCAAGCTGTTCGAAATTAGTTGGAGGTCTGCCCCATGGAGCGGCCATAAGGATATCCCCATTGTCTAACAAAAAGCTTCCAGGACCGATAAAAGCACGTTCGGCTGTATGATGAATAAATAGCTCAGGTTCAACAATAAATTTAGTTTTGCTGAAATCTGCAATGTGCTTTTGATCCCAAATTAGCGCATGGTTGTTGTCTTTTGAATAAGTAGTGTCTGCTTGTGGCTGTTTGTTAACTGGCGTCTGTGCGCATAAACATGTGGTCAGTAAAAGCATCCATACATATATAAATATGATTTTTCTCATTTCATTTGTTATTTAAATATTTTACAAGTACTCAAATTTGGTTTTTAATAGGTGCAGCCTTTTAGCTTATCTACAGTGTGATTATCCATCCAATCCCAATCGATATTAGCACCCAATCCGGGTCCTGAAGGTAAATGCTGACATCCATCTTCCTTTACATCTAATGGATCACCAATTAATCCGAACCTGAACATCGGATGATGCGCTTCAAGAAATTTCGACAAATGGGTAGTACAACCTATTTGAAGGTTGGCAAGGTCAAGAATTGGGCTGGCTGCGGTGTGTATCTCCAATTCATATCCGTGAATTTCACAAAATCCAAGTGTTTTAATCATCCCAGTGATTCCGCCCTTCAAATGTGTGTCGCCTCGCAAGATATCAACTGCACCATTAATCACATACTGAGGTAAATCAAATAAACTGGCAGTTTCAGCAGCAAGAATAGGGGTTTTCAGATTGTTAGTTAGTTTTTTTAGATGTTCAATATCTTTGTCAGGTATCGGCTCTTCGAACCATTCATATTCCAATTCATCGAGGGCCCGACCAATTTTCAACGCGTTGAGGTAGGAATAAACGCCCGAACAATCGAGCATCAAAGGAAATCCTTTCCCTACTATTTCACGGGCCAGTTGAAGCTTGGGTATTTCTACATCTGGGCTTCCAGTAAGTTGTAATTTCCAACCCGCATATTTTCTGGAAATGCATAATTTACCCTGATTCTTTACGGCCTCTACATCTTGCAATTGCACCGGAGGACTGGTCATGTACAATGGCACTTTATCGCGCATTTTCCCCAAAAGTGCCGCAATAGGCATGTTGGCTTTTTTACCCTTAATGTCCCACAAAGCAATATCCAATTCTGCATGAAATGCCTCTGACAAAATATATAAATGCCTATTTTTAAAACGGATTGTCTGCCAGATTGCCTGTGTATCTAGTGGATTTTTTCCAACCAAGTCATAATAAAAAACATCATGAATGCTGTGAAAATTGGCTTTCCCTTGTCCTAATGGAGCGTACCCCATGGTATAACCCTCAAATCCTTCGTCAGTGTGCACAGTTACCAATGGAAACTCCCAATATGGTATGCTACTTTTTGGTACAATCCCATCAGGAAACCATGCTTCTGCACCTAACCTGATTAATCTTGTTTCAATTTCTGTTATACGCATTAGTTGATTTTTTTATTAACCCAATCCAATTCGTTAATCAGTTTATGACCTTGAATGTAATTTGTACTATTATTGCAAATCAAATCGATTAACCGCTGTTTCCAACCACCAGATAGCCCTCCACTGTGTCCGGAAAGAAAAACATTGTCTAAGGAATAGATTTCATCATTTAATTCTGGAGGTTCGGGATCGGTAACATCAAGGCCAGCACCTTTCAATTTGCCATTTTTTAGCGATTCGATTAGAGCAGTCTGATCAATGATACTGCCACGGGACATGTTATAGACATATGAGCCCTCCTTAAATTGTGACAGAACCTCTTTGTTTATCAAATTTTTATTCGAAGATTGACCAGACATGGTAATAAACACATGATCAGCCTGGGCAATTGCCTCACTAAGTTCATTCAGTGAATACCATTTCGCCACTGAATTTAATTCCCGGTGATCCCGGCTAAAATGATCGACAGCTAAAACTTTCATGCCTAATCCGTAACATTTTTGTGCTAAAGTAGAGCCGATTTCACCAACGCCTAAAATACAGGCTGTTGAACCTGTAATTTCCCCGTAAGGTTCGTGTCGCTGAAATCTTCGTTCAGCCTTATCGTGCCAGTGCTGATTGAAATTGCGTACCAGGGCGAACATCATCCCGATTGCCAGTTCGGCAACGCCTATAGAATACACTCCCTTTGCATTACACAGGCGAATGCCCTTCTGCTCCAATCCCTTATTTTCATAGGCATCCCAACCAGAACTCCCAATCTGAATCAATTTTACTGCCGTTTTATTAATCAGTTCTGCTTTGGGCCATCCAACCACAATTTCCGCATCCTGAATCTGTTCTAGAAAATCAGTTTCAGGAATGAACTGATCTATAAATTTCAGTTCGGCCAGATGACCGATCCTTTCACGAATCTGTTGTTGGTGAGTCTCATTAAAATCATTGATAGATATAACCGCTTTCATAAATATGGTTTATTTAAATAATTCTTCTTTTGTAGGAAATTTTCCGAGATCACTTTCTGAAAGTGTTAAATGCAAAACGCGGCTCCAGCGGTGTGGCACAAAAAGGTGAAGCGTTCCATTGTCCGCAAATCCATCGATATAGGAACAATTTACGTTGTAAAAAATATTTTTTAGTGTTGCAGCTAACGCATTGGCAAAAATAAAACGCGGTTTGCTCCAGGTTCTTCCATCGTCGGTGGAGAGCGAGAACCATACTTCCGAGCGGTCCATGTGCTGTTTCATATTACCAGCCAAATCAGCAGTTTGAACCGTACTTCGATTGTGATGTATGGCAATCATAGTTTTACCATCAGTTAATTTAAACAACATGGGTGGTGCATCAGGTTGCACCAGCGATGTAGCTTTAGGTTCAGTCCATGTTTTACCATCGTCCTTGCTCCACGATGCCCAGTAATGGCCTTCGGGAGTACGAAACAAAAACATAATACCACCATCGGATGTGGTGATTGGACGGCCTTCATCCATCCTTCCGTAGGATGGAACAAACCATCCTTTGTGCCGTTCACCTGGTCCTAATTCCCAAGTTTTACCTTGATCCTCGCTACGCAAATAATATTGCCGGGTAATCAGCGGCTTGTAACTCCAATCACCTTCATGACTTCCCAATATCCAGGTTCCTTTGTCGGTCTCGCACATACGCATTACGCTCATGCCCCGAAATTCAGGATCGTTTTTTGGCCTTATTATTCTCACTTCACTCCAGTTATATCCGTCATCATCGGAATAGCGGTAACCAACAGCTGTATTTTCCTTTTGTCCGTGATCCATTTTGCGAAACTCTTTAATGGGCTGAGTTCCAAAAGCATACATTCTACTGCTTCCTTTTGGGATAAACGGAATAAATCCATGTTGTGAATAATCGATATCAAAAGCAACTTTTGGCCCCTCCCAGGTTTTTCCCTTATCTTTTGAACGATAAGCAACTAAGTCGTTCACTTTCTCAGCCGAAGACCCATAATGCAACCCCAAAGGGAACATCAGTAAATAGTCCCCTTTCGGTGTAATAGTTGCACGAGTTTCCCACAAAAACTGGTTGCTGTCGGTCAACGATTTGTGGATTACCTGCCCTTGTACCCAAGGCAATGTTGCTATACCAAGTGTTTTATCGACTTTAATTTTTGCCGGTAGCTTGGTCGAATTAAATGCCGTACAGGCAATTTCAATAGTGTCGGCAATCTGCTCGTATTTGGCATTTTGAGCAAAAATTGGTAAAATTTGAATTGCCAGAAAAATGGATAAACATGTTGATTTCATTTCATTTTTAATTTAATTTTCTAATTAATTAAGTTACAGTGCTCGAAAAATTTTGATCCGAATAACTTGGTTCCGTCAAGTATATTTGACTTTTGATATTTGGTTGCAAACAGATTCCTTGAAACAGAAATGAACAAATACATGACAGCCAATTTATTTATTCCTGCTGCCATTTGATTTATATAGTTGAATATTTCCTAGAAACAATACGGTTTTTACATTTCTATAAAAAACTCCGGCAGATATTCCTTTGCTATTGGCCTTAATCGATCTGCTTCCGACTCAGGAATATAACGATACGGCCAGCGAAGCCGGGTTCCAACCGATGCCCATCCGCCAATAGCGGCTAATAGTTTATCTACTGCCTGATTCGCGTATTTTTGTTCGGTGATGAATGAGGTGATGTGTGCAGCAAAAAATTGCAACAAACGGCTTTCCAATTCAAGGGCGGCAACCAAATTAGTTTGCATACTATCAGACCAAATTTGTGAGGCTTTCGGATTCAGGCAGGCCACGTTGGAATAGGCGCCATGACCAACTCCTTTTTGATAAGCGGTTGCTTGGAAATGTCCGGGAATAAAAACTGAAATATTTTCGGCAACAGGTTTCATTTCTTCAAACCATCTTTCGTCACCTGAAGGAACTTTTATTCCAACAATAGCCGGAACAGCCTGCTGTAGTTTTAATATTTCTGCAGGACTTAAATTTCGTTTGGCATGGGGTGGATTGTACAGTACCAGTCCAATATCACCAGCGGTCTCAGCCATTTTATTCAAGTATGCAATCACTTCCTCATCGGTAGGTTTAAACCAATCGGGAAGCACAACCTGCACTGCTGAAGGTTTATACTGGACACTGCGTTTGAGCCGTTCCAACGAAATAATAGGACTCATGTGACTTACCCCAATCTGAAATGGAACTTCGCCCTGCTCACATTTGGTTGCCAGCATAGCATTTACCTGATCAAACTCTGCTTCAGTAATGTTATAAAATTCACCAGCAGTACCGTTGCTGTATATCCCATCCGGCTTTACCGAAACCAAAATATCCAGTTCTTCGCTCAATCGGGAAAAATCAATCGACTCATCCTGATTAATTGGTAAAAGCAGAGTAGCCCAATTGCCCCTGATTTGATTGCTTTTTAGTGGGTGCATTTTAAACTAGTGGTTGTTTAGTCATCTTTTGAATAAGGAGCGTCAGCTTATTGTTGTCTGTTAACTGCCGTCTTTGCACAAAAAAAGTGGTCATCGCAAAAGTCCATACATCTATAGAAACGATTTTTCTCATTTCTTTTATTATTTAAATATTTACAAATCAGACTCGAAATTTCTAACTTCATCAAACTGGGTAATGCCCGAAAGTAATCGCCCTATGCGAGGTTTTCGGTTGTTGTACACTTCAACCGCATCGGCATCGGCATAACGAAGGAAGAGAATTCTTCGGTCGCGGGTTTTTGATTCATTTCCACTTGAATAATGCAATGTCCAACAATTCAAAATAAGTGTTTCTCCCGGTTTCATTGGCATAGGTATGGCTGTTGATTCATCCACTTCCAATTCAATTGATTCCGATTTGTTTCTGTCTCTTTCTTTTTTGAGTGTAATTTGTCCCTGTTTGTGACTTTTGGGGATTAAACGTAAACAACCGTTATCCTCATCCACATCTTCAAATGCAGTGAGGGTTGTAAGCGCATTGTACGGATCCAATTCGCCATATCCATTGTCCTGGTGCCACCCAAATGGTTTGACATTACCCCGCATCTTAAACGTTAGCTGAGAAGTAACCCCTTTGATATTTGGACCGATAATTTGATTGGCAATCGGAAGTAATGGCCCTTTGAAATAGAAATCCTTTATGAGCGGAGCCTTATGATGGATATTCACCAGAAGCGAATTTTGCAACCAAGTATTATCTTCGCGAAATGCTTCTTTCTCTTTATCCCAAGCAGACATTGCTTGCTCCCTCATTTGTATGACACCCTCATCGGTAAGGGTCTTTCCCAAGTTGAGATAACCATATTCTTCATAAAATTCCAACTGTTCTTTGGAGAGCGATTGATAAATAAATAAGTCACTGATTTTCATAATACATATTTTAAATTTTTTAACTTAAACAACAATATTAAAACCTGCAATTAATCTACTATTCAAGAAATACTGCTCTAGATTCAAACAAATTATGCAGTATACAATCTGCTGAAACAAATGAGATTTAGAGCGTTTTTTAAACCCACACCTCATCGCCTGTCATCTTCGTCAAGTCAGCCAGACAAGAATAAACAGCATCTTCCCGAAACCGGTATTTTTCTTCCAGCTGCGGAGTGAGTTGAACACCCAAACCTGGTTGTTCTGATACCGTTAATATGCCGTTTTTAATTTGATAGGCTTCGGTCATCATTTCGTTACGCAGTGAATATGCCGGCATAGGCCATTCAGCAACTGTACCACCGGACGCCAATGCTGCATGATAATTGGCTGCCATGCACACAGGCCCACCCCAGCAGTGAACAAAAACTTCGGTGTTGCAGGCTTTAGCTTTTTCGAATACCTCCAAAACGGCAGTAATTCCTCCAATGACGGTTGCATCGGGTTGGGCAATATCGTACCAGGATTGGCCAATTCTGTAATTCAGCTCCTGCGAAGTGGTCACAATTTCGCCACCTGCTATTTTTATCGGCGACTTTTCTCTCAATGCAGGGTAGTGGTGCCCATCGTAAATGCCTAATACTTCTTCCAGAAAGAAAATGTTTGAATGACTTCCTTCCATAATCTGTTGATAAAACAAGCGTACATCGTCAACTGAATTGCCTGGATTAGCCAAGTTTTGGGTCATATCAATCGCTATTTCAATTCCGTATTCCGCTCCTTTCTTCAAAGCATAGCGTGCTTTATTGGGTTGGTTTTTTCGTGCACGAATCTTAAAATACTGCACACCCAATGATTTCAGGTATTCAAATTCCTGATCGAGGTAAACCGGCATCGACGAATCGCCACCACTGCCATACAGTGCTATCGTATTTTTTGCTTCAGGATTGTATAATTTGTATACTGGCAGATGGAGTAATTTACCTTTGCAGTCGTGCAATGCAATATCGAAAGCACTGACCACATGTTGGGCTGCTCCCTGAAAACTCCAGTAGCCCGTAACAAGGGATACCCGTTTCATCACCGAGGGGATATCCAATACGTCCAATCCTATCACATAAGGCGTAATAAGGTTTACGATTTCAGTAAACACTTTTGGTGCAAACACAGCGAGATAGGCTTCACCGAGCCCTGTAGTGCCATCCTCCAGGGTAAGCTCAACTAGTCCGGTTGTGCGGTAACCTGATTTTAAATGCAACTCCACTTCGAGGTTTTCAACAGGTTTAGCATACGGTGCACTCAGAAGAACCGGCCTGATATGTGTTATCTTCATGGAATCAGGTTATTAAGCGGTTCGTTATTGATGTATGGTTGTAGATTTTTGAGGAAAACTTTGACTTTATCCAATACTTCTTCTTCGTATCCGCCACCGGTATGTTGGCTTAGAATGGTATTGGGGCAATTCCAAAACGGGTGATCTTCTGGAAGAGGTTCTTTTGGCGTTACATCGAGCACTGCTCCTGCGATAGAGCAATCTATAAGCTTTTGAGCCAAGGCTGCATCATCAATGAGCGAACCCCGGCCAACATTCACTACAATAGCGGTTGGCTTCATCAAGCTCAATCTTTCCTCGTTTATCAAATGAATTGTTTCCAGAGATTCTGGCAAACAACCAATAATCACATCGGCTTCAGAAATTGCTTTAGACAGTTCTTCGGAACTAAAATATTGTGCTTCCGTATTAAATTTAGCATAGAATGAGACTACACAATTAAATGCGGAAAGGAGTTTTTTCAATTGGTAACCAATGGCGCCTGCACCAAGAATAAGTACATTGCTTCCTTCGAGCATACGTAAAGACGGACGCATAGCAGCGCCTACCCATTCTTTTTTGACCTTTAGCAGCGCAAGCTCATTCATTCCGCGCATCAAGGAGAGGATTCCTGAAACAGCAGATTCTGCTACTGGTATGGAAAAGAACCCTTTGAGATTAGAAATTTTCACCTTTCGGTTTGTAAGGTCCATATATGGATCGTAGCCTACCGATTCAAGTTGAAGCCAGTTCAATTGGGTTGACTCTTCCACCCATTTACGTGGTATATTTCCAAAGCAAACGTTGCAGTTAGAGAAATATTTCTGTGGATCAATGGCTAATTCATCCTGAAAAATGACCTCGCTATTTCCAATATTTTTAAGTAGAAATTCTTTTTCATTGCTATTCAATTTGATGGCACAAAAGATTTTCATTTTTAACTATTTAATGTTTTGTTTTTCCACTTTATTTCAATTTCTTTTGAAAAAACTTGTATACATTTTTCTTATTTCCTGTTGATTACCAAATGTTCATATCCTATTTTCCTCGTACACATTTTGGATAAATCATCTCATTTAATCTGAATTAAATCATCTAAATATTAATCTACTGTTTTTTTAAGTTTTAAAAATAACAACGACCAGCAAGCAAGCATCAAAACAACCGCAATAACCTGGTAAGCAATTGAAAGATCGATATTTGCATCTTTGAGTGAACCGGCAAAATATACCATCAACCCACCAACAATAGTGCTCAGGCAGTTAAGAAAGCCATATGAGGTTGCGAGATATCTGCCATCCACAATTTGGCATAAGATGGGCATCAGGTTCGCATCGTTAAATCCTTTTGCAATACCAAAAATGAGCATTGCTAAAATGGCAATTACAAAAACTTGAGTTGAAGCCATTAAAAATAGAAATGGAGCGCCAAACGTAAAACCGATTACCACTACATAAATTCGGCCACGTATATTGAATTCTGACCAGCGATCGGCCAGAATTCCGCCTAAAATTACACCAACAAAAGCACCTATTTGAATATACCCTGTAGCTGACAATCCGGCTTCACCAAGATTTAAATGAAAATGATCTTTCAAGAAAGTAGGCAACCAGCCATAAATGAGCCAGGTAACCATTCCATAAACACAGAAAAATAGCAACAGAATATTAAATGATTTTTTTCCAAAAATAACTTTGAAAGAACCCAAAAAGTTTATTTTTTCCTTTACTTCAATGCCCGTTTCAGATAATTCGACTTTTTGATCCATTTTTGAATCCTTCAGAAACAGCATTAAAACGATTGAATACAAGATACCAAATGCTCCAAAAAATTGAAATCCGAATCGCCAGCCCCACCACTCAGCAATAAATCCGCCAATTCCTCCCAAAGCAAGTCCTGCATATAAACCACTCATATGTATTCCTGTGGCAAGCGACCGTGTGCGGTTTCGATGGTAATCGGTAATCAGCGCCAATGCAGCAGGAATGTAACTGGCTTCGCTAATCCCCATAAACGTGCGGGCAACCAACAACTCACCAAAAGAATTAACCATTCCTGTCCAAAGTGTTGCCATTGACCAAACCATTGCACTGAACACTATCATTTTTTTTCGTCCATACTTATCGGCGAAAAGTCCGCCGAATGGACTTAACAATCCATAAGACCAGAGAAATACGGAGGTCAGTAATCCGAATTGCGCATCTGTTATAGAAAATTCTTTAACGATGGGGTCTCTCATGGAGGTAAGTAGGATGCGATCTAAATAATTCAGTAAAGCCACAATCCATAATAAAGCCACAACAAGCCAGGGATAATAGGATTGTATTGATTTCGTATTGCTCACATTGCATGTATATTGTTAGTAAATAATTTTCCAGCGTTTAATTTTGGCTGAAATGTCTTGATTTAAAAATCATTACCGAAGTGTTATTTATTTAGCGTATTCAATGGTTTATCCTTTTTTGAAAGCTTATCTTTTCCATCGGTTAGCCATTCTAAATCAAATGATGCTACAGACATCTGTGCATTTTTAAAATGATTGTTTCCTGTTCCAGTAATCGATCCTCCTTCATATAATACATGTATCATTCCGTCAGGAGTAACTGCAATATCAGAATAGCCTGCAATTTGCGGATCGATAACTTTATTCACCGGCCATGTAATCCCTTCATCGTAAGTCATTCGAATGGTAAGGTTTGTGCGGTGTCTGTTAGGCGCAGAGCGCGGTGTAGAAATTTTGGCTGCTACAAAAGGATCCTGACGGCTGTCGGGATTGCAAAAAAGAATCCGGTTTTTCGATTGTTCAGGCATGATAGAAAAACGGCACATACTTCCAAAACAAATGGGTTCGAAAAAGGCATCGTGAAATTCAGCAGTTGACCAATTTGTAGCGCCATCTTTGCTGTACGTTATCAATCTTCTGTAGTTGATGGATTCATTACGTGCATTGAACATTACCCGCCCATCGGCGAGCTGAACAACAGAGGTTTCGTTTGGAATAACAGATACATCATTATCTGGAACTGCGATTTCACCAGCCTTCCATGTTTTCCCATGGTCGTCGCTATAAACTGATACAACTAATGATGGCCGATGACCGCGGAATCCTTCCCCAAACTCTTTTCCTCCTCCACTTGAAAGCCACATAGGAACAACCAACCTACCGTTGGTCATTTGTATGCCGTGCCCGGGTCCTGGAGCCAGAACAACCCAGGGATATGTTTTTTTAAATTCGTCGATGGTACTGGTAATGTCTACAGGATCAGTCCAGGTCATCCCATCGTCAGAAGATTTTTTGTAATAGCATTTCGCATAATCAATTTGATATAAAAAATGCACTTCCCCGCTTTGGTAATCCGTAATAGGCATCGCATTGTCACCGGGTTTGTCGCCACCTTTAACAATTATCCGAAGCGGTTCCCAGGTTTTTCCGAGATCGACACTGCGGCGCATCACGATATCAATCGGGTCCCAGTCGCCACCTTTCCCTTTCCGGGCAGCTGCAAAAGCAAGTAAAATTCCACTTTTAGTGGTTACCATCGATGCGATACGGTAAGTATAATATCCATTTGTTCCAGCCTCAAAAAGACTTTGCGTTTTAAATTTTCCAACTTGCTGTGAAAAGCCGTTTAAAATGTTCAAACTGAACACCAGCACTAATATTATTCTCATTTTTTTATATTTAAGTTTTATGTATCAATTAAAATCCAATTTATTTTTAATGTGTGGCATAAAAATGAATGCCCTATTTGAAATCATCAAACACTAACTCCTTAAATACAATCCCTTCATAAGCACTTTTAATACCTGCTTCATAAAAACAAGCTAGATTACCATTGGGCAAAACAACTAGGTTTGAATAAGCAGAAGGACCTTCATGCAATACAAGCTTCTGTTTCCATGATTTCCCTTGATTAAAAGATATCCTCACCGTCATATTTGTTCTTGACTTTTGGTTGGCTGGATTGGAAAATGCGAGAAATGGCTTTCGTCCTTTGTGATCATACCACAAGATACTTGCTTGGCAAACAGGTTCAATTAATGCAGTGTCTTGTTGCAGATCTGACCACGTTTCACCGCCATCTATGCTTGTAGAAGTTTGTCGAACCCGCAGTGCATTATAATTTCGCATGTTCAGTAAGAGCTTTCCTTTGGGAAGTTCGGCTACCGTGCACTCATTCACCATATCGGTTGGTGTAGAACCACCCAATTTCCAGGTGAGTCCGCCATCATCAGAGTGAATGCTGTGGGAATAATACTTTTTTGATACCGCTTCAATATGGTCACAAGGAATTACCAGCCTATTCTTATATTTTTTTGAGCGCATCTGAATCCCGTTACCTGGACCAGTTGCATACCAAGTCCAGTCTGGCATTTTAACATCCGAAGTAATATCTCTAGCAGTTGACCAGCTTTTTCCTTCATCACTGGAAGAAAGTACAAATACCCTTCGGCTGTCTTTACTGGTACCTTTGATGATTTGTTCTTCACGGTCAGTACCTAAGTTCCAGGTTGATAACAAAATAATATTTCCCGTTTTTTGATCTACCACAGGCGCAGGATTACCGCAGGTATTTTCAGCATCATTCCAAACCATACTAATTTTCGACCAAGTTTTACCACCATCAAATGAACGTTTAACTACTAGGTCTATATCTCCGGCATCACTACAATTATTCTTTCGTGCTTCCGCAAAAGCTAGTATAGTCCCCTTAGTAGTGGTTACTATTGCAGGGATTCTAAAACATTTGTACCCCTCTTCGCCACTTTTAAAAAGATGATTCAAATCCTGTCCCCTTGCTGCAGCTACTGAAAACAAAAAAATGATTACGGCAAAGGCATTGATACTTTTTCTAAAAAATAATTTTGAATGCATATTTTAAATATTAAGGGACATGTGAAATTCTATCTCAAAAGAGCTGTTTAATCTTTTTTTTAATTCATCAAATAAGTTATTCCGCTTTACTAATTTTGCTAACACTCGCTTAAGATGGTTATTTACTTAAAACGAATCTACAAGGCCGTTAGATTTTACAGTAAGCTAATGTGGTGTTGCCACTAATACTTTATTGGTTCGGACTGCAGGCCTTGCTTCACCCCCAGGTATAATCACTTTCCCATTCCAAACAACAAGGGGCGTTGTAACGGGTGCGTATATACTTGCATGAGGGTTTACAACAGCATCAGGTTTCTTATTAACGGGCATTTTACCCATTTCAGACCAACTATCGGTAGTAACATTATACGCCAATATTTCATCTCTGAACCCTGGATGCTGATCTTTTAATGCTGCAACCCTAGAAGCATCTTTTCCCTCATCTCCTCCAAATAAAAGCAAATTAGACTGGCCTTGATTGTATGCAGGAGAAGGCGCTGCCGCAATTGGATGAGGAAGATCAGCAATACGAGTCCATCCAATTCCCATCTTATATTTCCAACAATCTCTTAAATATTCCCTGCGAATGATGGAATCTTTATTCACTAGGTGTACACCACCAAATACAAAAAAACTACCATTATGGGTACCCGCAGTTGCCAACATGCGTGAATTTCCCGGAAATGGTTCTAGTATTTTCCACTTTTTTTCAGTTGCTGTCATATCCAGGCACCAAAACTCATTTTCCGTTGTGCCTGTTGGTGTTTTAATTCCTCCAGTTATGTAAATTATATTATTTATAATCGTACCACATGCATTGATCATAGGCGCAGGCATTGATGGTAAAACCTGCGTTTCAATAGTTCCATTTATATACTGTATAGAAAAAACATCTGCATAATTTTGTAGCGCATCTCCACCACCTAAACATACAACGCCATCATTATAGGTTATCGAAACTCCATATCCTAATGGCCTCGGCAACTTTCCCATTTTTTTCCAGTTGGAACCATCGTTTTCTAATACAAAAATATGATCGTGCCAAGTTTTTACTCCATTTGTCCAAGGTCTCTTATTCCCTGGAAAGTTTGAACCGCCAGCTACAATAAGGGAATTATTACTTACACCTGCATAGGATCCTGCAAACCCATCAGCATCTGGTATTGGTTCAAATTGTTGCCAACTAAACAAATTATTTTTTATTAAATGCTGTGCTTCAGTGCTCATACTAATTAAAAAAAAAGTGAATAAAAATACCCTGGTACTGATTAACATATCTAATTTTTTAGCATAATAATATTAGCCATCCGCCCTACTATTAATTTTATCAAAAAAAGAAAGCGCATCCAAATCCTTTTTAAATTTATTGTAATGATCATTACTCAAGGTGACCAATGGAAGCCTAGAAGACCCAAGATTCCAACCAAGCATTTTCATGATTGCTTTTTGACCCGGGATAGGGGGATATTTTAGCAATACCCTGATGACTTCCACCATGAACAAATGGTTTTTTTGTGCAGATACAATATCCCCATTATTAAAAAGGTCAATAGTTTTAAGATATTGGGGAGCTGCAAAAGTATAGGTACTGCCAATGGCGCCCTTTGCCCCCACAGCTAGTGCGGAAAGCAGTAATTCATCCAATCCAAATAATATATCAAACCTACCATTTTCGAAATTTAGGCAGGATTGATATTCCTGAATAGAAGACGATGAATATTTTATTCCAGCGAGGTTAGCAATCAAGGGGCTCGCATACTGCAAAAATTCAATCATATCCATGCCTACCCCTGTAAGATGAGGAATATGATAATAATAGAAAGGAATAGCCGGTGCAGCTGCGGCTATTTCTGCCATACAATTGACTAGATTTAAAACCGATGTTGGTTTGAAATAAAAGGCGGCCACTGATGAAAAAGCATCTGCCCCTGATTCAGCTGCATGGGCAGCAAGTATTTTAGCTTCGGCTATACTACTATGTCCAACGTGAACAATAACTAACAATCTGCCATCCACAGCCTTAATAAAAGCTTCAGTCACTTGCATTCTTTCTTGAGTAGTCATATTTGGCCCTTCGCCATTGCTACCGCAAACATAGATCCCACGCAATCCATCAAGAACTAACCGATTAACCAAGCTTGGTATCAATTCGAAATTTAAAGAACCATCTTCATTAAATGGGGTAAATACCGCTGCTACCAAACCTTCAATTTTAAACATATCAATTATATTTGTAAATAAAATCTATTACTTTTTAATATCCCTGTGTCTGCACTAGCTTACTATTATTAGCTAAAACAGTGGTATTTAACGGCCAATGAAGTGGTGTTGTTTTCCCAACCAAATTAGGTATATACGTGTAGATATTAATGGTACCGCCTTTGTAAAACCGAGCAAGGTCGTACCAACGTTTATTTTCAAAAAATAATTCTCTACCTCTTTCATCCAATATTTCTTTTTCAACTGAAGCCTTATCACTTGGTCCTGTGTAATCTCCAATTCCTGCCCTATTTCGCACTTTATTCAATTCTGTAATGGCAGATACGGTATTATTAATTCCCGCATAAGCTTCTGCTTTCATCAACTGCACATCAGCTAGGCGATACATAATAATATCGTTATCGGAAATTCTTTCATCTGAATATTTAGTACCCGGGTATTTTGTAATCCAAGAAATTTTAGGTCCCGAACTTTGTCTTTCAGTAACCCAAGTAAATGGAATTCTTTTATCATTAGGGTATGCATCAAACAATGCTTTGGATTTTGCGCTGATCTGATAGGCTCCCTGGCCACCCGCAGCACTATTTGCCCATGGAAGACTGTCAAGATTAAGTGCACCCGAAATGATAGCAAGAAACGGAAGTGCATTATAAGCATAGTTAGCTCCTGTTTCATCCCTAGTGTAATATGCTGCCAATAAAACTTCATTATTAACGGAAGCCTTGAGACCTGTAACATTTTTAAAGTTGGCATTTAATGAAAGGCCCGAAGATTCTACTTCAGTGATTGCCAAGATGGCAGCATTCAAATCAGTATTTCCACCTGCAAGTACTTTGGCACTCCAAAGTTTTGTATCCGCTTTTAAGGCCTGTATAGAACCATAAGCAAAGCGATATTTTGAGGGGTAAGTCGAAGCTGCATAAGTACTTAATGATTTTAATCCAGTGATTGCAGTGTCGATATCAGCCTGGATTAGCTTCATCACATCCACTGCGGGGGATCTGGGTAATAAAGGGACATTATCGTTTGTAATTGCTTGAAGCATTAATGGCGCATCCCCAATGATTCTTACCAAAGAGAAATAGAAATAAGCTCGTAAC
>Ga0164294_10001700_pt1 | contig 20203 bp, 19 predicted proteins | sample GEODES005metaG_FD_111479 | JGI IMG/M metagenome (GOLD analysis project Ga0164294, IMG submission 111479) | Oligotrophic lake water microbial communities from Sparkling Lake, Wisconsin, USA - GEODES005 metaG | ecosystem: Environmental > Aquatic > Freshwater > Lake | place: USA: Sparkling Lake...
GCCCGCGAGACTGCATTTCAACGCCACCCTTTGCGGTTTCACCCGGAACGGGTGCCGCATTGGGGTCGCTGGCCACGGCCGGCGGCTCAGAGTTGCAACCAACCAAGAGAATGCCAACCGCAACCAAGATTGCGAGCTTTATTCGTTGTCCCATAGATACTGCGACTTGTCGATCAACTGAACGGCACTGGCGTTGATGGTCCTATTCCAGTTCGTTCCAATGGCGAGAGCGCCTGGGCTCAGCTTTCGAACGCTGCCATCGGCAAAGCCAACGGTCGCCTTCTCGGCCGAGCGGAAGCTCGTTCCACCGGTCAGTGCGCCCGCTTCGTAGGACTTGATTCCCATAAGCGCGGGGTCGCCCCAGAAGCTACCGACACCCCAACCGTCGAAGCACCAATCTGCTCGGGTTCGGCAGTCGGGTGGGTCCACGATAACGCTCGTGTCGGGCCCGATGGCGCCGTAGCTGTAGTACTGGCCGGCGGTCAGGCGGCTTTCGCTGGTCTGCTCAAACCGTCCGGTGAGCATGACCGTGTTCGATGGCGAACCCAGCGCGCTCTGCGATCGAGTCGAAGGCACAACCAGCGGCGTCGGACCTTCGTAAGGCGCGAGGGTGGAGTAGTTGTAACCGAAAGTTGCCGTCAACGTGACCTGGTTCACGAAGCCGAATGCAGAGTTTCGTGGAACGCGTGGAGCCAAAGGATCCTCGAAAAGGTCAGCCGACTTGATATACGGAAGGATGTTCCAAACCCAGCTGGAATAGCCGATGAAGTTGCCGGAGTTGTCCCAGCGGTTTGCTGGCACGAAGGTGTCTTCGGTGTCACCCATGTACAGCAGATGGCCGAGCACGATCTGCTTGTTGTTGCTAATGCTGGCGGCAGACTTTGCCGCTTGCTTTGCCTGTGCAAAGACCGGGAATAGGATGGCTGCGAGGATTGCAATGATCGCAATCACGACGAGAAGTTCGATAAGTGTAAATGCTCTTGAGCGCAAACGATAATCTCCACATGGACAGGGCAGTCTTCAAAGCATCGACTGCGGAACCGCAATGTGGCCAAGTAAATTCACGAGTACACCGATCAGCGCCGGTTGAATGTATTAATACGGAATTACCTTGGTATTTCGTTCAGTAAAAATAACAGGTCCAAATTTTCAGCAAAAAATAAGGTTCTTCCCCTCTTTTCACAAATAATCATTCGGAAAAGAGGAAGAATGCCTACGATTTGCTGGATGGCTAGTTGCTATATCTTAGATTTTGCTTGAAAATCCAGCCGGTGATGTCTTCGACAGAGAGACCGGACTCGTTGCGAATCACATTCTGAGGACCATGCTCGACAAAGTCGTCTGGAAGGTGGAATGCCTTGAAATTGACTTCGGGCAGATCGTCCGCCGAAAGCACTTCCCGAATCAGTTCGCCGATTCCACCGGAGCCGACGTTCTCTTCAATCGAGACCGCCAGCGGGATTCGCGCGGCGAGTGAGCGCACCAGTTCTGAATCAAGGGGCTTTGCGTAGCGAAGGTTGACCACGAGCGCGTTCACACCCCGAGCCTTCAGTTCTGCCTTTGCGGACCATGCCGTACTCACCATGCTTCCCAGGGCATAGATCACCAAGTCGAAGCTGTCCTCATTCCCCTCGCCTTCGCCCAGAAGCACTTCCGCTTTTCCAAGCTCAATCGGGGTTCTCGATTCTGGCAACCGGTCGTCACTCGTGCCTCGAGGGTAGCGAATCGAGGTTGGACCATCGTTAAATTGCATCATCCAACGCGTCATCTCCCCGAGCTCGGTGGTGTCTCGGGGCGCCAATACGACCATGTTTGGCATGAGATTAAGATACGAAACGTCAAAGGCACCGTGGTGAGTCGGGCCGTCGTCGCCAACCAAACCCGCGCGGTCAAGGAAGAACCGAACCGGCAAATGCTGCAGACAAACGTCATGCATAATCTGGTCAAAGCCGCGCTGCAAGAAGGTCGAATAGATCGCGCACATCGGCTTGAGGCCCCCCGCCGCCATTCCTGCCGCAAACGTCACCGCGTGCGGTTCTGCAATGCCGACGTCGAAGTACCGCTTCGGAAACTTTGCGGCAAACTCGCTCAGTCCCGTTCCGTCCGGCATCGCAGCGGTAATCGCCACTACAGTCGGATCGGCCTCCGCCGCCTGAACCGCGGCATTCCCAAACGCCTGCGTAAACGAAATGGGCCCGGCTGCCTTCACCATCTCGCCAACTTCCAAATCGAACGGCACGACACCATGCCACTTGCGAGAGTCACCTTCCGCGACCTCGTACCCCTTGCCCTTCACCGTGATGGCATGAACAAACACGGGGAAATCGAGCTCTCGAATGTTCCGGAAAACGTCGACCAGCGTGAGCACATCGTGCCCATCAACCGGGCCGATGTACTCCCAGCCGATCTCTTCAAAGATCGTGCCGGTCTCGTGGGGAGCCAAGTAGTGGGTAATTCCATGTCGCAATCCGGCGGCAACCTTATGGATCGGACTTGGCATCTGTTCCACCGCCGACTTCGCCTTTCGCGCGAGCGACTGCAACATAGGTCGGCTGCGTAGCCGACTCAAATAGTTCGTCAGCGCTCCGACGTTTGGCGCAATCGACATTCGATTGTCGTTCAGCACGACCGCCAGATCTGCCCCAAGTTCGCCCGCGTGGTTCAAAGCTTCCCAGCTCATGCCGGTCGCTATGCTCGCGTCGCCAACCACCGCAACGATCTTCTCTTTCGTGCCCAAAGCGTCTCGCGCCGCGGCAAATCCAAGCGCTGCCGAAACCGCCGTTCCCGCATGACCCGCACCGAAGAAATCTAGCTCGTGCTCGTCCCGCTTGAGAAATCCGCTCATTCCACCATGCTTTCGCAAGGTGGGAAATCGGTCAAGTCGACCGGTGAGAATCTTGTGGGCATACGCCTGGTGGCCGGTATCCCAAATCACCTTGTCCGGCGGCATGTCGTAAGCGGCGTACATAGCCACCGTCAACTCGACCGTCCCGAGGTTTGAACTGAAGTGTCCGCCAGTCTTCGAAACGTTGTCAAGGATGGCTTGACGAACCTCTTTCGCGACTTCGACCAGTTCCTTGTCAGTGAACTTCTTAAGGTCGGCGGGACAAACGATTTGATGCAGATACTTAGTCGCGGAATCCATAGAGGCCCTTGCTTCTAGTACGGAGCAACAGCCCTACAGGTTTACGGGTTCCAGGACATTAGGGCTTCCGACGACAACATCGTGCGGTCTGGCAACATTTCGTACACCGGAATGCCTTGCCACAGTTGCATGTCAAAGCCACCTTCGCTCAGCTGGAACGGGCCGTAGGCCAATCCAAGTTTCGTCGGCCCGGTGACCAAAACCGTCTGACAAAGCGCCATCAAGTACGTCGCCGCGGCAACCTGATCTGACTCAAGCAGCCCGGTGATTTCAAACTCGGGCTGCGCAAACTTTTGCATTCCGAGCGTGTAGGCGTGCAATCCGGTCGACAGCAATCGGAACTGGACCGACACATGCTCGCGAGCATCAACGCGCTCATCCGCGCGGGGAAACAGGCGCACTTGTGGAGGAAGAAGGTAGCGCCGGCTGATCGGATCGGCCACCACGCCATCGGCCCGCGCGCCAAAGGTCGACGTGACATCGAGCAGAAAGTCCAGCGACGGATAAACCGCAGGGTCGTGCGACTCAAACGTGAACTGCGCCAAGTGCCAAGAAGAACGCACTCGTTCGGAAATATCAACTCCGTAGTCGAGCGCAACTAAGCTCCGCGAAAACGCTTCTGTGTCGAAACCCGCTTCCCGCGGCGGCATGATCAGCATCTTCAAAACCGTCTTTTGGTCCTTACTTGCCAAAGCGTAAGCGCCGTGCCGCAGCGGCAAAGCAAGATCATCCTTACTCGCACCCGAAGCTAGCGGCGCACCGAAGCCGACAACCGCCCCGCCATCGCCTTTCGGATTCAGAATCTGAAGCATTGAGGGCAACGTGGCGCTTGAGGCAAGCACCGTGAGGTAGTAGTTCTTCGCGATACCAAATCCCGGAGTGACCGGCTTCTTGAATCGCCAAGCTCTCATCGTCCCCCTCCCGTAATTACGCGCTTCCAGAGCCCGGGCAACCAAGCAAAGCCCCAAGCACCGACGCTTCGAACTGCACTGGCCCTGAGCATCCCCTTCGTCGGCTCTTCGTCTGATTCCACGTAGGTCACCAGGTGAAATGGATCCATCGCACCAAGCGTGTCAACCGTCGTCTGGGGCACCGATTTACCAATCGGAAGTGTGACCCGCAGCTTCGAAAACTTTTCGCCCACCTGCTTCGCCCACGCATCAATCTCCTCCCCTTCAAAGAAGCTGAGATAGCTGAGGATCATGATGAACGCGAACAACGGGATGTTCATGCTGTACTCAATGAAGAGGTGCATCAAAACCGCCGCCGATAAAATGTACTTTCGAAACGGCTTGTGATAAACCAGCGTCACCATCGCAAACTCGACAAACAAAGTTCCGTAAGTCGTAAGCTTGACCATCGGCACTTCGAGCAAGAACGGTGGAAGTGGGAACCTTTCAAACTCCTGCAGTCGATTTGGGTACCAGGTCGCTAACCCGTCTCGCCACAAATTTCCGCCGGTCTTCAACCAAACCGTGGTGAAGTAGACCAGCGACACGTTGTAACTGATCAAGCGCTGACTCCACAAAGGCGCCACCGCTGGCTCCCGCGAAATCCGCCCAGCCCAGATATCTCGCAATCGATCAACCGAGCACGCCTGACCACAAGGCGACATCGCCAGGTACAGCACTAAGCAACGAAGGATCGTGTCACCGCCGTGCAAGATCACCGGCGACCGGTGGTGCATTGAGACCACGAGAATGGCAAACGCGATGCTTACCGGCTTCGTCCACAGGCCGATCGTCAGCAGCACCGCGAGCACAAAAGTCGTCCCAAACAGGATCAAACTCCAAGCGTCCGAGTTCGAAAGCGCATAGAGGTTTGGCCGCGCAAAAACAAGATCCCCAGCTTGATCCGCGTGTCCCAAGAATGCGTCCGTAAACCAAGCGGGATGAAAGCCAGACTCAGTGAACCAGTCCCGCCATTGCCCGAACATCATCGCGAGGTTGAGAATGCATACGAGACCAAGCGCAATTCGGATCAGACCAAGGGCAGTGGGCGATCCATGACCGAAAAACCATCGGTCCATCGATTTCACGAACGACATCACTTTGGTTGCTCCAAGTCTTCTCGACGCACCTGGTACCGAAAGTACTCGTAGCTCGAATACTCCTTAACTTGCGGCTTACCCGGCGGCGCAACATCTCGCCAGTTTCGACGTAGGCGAACAAGTTTCGGCGGGTTATCCTGGTACTTGTCCATCACCCGAGCAACGCGCTGAGCGAAGACAGACCAAATAAACGGATTCTGCTCGAGGTGGGCCCGCTCGTAGAACTTCCGGTACCGCTCAGCCGGATACTTCTCCACGATGGGCAAAAGGTACATCCGCGGATATTGGTACGTTTCCTTTTTCCCGTTTGCGTACTCCACAACCGCATCGCCATAAAAGTCGCGTTGCGACGGGTTTGGCGCAAACATGTCCCAGTACTGCCAAAAGCCTGTGGTGAACAAATAAGCCCGTACCGGCAGTAACGGTTTGATCCGCCGCTGGTTCTCCACGAGCAAAATATCGGTTCCCGTCGGGCGCGCCGTGGCCCCTAACGAATCCAATCGATTAGGAAGTGACCAAGCCGTGATGCAAAGCAGGTGGAACAAGACAAAAATCTTGATCCGCCCTGCAGTTTTTGGGGCCTCAGCAACGACGCCAGTCTTAGCGCTCGATTTCGGCAAGGATGGGTTCGAGCTCTTCATTCGGTCCGATGGCATCACGGATTGATTTCGCGAGGGCTCGTGCTTCATCGTTGTGTCCGGCCGCTGCCGCCGCCAAACCAAAGTTTAGGTGAATCGGCAAAGACGACGGATTCGCCGCCGCGACCTGTCGCATGATGTTATACGCTTCCTCGCTGCGATCTTGACCGTTTAGCGCCTGAACGAGTTCGCCATAAGCAGGCTCGCATCCTGGATACAACTCGATGAGTCGAACGGCCGAATCCTCGGCGTCGGAGAACTGGCCAACTCGGTTGTAAGCGGTGCTCAACAGTGCCCACAGCTTCCAGTAATCCGCCAGCCAGTTTCGAAGTGGCTTGAGGTCTCGGATCGCGCCCTGATAATCTTCCTGCTCCAGCTTGGCTCGCGCAGCTTCAACATTCTCCGCTCGCTTTGGTTGTTCGAGTTCGATCAGCTTAGCCAGCACTTCTGCCCGGGTGTTCGGGTCTGGATTGCTGGAGAGAATGTCCTTCAGAACTCGCGGAACTTCGAAGGCTCGGTCTGCCTTCTCAAGCGTCTGCGCGTATTCGACTAGCGTTGGAACGTCGTTCGGAGCGACGTCGAGAACGTCCTCGTAGAAGTCCATTGCTCGGTCGAGATCATCGTTACCGGCAAGGTACGGAGCGTAATAGCGCTTGATAACCGTGTTGTCTTCAACAACCTCAAGTCCGGTCTCGAACGCTCGCTCTCCGTCTTCCTTCTTGCCCGCATTGATCAAGCTGACCGCGTACTTCGCGTGCGCCTGACCATTCTGAGCATCTCCGTCGATGATGCCCTTCCAAATTGCAGGAATCTCGTGGTCCCGTCCGGACTGCTGAAGCACCGCCGCAAGGTAGTCGGCCGATGGCTTGTCTGGACCTTCCAACTCGAGCGCTTTCGCAAAGTTCCGCTCGGCGTTCACCGGCATGTTCATTTGCATCTGCGTCACGCCGAGTCGGTTGTAAAGACCAGGGTCCGTGTCGTTTCGCTGAATAGCCTTTTCGAACGCGTTCGCGGCCTGGTCCATCATGCCGACCTGTTGATACAGATCGCCAAGGCCGAAGTAGCCAAGGAAATCGTTCGGGTTCAATTCGACCGCTTTCTTCAGCGCTTCTTCCAGCATCTCGAAATTGCCGATGCGGAAGTTTGCACAAGCTCGTGCGAACTGGACCAAAAGTTGGTACACGCCAACGAAGTTGCGGTCCTTGTCGAACGCTTCAACCAGCGCGTCAAGCGGAAGTTGTGGATTGAACTCCTGAACAACTGCGCCTTCGGACTGCGAAACGTAGTTGAGCGCGTCAAAGCCTTCGAGGAACGCGAGGAAGACGTCTGGATCTTCGGTTCCAAACTGCAGCGACTCGGCGGAGAATCCTTCCGGCATCGTTGCTTCCGAGTACTCGGCCTGCTTGGAGAGAATCCAGCGCAGTCGCTCGAAAAGCTCTGCCTTCGGGAACGAAACTTCTTCCTGGAAAACCGGCTCAATCGTGCCTTTCGCGTGGTATCGCAGGACCAGCGAGAAGGTTTCGTCGGTCAGCGACAGGGTTCCGTCTTGAACAAAGTCAACCTGTGCCTGCTCGAACAGCTCTTTCAACTGCTCGTACGGCAAAAGGACATCGCCAAGGTTGGCGTAGGCGGTTCTCTGAACACCGTCTTGTTCGATCTGCGTGAGCAGGTTTACCGAGTTGATTTCGGCCTCGGCAACATTTCGGAGTTGCTCTGCCGTGAATTGGGCAAACTGGCGACCGTACGCAGGCTTAGTCCCTTCGGCGGTATTGAAGGGCAGAACGGCGATTTTCATTGATCACGATTGTACTCGCCGACTGCTACGACTTGCGATAAACCAAGCCGTGAATCATCGGTCTTCGAAAGAAGATTTGCTGGAACTGGAAACCGGCTTTCTCTGCCGCTTCCTCATACGCAGAGATTGGACGCAGGATCACGTTCTCTCCCAATGCTCGGTAGGTCTCTTCTGCCCGTTCGAGCCGACCATCGTAATCCGCCGGTTGGTTTAGCTTTGTCGCAAGGTGGTGAGTCCACTCCGCGCCCTCTACTTCCGATGTGGGAGCCGCCATAACAGCGAGAAGCAGCGTGCCGCCATCGCTCGTCCGCTCGCCCAACTCAGGAAAATAGCTGTGCAAGAGTTGATCCGAAACGAAATGCCCAACCAATACTGAGGTGACAAGGTCAAACATTCCAGTTGGCTCGTCAACCCAAGTCACATTGGCGAGCTCAGAAGTTCGTACTTTCCCCACCGCGCGCATGGCCTCGGACGGCTCGGTGGCTTCGATCTCTGCCGTTAGCAGTTTGGCGGCGATTCCAATTGCTTCGGCACCGGTCCCGGCCCCACTACAAAGCACCCGGCTTGGCCCAAGTTCTAGGGCGAAGTGAGAAACGGCCTGTTGCAAAACGTCGTACCCGGGCACAACACGGCGGATCCGCGCGTCATAGTCCGCCGCTTCCGGAGCATCGAACGACTTCATCCCAATCTTTACGGACGTTGGACTTCAATACTGAAATCAGATATATCCACGTCGGGATCGTTCGCTCCGACGGTGTCGTTCTGTGGCTCGACACTGAGCCGGTTGTCAACCGTCACGTTCGATCGAAGGTCAACCGTGACAAACGTGTTCACTTCGCCGGGGTTCAGCGAGTTTCCGAGCGCATCCCAAACTCGCGAGCCCGAGGTTGTTGCCAGGCGGTTCATGGTTAGAAAATTCACCTGAATACGTCGCAGGTTTGCGGCCGCCGTGTCTGAATCGGCAAGTTGGTTTGCAAAGATATCAAACCGCAACTCTCGCCGATCGCCGTCCCCCGGCAACGTGTAGTTCACGATTCGCCCACGCGTCGCCGAAGTGTCAAACCATGAAGCCAGGTTAATCTCGTTCGTCGGATCGCCTGCCGTCGGGCCAGGATTGAACTTGTTGAGCACCAGCGGCTGACTCGGGCGAGTCGGATCGTAAAGTACAAAATGAGTAGGCGAACCCGCAACAAATCCGTTCGGTGAGTTGTCTCCCAGAACCGGAATCGGCGCTCCCGTTGGTGGTGTCGTATCCGTGGTCAGAACGCGAAGCGCGATGATATAGATGTACTGCGTCAGCGGTGAGTCATCCGTCGCGTCGTTGATGTTCCCGGTGACGCGAAGACGAAAACTGATCCGCGCAAACTCGCCAATGCCATTTGTCGGAAAGCGGGCGCAACCCGACATCGGGCCGAGCCCGACCGCCAAGATGCCAGCGAAGGCTAAAGAATGCCTTCGGAAAAGTACAGGATTCGGTGGCAAGATTCGCATACAACCGTCTTATCGTCACGCGCACTCAGAATGATGCGCTCGGATTGGACGGTTCCGCACCCGCCGCAGTTCTGTCCTTTTAGCGCCGCCATCGCCGTTCCGTGCTTGGCGCGGATGTTCTCGTATTTGGACATCATCGTTGCCGGAATAATTCGTGCCGCGTCGGGGCGCGCTTTGTTCAGCTCCGCGTATCGCGTCTCGAGCTGAGTCTTGAGGGCAACTGCGTCTTTGCGAGCAGCCGCGTACTGCTTCTTCCGGACTTCGAGCTCGTCCGTAATCTTTTGCGCTTCAGTCTTCGCTGGCCCGATCTCATCCATGATCACCAGGAGCCGCTCCTCGGTGTCCGAGATCTGCTTCTTGGTGGCAAAAATTTCCTTCTCAAGGTTGGCGACCTCTTTGCTGGAAGTCACGGACCCGCCGTACATCTCTTTATCCACCTTCTTCAGGCGGTCCTGAAGGGTTTTCACGCTGAGTTCTAGGTCCAGTTGCTCTGTGTGCAAGTTGCGATACTTGGCACCTACCGTCGCATCCAAGGCTTCCAATTCGGTAATTCGAGCTTGGATATCTTTACCCGGATTGAAGTTGGCGGCTTTTCGCCGAATATCGAGTAGCTCCGAATCTATTTCGTGGAGCTTCCAAAGACGCATGAGTTCGGCCGAAGCCATGCCCAGAATGTACCGCTACTTTTGCTCTGGAGGTTTCCTCGAAAGGATTAACCGCTCACGAAAGTCGTTAAACGGACAAATGCAGCGCACGCCCAGCACGTTGGCAACCTCAACCGCCGACGACCAAGATGGAGGGTTGACCTTCTGATCAAGGCATCGTTCTTTTTCTAAATCAAACCGGTGGCAATCTCGGCAGTACACTGTTTTCGGAGGTCCCACGTGCCCGGAGTACTGCTTGCCCTTTGCCTAACCGCTTCTCAGAACACGCCGAAACCAGAACTATCTTACTACCGTGATATGTTCATCGTGCGTGATGCCGGCAAAGTCATCCGGCAGCCCGCGAAAAACGCCATTGACACCGAACCACTGAGCATCGCTTTTCGGCGGGACGATCACTGGGCGGTTTGGGATGATCGAGGACTGACGGTTCGGGCCAAAAAGTTGGTTCGATCCAGCCGATTAGAGGACATCGCCGTCTCGCCCCGCATTTTTGCAAAAGAGGAAATCCGCGCGACCATCGCCGCGAAGCGAGACCGCCAAGCGCGCTTTCTCACCGGAGCCAGGCGACTCGGCACCAAAACCTACTTCGTGCCCCGATGGGTGGATGACTCGGGGAAAGCGTGGCTGGAATGCCTCGTCGAAGTTGACCTGACTTCGGCAAACCCGAAGCCAAAGCTCCTCGCCCGGCTACCCGGCAACTCTCCGGCTAGCCTCGGGATCGACTCGATGCTATTCACCATCAGCGGAAAGCTGACCGTGCCGATCCAGAAGCCAAATGAATGGGGAATTGCGTCGTGGAACGCTGGCGCAAGCGCGTGGGACTTCAAGCGGCTTGGCACCCGTTTGGTGAGTCTCACCGCAAATGGCAATGCCATCGAACAAAGTGAAAGTGGAACGTACACCGCGTCGCGGCTGAACCTCACGACCGGAGCGAGACAGCTCCTCTTCGAATCGCGCCGCCCAATTCGGTTCCTCGACGATGAAACTCCCGCGTTCATCCTAGAGAAAGGCCCCTCTCCTCGAATCATCAATGCCGAAACCGCGGTCGTCGGAACTTTGCGAGAGAGCTCATTCGCTCGCCGCGTGGGACAGTTTATCGTTGGCTACGAGGGCGATAAAGAACCAACGGCGGCCACCCTCTATCGAGTAGAGGATTGGTCGCCGTTGGCAAGCTGGAAAAAAGATTAGGCGTAGTAAACGCCGTCGAGCGCGGACCACATGGATGCGCAGACAACGTGGCAAGCCGTCTTAGCTCGGGCAAACTCTGCATCGCTGAGGGTTTCCACGTGCTTCTTCAGATCTTCGACCTCGTTCACGTCGAGGGCATGAATGCGGAAGTACTCCTTCGCCTTGTCCGACATCGTGTAGTGCTCCTCGAGTCCTTCGAGCTTGCTCTGCGCGGTGTACGGCTGCTGAGCTTCGAAGGCGTAAAGTGCTCCCATCGCTTCTGGCTTCACGGAGAAGAATCGCTCGGCCGCCGTTACGAGAACGTCGGTGTGTGGTCGCGAGCTAACGCCGGTTGCTCCGAGTTCGCCCTTGAAGTCAGCCCAAAGCACTTCGTGCTCTCGCTCTTCTTCAGCATAGTGGGCCTCGCCCAACGTTTCCCAGCCCTGAGCGATCGTTCCAACAAATCGTCCGTACTCCACGGCATAGTCCGAAAGGATCTCCTTGGAGAGGGTGCCTGCCCGCCAAGCCTGATAGAAAGGATGCTGGTTCAGGTCCAAAGAGGAAACGATTGCGTTGAGTTCTTCCACACGCGACATTCCGTTGTTTTACCCGCGCCTCTAGTCCGCTGTGACCAGAATTGCAACCTATTCCCACGGACTGCGTTACTCTAAGACGAAACATGGGAATTACTGTTCTAGGCGTCATTTTGCTGATTGCGGGTCTTGCCCTTGGTGCAGCCAAGGGTGCCTCACCTGAAGGCAAGAAACTTGGACCGCTTCCAGGAGTCATGGTCATCATCTCTCTCCTCATGATCGTGGGAGGATTTGCTGGCACTACCGTGGTGCAAATCCCCGCTGGTTACCGAGGTGTTCGGCTTGAGTTCGGTGCGGTGAAGGGCAACCTTGCCGAAGGAATTCACTTCATTCGGCCCGGCGTGGATGCCGTCGTCCTGCTAGAAGTTCGAACGCAGAAGGAAGAATCCGAAGCAACCGCCGCTTCGCGAGACCTTCAGACGGTCACGACGAAAGTCGCGCTCAACTTCCGCGTTGACCCGGACAAGATTGACGAGCTCTACAAGCAGGTCGGCGACCAATACAAGAGCCGAATCATTGATCCGGCCGTACAAGAGTCCATCAAGGTGGTCACGGCTAAGTACACCGCCGAGGACCTCATCAAAAACCGAGCCCAGGTGAAAGGCCAAGTTGAGCAGGACATTACGACGCGACTTTCTCCTTACAACATCCTGGTTGAGCCAAGCGGCTTGAGCATCACGAACTTCGCGTTCTCCGAGGAGTTCAACCGTGCCATCGAAGCGAAGCAGGTTGCCCAGCAGGAAGCGGAAAAGCAGAAGTACGTCCTCATGCAGGCACAGCTTCAGCGACAAACCGAAGTCGCTCGTGCCCAGGGTCGAGCCGAATCGGCAAAGCTGAACGCTCAAGCCCTAAAGGTCGCCGGCGGTTCGCTGGTTGTTGCCCAGGCTTGGATCGAAAAGTGGGATGGCAAGTTGCCAACCGTCAGCAGCGGCAGCGGCACCATCATCGACATCAAGAGCCTCCTCGCCGAGGCCAAGCAATCCGAAAAGCCGTAAGGCCATTTGTTACTGCCGCGCAGAAATGCGCGGCAGTTTTTTGTGCTGGTCCGTCTTCTCCTCGATGGCAAAGCTCGCAGGTGACTTGTGGGACTACAACTTGGCGCGCATCGTCGTCGTTGACGTAACCGACGACTACCAACTGATGCAACCGCCAATGCCCGGTGACTGCTATCCCGTTCTTTACGAAACTTATATGCCGATTTACGGGCTGAGTCGAAGCCTTGCTAACTCGGTTTCAACCGAGCGATTCCTCTACGATTGGCACGAAACGCCGATGGATGGACGAAGCGAGTGGTACGTAGGCGTGGTAGAAAAGGCGCGCGTCACTGCCTGAAACCGGACCCGACAAACAAAATAAAGCGGGGAGTCAGGTTCACCTGACTCCCCGCTCTTCAATTTGAACAAATTCTTAGCTGAGGTCTGCGATCATGGCGTCTGCAATCTGCAGTCCAGATGCGGGGTGGACACCATTCATTAGCTTGGCTTTTGCTGCTGCGATGAGTTCGGCTCGATCCTCAGACCGCTTGATCGAATCTCTAACGGAGACTACGAGATCCACGCCGGTCAATGGAGCAACTGCTACTTCCGACTTCGTTGACTCAATGTATCTTTGGTTGCTCATCATTTCCTACACCTGCGACTTCACAGGTACTAACGTTTTAGGCGATCTCCACGATTCTCTCTTGTCCCGGAATTCCGGTACACTGCAATTTTGCTTGGCAAAAATCGAGGCCGAGGCCGCTCGCTGTCCTGTCGTAAACTATTATTGGAGGCAAAGATGCCACGTTACATACGTTTAGGAAAAGTCCCGCAAAAACATCACGTGCAGTTCCGACAGCCCGATGGCTCGCTCTACACGGAACAACTTATCTCAACCCGTGGATTTAGCGGACCGATGTCGACGACGTATCACATCAACGCCCCGACCGAAGTGATCGCGTGGGAAGACCTTGGCTCGGTAGCGCCAACTTACTTAGAAGAGGAGCCGCTCCGGCATCGCCATCTCCTCACCGGCGACATGGTTCCAATGGGCGACGCCGTCACCGGACGAATCACCCTCATGGGGAACCAGGACCTTGCTTGGTCGCAGGCGCTGGTCGCCGAACAAATGCCGCACTTCTATAAGAATGCCGACGGCGATGAGTGTCTCTTCATTCACGATGCCGGCGGGGTGATGGAATCCATGTTTGGTTCGATCACCTTTCGCCCTGGCGACTACCTCGTCATTCCCCGCGGGACCATTTACAAGCTCACCTTCGACACCTTGCCGGTCCGAATGATCGCCGTGCTTTCCCACGGCCCCATCGAGATTCCAAAGCGTTACCGAAACGAATACGGACAGTTGCTGGAACATGCTCCCTTTACCGAGCGAGACCTTCGTGCTCCTGAAGAACTCCCCGTGCATGGAGAGCGCGTCGAGACCAAAGTTCTCATCCGTGCCCGAAACCGGCACACGATGTACACCCATCCCTATCACCCCCTCGACGTGATCGGTTGGGATGGGTACGTTTTCCCTTACGCCTTCAACATCAACGACTTCTCGCCGATCACCGGCAAGCTTCACATGCCGCCGCCGATCCATCAGACCTTCTATGGCCAGGGCTTTGTGATCTGTAGCTTCTGCCCACGTATGCTGGATTACCATCCCGACGCGATCGTTGTGCCCTACAACCACTCAAACGTCGACTCGGACGAGGTTCTTTACTACTGTAACGATAAGTTCGGCTCTCGGAAAGGGATCAAGGAGGGCTCCATCACCCTGCACCCGCTTGGCATTCCGCACGGCCCGCAGCCCGGAGCAACCGAAGCCGCCATCGGCGCAACCAAGACGGAAGAGTTGGCGGTCATGGTCGATACCCACCGACCGCTCAAGCTAACCGCGGATGCTCTTAAGCTCGAAGACCCGAACTACTGGAAGAGCTGGATTACCGGCCGCTAAGCCGATTTTGACTTCGTGCGTTCGGCTTCTTTAAGGGTGGCGCCGATCGCACGCGAGGCGAATTCAAACCCGTCCGCGCCAACATTGTTGATTCTATTCACCGAACGGCGTAAGAATACGGTGATGATTCGACTTGCGCTCCTGGGAACTCTCTTTGCCGTTGCGGCCATATCGGCTGCCGAAATCAAAACCGAACGAGTCGAGTACAAGGACGGCGACACCGTTCTTGAAGGCTATATCGCCTACGACACCAACATCAAAGGCCCTCGCCCCGGCATCGTCATCGTCCACGACTGGAACGGCACCGATGAGTACGAAGAGCGACGAGCCCGCATGCTTGCTGAGCTCGGCTATGTCGGCTTTGCTGCCGACATCTACGGCAAAGGCAACAAGCCAAAGACCCAAGCCGAAAACGGCCAGCAGGCGGGCAAGTACCGAAACGACATGCCTCTGTTCCTCAGCCGAATGAACGCGGCTCTGACCACTCTTCGTGCACGATCTGAAGTCCAACAGGACAAAGTCGCAGCGATGGGCTACTGCTTCGGTGGTGGCGGTGTCCTCGAACTCGCCCGATCGGGTGCGGATGTTAGCGGCGTCATCAGCTTCCACGGCGGACTCGCAACTAAGACTCCGGCGACCGTCGGATCGGTGAAAGCGAAGGTTCTGGTTTGTCACGCCTCCCAAGACCCGAGCGTGCCGTACGAGCAGCTCGTCGGATTCCTGGGAGAAATGCGAGATGCGAAGGTCGACTATCAGCTCGTGGCGTACAACGTCGACAGCCACCCGTTCACCGCCCCCGGACCTGGATATCGACCGGAAGCCGACCGACGAAGCTGGGATGAGCTGCAAAAGTTCTTGAAAGAGATCTTTGGCGCAGCGAAATAATCGCAAGCATTCAAGAGACGCGTCAACCTGCGGGGCACGATTGGTATACTCCCGCAGGTTGCGCTGATGAGTCCGCTCATCGACGCCCAGAGAGGAATTAAGACTTCATGCCCGGAACCGGACAGATTATTTCCGTAGTTGGCCCCGTTGTTGACCTTCGATTTACGAGCAACAACCTGCCCGAGATTTACAACGCAATCGAGATTAAAGATCCGTCTCGAAACATCGACCTGGTCTGCGAAGTTGCGCAGCACCTGGGCGACGACGTTGTACGAGCCATCGCTCTCAGTAGCACCGATGGTTTGAAGCGCGGAATGGATGCCGTCGATACCGGCTCCGCCATTCGGGTTCCCGTCGGAAACGACACCCTCGGCCGAGTTTTCAACGTCGTTGGCCGACCAATCGACAACATGCCAGCGCCAGAAAACGCGCCGATGTTGCCGATTCACCGAACTCCGCCAACGTTCGAAGAGCAGTCGACCAAGGTCGAACTTCTCGGAACCGGTCTGAAGGTCGTCGACCTCCTCATTCCGTTTAACAAGGGTGGAAAGATCGGTCTCTTCGGTGGTGCAGGTCTCGGAAAGACGGTTCTCATCCAGGAACTCATCCGAAATATCGCCGTTGAAGCTTCCGGTGTATCCATGTTCGCCGGCGTCGGCGAGCGAACTCGTGAAGGAAACGACCTCCTTCTCGAAATGACCGAGTCCAAGTATAAGGACCCGAACGGCGCAATCGAAGAAGAAGGCGTTCGATACTCCCGAGTCATCGACAAGACCGCCATGGTCTTCGGTCAGATGAACGAGCCACCAGGAGCCCGACTTCGAGTCGCTCTTACCGCTCTGACGATGGCGGAATACTTCCGCGACGTCGTCGGTACCGACGTTCTCGTCTTCGTCGACAACATTTTCCGCTTCGTTCAGGCAGGTTCGGAAGTATCCGCACTGCTCGGCCGAATGCCATCCGCTGTTGGTTACCAGCCAACCCTAGCTTCGGAAATGGGTGCGCTCCAGGAGCGAATCACCTCGACCAAGAAGGGTTCGGTTACCTCGGTTCAAGCCGTCTACGTTCCTGCAGACGACCCAACTGACCCAGCTCCGGCAACCACCTTTGCTCACCTTGACGCGTACGTCTACCTCGAGCGATCGATTGCTTCGAAGGGCCTCTTCCCCGCCGTTGACCCGCTGGTCTCGACTTCGAAGAACCTCGACCCGCGAATCGTCGGAACCGAGCACTACGACACCGCCCGAAAGGTTCAGCAGACCCTGCAGCGATACAAGGAACTCCAGGACATCATCGCGATCCTTGGTATCGACGAACTTTCGGACGACGACAAGCTGCTGGTTAGCCGCGCTCGAAAGATCGAGCGTTTCCTTTCCCAGCCGTTCTTCGTTGCTGAACAGTTCACCGGTAACACCGGACGATTCGTCCCAATCGACGAAACGGTCAACAGCTTCAAGGAAATCGTTAACGGAAACCTCGATGACCTCCCAGAACAGGCCTTCCTGTACTGTGGTGGCCTCGACGACGTTCGCGAGAAGGCGAAGAAACTCCAGGCGGTTGCCTAACAAATCATGGCGAGAGAGTTCACGTTAGCCGTGGTGTCGCCCGACCAGTCCGTGGTCGAGCAACTCGTAACGTCCGTGGTCGCGCCGGGTACCGAAGGCTACTTCGGTATCCAAGCTGGCCACATCTCCCTCGTCGCCGCGCTCAAACCCGGGTTGTTGGAATACAAAGCCAACAACCAAACCGGCTACATCTACGTCGGCGGTGGATTCGCCGAAGTCCGGCCCGACAAGATGACCGTCCTTGCCGACGAAGCATCCCTCGCTTCCGACATCAGCGTCGAGAAAGCCGAGCAAATGCTAGAGCGAGCTCGCAAAGAGCTCCGCAGCGACTCCGGCACCATGACTCAATCCGACGCCGTCCAGGAAGTCGAACGAGCCATCCAGCGCCTCCGCGCTGCCCGATTGAACGCAAAGTAATTTCCGAAGCAAGTGGCGGAAACGCCACTCCTTCAATGCGTCAGTCAAGTTGCGTCCGAAACTCCGGTCAGCGTCGTACAATCAATTCATGTCGCCGAGCCTCCTCCAAGAAGTCACCAAGATCCGCCGCCATCTGCACCAGCACCCGGAACTTGGTTATGAGGAAACCGGAACGGCCCAGCTCATCCACGAACAGCTAACCCACCTCGGAATCGAGCACAAAACGGAAGTCGGCAAAACCGGCGTCGTCGCCTACATCCCCGCCACCGAGGAGTCGACGAGAACCATCGCGCTTCGCGCGGACATGGATGCGCTGCCCATCCACGAACAAACCGGGCTCGATTACGCCTCGCAAACCCCCGGCAAAATGCACGCCTGCGGCCACGACGGCCACACCGCCATCCTCCTCGGCGCCGCCAAACTCCTCTCCGAAACCCCACACCGGAGAAACAACGTCATCCTCCTTTTCCAACCGGCCGAAGAAGGCGGAGCGGGCGGCAAAGCCCTCGTAGACGCGGGAGCCCTGCGCGGAGAAGTCGTTGGAACTCCTGCCAACGTCATCTTCGGCCTCCACGGCCACCCCGACCACCACATCGGCCACGTCTCGACCCGCCCAGGCCCAATCATGGCCTCTGCAGCCCAGTTCAGAGTGCTCATCAAAGGCAAAGGCGCCCACGCTGCCTACCCCCACAACGGCATCGACCCCATCGTCATCGGTAGCCACATCGTCACCGCCCTCCAAACCGTCGCCAGCCGAAACGTCGACCCGCTCGATTCTGTGGTCGTCACCATCGGTCAGTTCATCGCTGGCGTCGCTCACAACGTAATCCCAGAAACCGCCGAGCTCAACGGAACCCTCCGCACCCTCAACATGGCAACCGAGCAAATTGCGGTGAAGGCCATCGAGTCCATCGTCAGAAACACCGCCCTCGCCTTTGGCGGAGAAGCAAGCATCACCTGGACCACCAACCCGTACCCGGTCACTTTTAACGACCCCGACGCCACCGACATCTTCCGCCGCATCGCCACCGATGCCATCGGCACCGAAAAAGTCCGCCACGAACTCCACCCAAGCATGGGCGGTGAAGACTTCAGCTACTACGGCTATCAAATCCCCGCCTGCTTCTTCTTCCTCGGCCTGCTCCCGCCCGATGCCGAGTCCTATCCAAACTTACATTCGCCCAGCTTCGACTTCAACGACGACGCCCTCGAAACTGGAATCCAGTTGATGACCGAGCTCGCGCTGAACGCCTAATTGCCGACAAATCTAGGTTGTATACGCATTTATGCGCGGGGACTTTACCGGTCGTACCGCTTCATAATGAAGTGACATGGAAAGGACCATACTGCACGCTGGCTGGGAATTCATCCAATCATCCACGGAAGGAAAAGACATCGGATACTCAAAGGCAGAATGGCTGCCAGCCGTGGTTCCGGGACACGTCCACCTCGACCTCATGTCGAACGGAATCATCGCCGATCCACACCTGCAAATGCATGAAATCGGCGTGCAATGGGTAGACCAAGAAGACTGGACCTACCGCACCACCTTCAACTGGTCTCCCTCTGACTTCAAGCACCAAGTCCTCCGCTTCGAAGGCCTCGATACCATCGCTACCGTCCTCCTAAACGGAACCGAAATCGGCAAGAGCGACAACATGTTCATCCCGCTCGAAGTCGATGTCACCGGGCATCTCCTCGAAGGCAAGAACGAACTCCGAATCGAATTCAAATCCGCTATCAAAGTCGGCAACGAACTCCGCGATGCCTACTTCGCCAAAGACGGCCTATCCGACCCGAAAGAGCGGTTCGACGAACGCGCCTTCGTCCGAAAAGCCCAGTGCATGTACGGCTGGGATTGGGGCCCGAGGCTCGTTTCCTGCGGAATCTGGAAGCCCGTCTCCCTCCTCGAGTTCAACTCCCGCATCACCGATGTCTGGTTCCGATGGGAAGATGAAGGAGACACCCTCAAGATTTGGGCGGAAACCGAACAAGAAGGCGCTGGAGAATTCGCCTTCACCCTAGAAGGTCCCGAGCACGAAATCGGCTGGAAAGGCTCCGAAGTCATTCGGGTTCCGAAAGATTCGGTTTCCTACTGGCATCCCGAAGACCCAACCTGCTACGACCTCACCGCCGTCCTTTCCGAAGGCGACGCCGTCCACGATATCCAACTCCTCACCGTCGGCTTCAGCAGTCCAAAGCTCCTCCGCGAGAAGGACCAATGGGGCGAGTCGTTCGAATTCGAAATCAACGGCGAAAAAATCTGGGCGCGCGGCGCAAACTGGATTCCCGACTACTCCTTCCCGAGCGCCATCAGCGTTCGGCAATACGAAAGCAAAGTCTGGGACGCCAAGGGTCTCAACTGCAACATGCTCCGAATCTGGGGCGGCGGACTCTACGAGGCCGACGCCTTCTATGAAGCCTGCTCCGCCGCCGGAATCATGGTCTGGCAAGACTTCCCCTTCGCCTGCGGCTACTACCCAGACGACGAAGAGTGGCAAGCCAAAATCGCCGAAGAAGCGAAGGCCAACATCAAGCGCCTCCGCAACTACCCTTGCCTCGCCCTCTGGTGCGGCAACAACGAAAACCACCAAATGTGGGAACAAAAGTGGGGACCGGCCGAAAACCACCCACCGCGCTACTACGGCGAAAACCTTTACTTCAAAACCCTGCCCGAAGCCGTAAACCAGTTCGATCCGTGCCGAGGCTACATCTCGTCCAGCCCGATCGGCACCAGCCCCGAGCCACAAGCCCAGGGCGGATGGAGCGGAGACAACGCCGGCGGCTACGGCGACCAGCACAACTGGGACGTGTGGCACGGTCGCGGAGACTGGCGCTTCTATTCCGAGTCCAAC
>Ga0164294_10001702_pt1 | contig 20193 bp, 18 predicted proteins | sample GEODES005metaG_FD_111479 | JGI IMG/M metagenome (GOLD analysis project Ga0164294, IMG submission 111479) | Oligotrophic lake water microbial communities from Sparkling Lake, Wisconsin, USA - GEODES005 metaG | ecosystem: Environmental > Aquatic > Freshwater > Lake | place: USA: Sparkling Lake...
CTCTTTCACTTTGCGCTGGCCCTCACGATTGGCATCCTCTTCGGGATCTACTCATCCGTCTTTGTCGCTGCAGCGGTCGCCATGTGGCTGGGTCTCAAACGTGAAGACCTCATCAAGCCCATCAAAAAGCGTGACGACGGGCAACCCGAGTTACCCTGATCATTAATCCCTGAGCGCCTCGATCTGCAACATCAGGTCCACTCGCGCGCTCGTGAACGCAACGCTTGAAGTCATCCCAAACTGACTGCGATCAATCGTAGTGGCCGCGTCGGCGCCGCAGACTTCGCGCTTGAGCAGCGGGTGCGCGCGACACTTAAAGCTCAGGATCTTAAGGTTCACAGGTCGGGTCTGACCCAATAAGGTCAGTTCGCCTTCGACCTCGGTTGGCGTATCCCCTTCGAACTTTCCAAGTCGCCCCCGATACGTGACCTTGGGAAACTGCTCGGCGTCAAAGAAGTCTTTGCTCCGCAAGTGATCCTCAAACTTCTTGTTACCCGCGTTGACCGAAGCGGCCTCAATCGTGATTTCGACCGTCCCGGTGCGACCAATCTGATCCAGATTGATCTTTCCTGCCGTTTTGTCGAAACGCCCACGGATGATGGAAATCCCAAGATGAGGGATCGCCCAGGTAGCAGCCGTATGGGTGGGTTCGACGGTATAGGCCACCATCTCAGCCTGAGCGCTAAGGGGGAGAGCGGCCGCACTGGCAACCGTGGCTAACAAAAGCATTCGACGAAACATAAAAGACTCCACTAGAAAAATTTGGATAAGAGTTGAAGCGTAGCCCGTTGCCGCCAGCGGCCTCGAAGTCTACTTGGCGACGGCAGGAGCGCTTGCTGGCACGACCAGACGAAAACGGACGATCACCTCGTCAGCGACGACGCTCGGGTCGCGCCATTCGCCCTCACCGATACCGAACGCAAGCCGCCGAATCGGCAACGTCCCCTCAAACACCTGGAAACCAGCCTCAGAGCGACGGACTACATTGGCCACCAAATCAAGCACCCGGCCCTTCAATGACAATTTGCCACGCGCCTCGAACCGATCTCCACCGAGCGCCCGAGCGCCAGCGAGCGTAAACGTGGCCCGAGGAAATCGGGTTGTATCAAACCAGTCCTTGCGCCGCGTCTCGACCGCATAGTCCTCAGTGCCGGGGCCCAGATCAAAACTGGCGAGGTCAATGTCCAGGGCGGCGCGGGCGTCCTGGGGGCGCGCGACATCAAACACCACGTCACCCGAAATCCGCTTGAAACTGCCCTCCACGGGCACATTCATTTGACGAAACGTTGCCGTCAAACTCGAACGACCGGCGTCGATGGAGGCCGCGGCGGCGGGTAGGGTGAAACAAACCAACAGAACGCCGGTTACATTCGCGATGTGGGCCTTCCAATCAGTCACAGAACATCCTTTGGATCAAGGTCAACCAACGAAATCAGAGGGATCAGAGGGACCAGAGGGTCCAAGGGGTTTTCGCGGTTTCAGCCCTGGCACCATTCGCACGAGAACCCGATCCCGATCGATGAAATGATGCTTCAGTGCAGCCAACAGATGCAACATGGCGAGTGCGCCTAAGACAGACGTTAACGCGTCATGCACCGCACGAAACAGGTCCTTCAACTGCGCATCTTTGGGAACAAGATCAGGAATGGGCCAGAGCCCAAACCAGACCGTCGTGAAACCGGCGGCCGAGCTGTAAAGCCAACCGCTCAGAGGTACTAACGCGAGCAGAAGGTAAAGCAGAAGGTGAGCAACCCGGGCAAGCCGGTTGACCGGCAGGGTCGGCATCGCGGTGCGCGGGGCAAACCGCGCTGCAATCCTGACCCCCAGACGCACGATCAGTAACGCGAACACCAGAACCCCGGTCCACTTGTGCCACGAGTACACCTTTAACTTCAGTGGCGAAAACGACAAATCGGTCATCCAATCGCCGACAAACCAGGCCCCGGCGACCAGCACTGCCATCGCCCAGTGCAGAAGTATCGTGGGGATCCCGTAGCGATCGCTCTGCACGGCGACTAGATCCGCCGCGCCAGTTCCCCGGCCATGCCCGTGTAGGTCCCCGGCGTCAGTCTCTGCAACCGCTCTTTGGCAGCCTCGGGGATTTCCAGGTTTTGAACGAATTCACGCAGACTCTGACCATCGATTGCCCGACCCCGCGTAAGTTCCTTCAATTGTTCGTATGGGTTCTCTACGCCATAACGACGCATGACGGTCTGAATGGGCTCAGCCAGGACTTCCCAACAACCATCGAGATCCCGCGCCAGCGCATGCGGTTCAAGCTCTAGTTTGTCGAGGCCCCGCAGCAGATTCTCCCAACCCAACAGTGAATGCCCCAGTGCCACTCCGATGTTTCGAAGTACGGTCGAGTCAGTCAGGTCGCGCTGCCAACGGGACACGGGAAGCTTCTCGGCAAAATGGCGCAACAGACTATTCGCGATCCCGAGGTTGCCCTCTGAATTTTCGAAATCGATCGGATTAACTTTGTGCGGCATGGTTGACGACCCCACCTCGCCCGCGCGGACCCGCTGCCGAAAATAACCCAGCGAGATATAGCCCCACAGATCGCGATCAAGGTCGATCAGGATCGTATTGAGACGGGCCGTGGCGTCAAAAAGTTCAGCTAGATCGTCGTGTGGCTCGATCTGGATCGTGTACGGATTAAACACGAGTTGAAGCCGCTCCTCGACTACTTGACGGGCGAATGCCTCCCAATCCAAGTCTGGAAACGCCACCAGGTGGGCGTTGTAATTGCCCACTGCGCCATTCATCTTGGCCCGCAACTCAACATCAGCCACCCGCTGGCGTGCGCGGTCAAGACGGGCCACGACATTGGCCAATTCTTTGCCCATGGTGGTGGGCGTCGCCGATTGACCATGCGTGCGCGAGAGCATCGCCTGATCGGCAAACCCATGCGCCATCGCACGCAAACGCCCCCGAATCCGATCAATCGCTGGCAGCAAGACGCCCGCGCGGGCACCACCTACCATCCGCGCGTAGGCCGTGTTGTTGATGTCTTCAGACGTACAGGCGAAGTGTATGAACTCCGCCGCCGCAGTCAAAGCTGCGTTATCCCGCACCTGCTCTTTAAGGAAGTATTCGACCGCCTTCACATCGTGATTGGTGGTCGCTTCGATGGCCTTGATCCGAGCGGCCTGAACCGTTCCAAATCCGGCTGCCACGGCGCGCAGTCTTCGGCGGTCGGCCTCGTCGAGACGAGGAAAATCGGCTGCTGGCACATCGGCGAGTGCAATCAACCACTCGATTTCAACGTAAACCCGTTCGCGCATCAGAGCACTCTCGGAGAGCCAGTGGGCAAGCGGTTCGACCTTGGCCGCATAGCGTCCATCGAGGGGCGAAAGCGCATTGAGTTCTGCCGCTCGCGCGACGTCGGGATTGGGGTGCATGGCCTTAAGAATCCGGGAAGTTGCCTAGGTTCATCCTAGCACCCGGGCACAAGGGGCAAACGCGATGAGATACACTTCCGACAGAACAGGTAACGCTCCCCGTCAGGCGTAACACGCGCCACGTTGTGTGGCCTCTTAACGATTTTTTGACCTGCCTCATGATTCTGATCGGCTCCCTGACCAGCCCCTATGTCCGGAAAGTTCGCATCGTTGCGGCCGAAAAGCACTTTGAGCTGAAATTGGAGCTCGAGGACGTCTGGAAACCGGGCTCCAGAATCGTGCAATTGAATCCACTCGGAAAAGTCCCCACCCTGGTGATGGAAGATGGTGGGACAGTTTTCGACTCGCGAGTCATCGTCGAATATCTCGACCAGCTGACCCCCGTCCATCGTTTGATTCCTGAGAAGGGTCGCGAGCGGATTGAAGTGCGTTGCTGGGAAGCCTTGGCGGACGGTCTGATGGATGCAGCGATCCTTGCGCGCCTGGAGGCCACCCAGCGCCCCGAGGCGCAACGGAGCGCTGAATGGATCGAACGCCAAATGATCAAAGTCCGGGCCGCCGTACAGGCGATCGCCCGCGGCTTAGGCACCAATGATTGGTGCTGCGAAGGCAAATATTCGCTGGCGGATGTGGCAACTGGTTGCGCCCTCAGCTACCTTGACTTCCGCTTTCCGGAAATTGACTGGCGCACCGACAATCCGGCTCTGAGCCGTTACACTGAAAAGCTATTTCGCCGGCAGTCGTTTGTCGACACGCTACCACCCAGCGCCTAAGCGCTAGATTGTCTCGCTCCAGGCACCTGGATTTGAGATACAGAGCTAAGGGTTCGCGAAGCAGGGGGGTGATCACATCGCCAAATTGCAACCGCAATTTGTCTTCATCATTTTGGGCCTCCTGCCAGCTCTGAACGGCGGCCTCTTCGGATAACGACCATGCGATTGACTGTTTTTGGTGCCGGCTATGTGGGTCTCGTCACCGGCGCTTGCTTTGCCGATATGGGCAACCACGTCACCCTGGTCGACGTCGATGCCGGCCGGGTCGAGGGCCTCCGTGAGGGGCGGATTCCCATCTATGAACCCGGGCTTGATGCCATCATCCACCGTTCGAGCACCGATGGTCGGATGCAATTCACGACCGATGCGCAGCCCGCAATTGCGTCGGCAGAGGTAATCTTTATCGCGGTCGGCACGCCCCCGTCTGAGGATGGTTCTGCCGATTTGAAGCATGTGCTCGCCGTCGCGCGGACCATTGGTCAGCACCTTGTCGACCCGACGATCGTCGTTGATAAAAGTACGGTCCCCGTGGGTACAGCCGACCGGGTGCGCGAGACCATTGCAGCCGAATTGGCAGCACGCAATCTCGACATCCCGTTCTCGGTCGCATCGAATCCGGAATTCCTCAAGGAAGGTGCAGCCATCGATGATTTCATGAGGCCCGACCGCATCGTGGTCGGCTGCGAAGACGCCCACGCCATCAGCCTGCTGAAATCGCTCTATGCGCCGTTTTCGCGCAACCATGAAAAGCTCATCGTGATGGGAACCCGGTCAGCTGAGCTGACCAAGTATGCCGCGAACGCCATGCTCGCGGTACGTATTTCGTTCATGAACGAAATGGCGCGTCTAGCCGAATCCCTTGGCGGGGATATTGAAGAAGTGCGGCGCGGGATCGGTTCAGATCCCCGGATCGGGCCTGGATTTCTCTATGCTGGGGCGGGTTTTGGTGGCTCCTGCTTCCCCAAGGACCTTCAGGCGTTGCGCAAGATGGGGCAAGACAATGCGGCCGCTCTCGAAGTGGTCGATGCGGCCTTCCGAGCGAACGAAGTTCAAAAGCGTATCTTGTTTGATAAAGCGTTGGCCCGTTTCGGCACTCACGGGCTTGCGGGCAAGCAGTTTGCTGTCTGGGGTCTCGCTTTCAAACCAGACACCGATGACATGCGCGAGGCACCCAGCAAGGTCTTGATTGATGGTTTGCTCGATGCCGGTGCGACGGTACGCGCCTTTGACCCCGAAGCCCATGACACCGCCCAAGCGGCGCTGGGGAATAGGCCCGGGCTGGAGTTGGTCAGCGAACCCTACAATGCGCTAGTAGGGTCGAGTGCGCTTTTCGTGGTCACCGAATGGCGCCAGTTCCGTAGTCCGGATTTCGACCGTATCCGCACACTATTGACGCAACCGATTGTTTTCGATGGCCGCAACCTTTACCAGCCGCAAGCCCTGGCGCAGAGGGGCCTTGAGCATCACAGTATTGGACGCCGTTCGGCCTGATTGTGGATTCGAGGCCCGAGGAGCGGCTTAAAGCAATCTGAGTCGCAGGTGTCCACTCGCAGGCCCCCTGTTCTCAAAAAGAATCTACGACGATGAGCATGCAGCCAAACTCTTACATTGTCTATTTGTCGCACGGATCCCAAAAGTTCTATGACCAGACGATGTTTTCGGTCATGACTTTGGTGTGGTTGCTTACAAAGGAAAATCGGCGTGACATCAGGGTGGTGGTCTATACCGATAGTGCGGAAAACGCGCCTCAGCACCCATTGGTCCAGGTCGTTGAAATTGACCGCACCATCCTCAAAACATACCGCGGCCCATTTGACTATGTGCACCGAATCAAGCACTGCGTTTTGTTGCGGGCCAGCACCGAATTACGAGGGCCTTTGTTGTATGTGGACTCCGACACCCGTTGGCTAGCGATACCCGATCAAGCACTGCGCATGCTGAGAGAAGACAAGGGCAGCGCCCACCCGCATTGCTGTATGCACGTAATCGATGGAGCTTTTTCAGATTCCCATTTTCCTGACTATCATCGCTACCTGACCCAGCAGGGTAATGAATTGCATGCTCAAGGCATCCATCATCTGGATCGCTTACTCAACTGGAATGCTGGAGCCGTCGGAGTTCCAGAAGGCCACACTTCATTTTTTGAAGATGCTTTGCGTATAAGCGACTTCCTATTTACCCGAGTTAAACCCCGAAACTGGGTCGAGCAATTAGCATGGTCCATGGTTGGTTGCGATCGCTACCAAATGTTCGCCCTCGGTGATTGTTTACATCATTACTGGGGCTACAGTTATGAGGCGCCGATCTACTTGCGGCGATTCTTTGCGGACCTACCCGCCCAAATCAACTCTGAGCAACTCGCCGAGGCTTGCGCAAACCATCCTTGGAGCCAGGAGGCATTGATTGAGATACAGAGGCAACCCAAGCACGTATGGATTAGGCGTTGGCTCAAATTCAAGAATTCTTTGAAAAAAAGGAAGACCGAGTCCTTGATTAAAAAAGCCTCAGGTGAAATTATATAACTCAGTACGTTTTCGCGCGGCCGTCATATTTCAAGAAATTTCAAGTTATTTGATCTGGTTTAACGCATCTGTCAATCGTTCTTGACGGTACAATTCGTCAAGCTTGAGATATTTGTAATAGGTTGATTCTGCGTTGTAGATCGCCAACATGAGGCCATATCGCCCGTCTAGAAATCCAGCGCGTATAACCCATGTCCGAACAAATGCCCAGATCCCATGGAGTATGGCCTTGCGCAGAGATGACTTGACCCCGCGCCTAAACGCATCTTTGGCATTGCCGCTGGCATAACGGTTCAGTTTTTCAAGAACATCATCTAAGTCGCGGTAGCTTTCATGGATCAGACTGGTCTGCAAGTCGCCACGGGTTCCATCGACGGTCATATGGGCGTGCAGGAAATCGTCGGTAAAGCCGGCCTTCGCCCTTCGGACCAGGCGCAGTGTGTAGTCGGGGCGCCAGCCGGAGTGATAAATGAACTGACCGCAGAAACTGGACAGCCGGGGCAGCCGGTACCCATCGAACTGGGGGGCCTTGAGGGCCGCATTGATTTCCGCCTGCAATGCGGTCGTAATGCGTTCATCGGCATCAAGCGAGAGAACCCAGTCGGATCGCGCAAGCGCAATACCACGCTGTTGCTGAGGCCCGTAGCCGGGCCAATCGGTTTGTACAACCCGGGCACCGGCTGCTCGTGCGATGGCGACCGTCTCGTCCGTGCTACCGGAGTCCATCACGATGATCTCATCGGCAAATGCGGCGCTTCTCACGCATTCTTCAATGTGATGGGCTTCGTTTTTTGCAACGATAACGACGCTCAGGGTGTTCATGGATCGATCGGATGAGGATTGCTGTTCTTAGTCGAAATTTTTCTACGGCAGCAGGGGGCGCTGAGCGGTATGCGATCGCTATTGTTGACGAATTGGCGGCGCAGCACGAGGTGCATGTTTTTTGTCAAATGCGTGATCACGATCTGCCGAATGTGGTTTACCGCAAGGTACCTCGTTTTTTTGCTCGTCCCCGATGGTTGAACCAGCTCTTTTTTTCAGCCTACACGTGGGCGCTCACGCGTCAGCAATTTGATGTGGTGCACTCGCACGAAAATACTTGGCACGGCGATGTACAAACCGCTCATGTCTTGCCGGTACGAACCAACCACTTTACGGGTATCCGAGGTTGGCGGCGGTGGGCGCGTTGGCTTCAAGTACTGAGCAGTCCAAGGTTGCTAGCTTACCTTTGGCTTGAAGCACGTCGCTTTGCCGTTCAGCCGCAACGCGCTATCGTTTGCGTCTCCAAGACCTTGCTTGATGTGATGCGGCAGGCGTTTCCGGCAGTGGCGGCAAACATGCAAATCCTGGCACCTGGCTTGCACGACATCCCAGGGAAGGCGTCAGCTACCGAGCAGGCGGCAGCTAGACAGGTCTTAGGCCTGCCGGGCGATGTCTTTTGCGTGCTGTTTATCGGTCGGCAGATTAGAAAGAAAGGACTGCCCGCGCTATTGCAGGCTATGCAGACCCTAGATCCCAGGTTCTACCTTTTGGCAATCGGGTCGACAGAACTCGAGGGGGAGATGCGGGGCTTGGTCCGGGCTTCCGGTCTGGAGGGTCGGGTGCGGGTTCTGGGGTCACTCGCCCAAATTGAACTGGCTTATCGGGCGGCTGATTGTCTTGTGCACCCCACGCTCGAAGATACTTATGCGATGGTGGTGCTGGAGGCAATGTCGCACGGCTTGCCGGTGATTGTGAGCTCTACCCAATATTGCGGGATCAGTGCCGAACTGGTGGACGGCGTCGATGCGTTGATTCTGAAAAATCCGCAATCTGCGCCAGAATTGGCGCAGTCGATCAAGCGCTTGGCCGATGACCAGGCCCTATCTACAACGCTTGCGCGGGCCGGGGTCGCGTTTGCCAGCCAGCGTTCTTGGAGAAAGGTGGCTGACGGTTATCAAGCGATCTATCGCGGGATCATTGAGTTGCGTAAATTCGCGGAGCGGACAAGCTGACGTCAAATTCAATCCTGCAATAGCACCCAACTGTTCACCGATGTCCTTAGTTACCCCGCCTAAAAGAGTCTTGATGATCAAGGCGCACAGCATGGGCATCGGCGATATTTTGCGCAGCAGCGCCGCATGGCGCGCAATGAAAGATCAATGGCCCGGCGTCGAATTGCATCTCCTCTTCCTCAGCCGCCATGCTGGATACCCCAGTGAGGATCTGATCCGTCGGCATCACTTGCTCAGCAGCGCCATGTTTTTGTCCGTGCGCGAAGGTGCTCCGTACGACAAAAATGTTCGGAAGGTGTCGAATCTGAAAATATGGTCTCAGGTGTGGCATTTATCCAAGAGGATACGGCCTGACGTGATCATTGACTTCGAATGGGCCGGAAGCCGGACTTCGTTGGTGAGTTGGGTAGCGAGGTTGGCCAGCGGTGGAAAAAGCGTGGGCATTGCCCAGTTTCCGTTGCGAAGGTTGTTCTATCACTTAGCGTCCCCCTCCAGCGCCGAGTTCGCCCGTGAACAAGGCTTGACCGAACCCTTTGATTACACCTGGCGTGATTTCGTGGCTTTGAGTGGCCTTGGGGTCGAGCGTGGACAAACCGCGATCGAGTTACGAGTGTCCCCCGACGCAATCCAAAAGGTGCAACACATTTTGCCGGCTCGGACCGGTACGTTACGCGTGGGTCTAAATATCGGTTGCGCGACCTTTGGGGCTTCTCACAAGAGAATGCCTTTGCCCTTGTTGGCACGGTACTTCAAGGCCTGGTTGGCAATTCAACCACTGGAAATTCTCCTGACCGGGGCGCCCGATGAACACCCAATTAATGAGGACTTCATGCGTGAGATGACGTCCATTGAGGCCAAACCAGCTCGGATGATCAATATGGCGGGCCAAACTGACATCAAAACACTCCCTGCCCTGATCGAGGCCTGTGATGTGTTCGTATCTACTGACTCTGGGCCCTATCACATGGCAGTAGCCTTGCGTAAACCAACACTCTGTTGGTTGGTATATGCCGAAGTGACCTCTTACCATGACCACCCCTGGGTGCGCTGCTTGGTCAACCCCTCAGAGGCGTCATTCATTCAGATGGTTGGGGAACTTACCACCGGAAAACCATCTAATTACACGGAAGGAGACCTTAATTGAGTACCAAGTCTACGCCTTCTTTAATAAAGAATAAGTTCAGCAACAGGAATCCGAAACCAGATAACAAAGCCCAATAATTCGAGAGAAAGCGACATGTTTGCCATGAAGTCCAAAGCTGCCCTGAGCTGATATTTTCGGACTAGGGTGAATTAGAGACAATGGCCTCTTGAAGAAGAGGCGCTCGGATCAAAAGACGAAGTTATCAATTTGCATATACCCTATGATAATTGAAGGGGTGCGTTTGTAGTTACACCAGAGAATAAGTATGACCTAAGCTTGCTCTCAGAAAAAGATCGATACGGTAATTTTAACCCTGAAAACGATGAACTCGCTCCCGTCAAGATTACTTTCGCAGAAAAGAGATTGACCGAACTTTTCAATAATTTTTTAAAAAAAACTATAGAAGGGGAGTCATCAAAATTGACGCCGAAGGGATAGATGGTTTTATCATAGAAAAGATTTTGAATGCTCTGTCAGCCCACCTAAGTATTATCATGCTTTTCGAGAATCGGAACATGAAATTTGACAAAAAATATTTTTTAACCAAACACTCAGTGGTGAGTAATATATATAAATTGCTCTCCAGTAGGTCATTCATCAAATCCGCACCCCGCTGGATAAATTCTTTAGTGCATTCGTGGAAAAACGACGGTTACATCATAATTGAAGAGGCCAACGGAAACCCTGGGGTTGGCGACTTCATAATCTCCATTGACCCCCAAGGTATCAACCCTTAAACAATGACCGTGCTGGGAATTTTTTCAATCTTCTTCTTACACCTCCGCTCCACCTTACGCCAACTCGTAACCAAGCCTCATTAATCAATGGGCCCTCGGGCTGCAACACCCTTACAATCGCCCTGTCCTTAAATGCTCATCCGTATCGCACCATGTCGACTCCATTAACCGTCTCAAAGCCTCACCTATTGGTCGGGTCTGCAGAACGTGAGTGTCTCTTCCAAAACCCATACCAATAGGGTCACCGAACGCTTACAATCAAAACGGAGCGTACAAGACGAACCGTCAACATCGCTAAATTTCTTTTATTTTTTTGGCTGAAAAATTCCATATAATTTTTTTTAAAAAACCTTTTGGCAAATCTTTTCTTAAGGCGCCCAGTCGAATTTTTCTTCGCAGATCAAGAGGTTGATTTCGCTTCGATTCGCAAATGTAGGGTGGACCCTGAAGTATAAGCAGGTTGCACATTCTAACGTGTAAGAATTTTATTTTTTTATGCCTCGCCATCAGTATTTTTTTATTTTTTCCGATCAGCTTCTTAAGATGTTTTGACAAGCCAAAGGTTGCACTCCCCTGGTGATAAACAAAAACATCCTCACAGATCATCTGCTCGTGACCGGCTTCGCGCAGCCTGAGGCTGAAGTCAAAATCTTCGTAATAACCCATGCCAAACGCAGGATCCAAACCGTTGAGTTGGCTCCACACGGTGCGGCGAATTGCTACACAAAAGAAATCGCATCGATATGTGGGAATTAGTAGATTCGTGGGGTTTGTATTCAGCCAGGCGCCCAACTCCAGCCATTCCTGCTTGGTTTTGCTGGGATCAAACATCCTTTGCCCGTTGCCCGCAGAATTAGTCACAGGACCGATCATGCCCAATTCAGCAGGGGCCGAATTTAGTACCCGCTTCAATGCGTCCAAAGTATTGGCTGGAAATTCTGTGTCGTTGTTAACTAAAAACAGCCATTGTCCATTTGCAAATTTTGCTCCCGCATTCATACCACCTGCATAACCAAGATTGGCTGAGCTCTGGACGTACTGAACCGAGGGGAAGAACTCGCACCATTGACGCACTTTTTCGCTGCTACCATCGATCGAGGCATTGTCATAGACAATAAACTCGATGTCAGGATCATCGAACCAGACGCGCAAGCTCTCTAGGCAGGGCTTTGTGGTGTGCTCAAACTGGTTGTAGGCGAGGACAACCACGCTGAGAAATGGAACCTTCATTAGTTGGTTCGATAGATCGACTGAGCCCAGTCGATTAGTTCCCGAGTCGAAGCAGCCGTAGTGTAAGGCGTGGGTTTACCCGTATCTGGCAGCCCGCTCATTTTCCAGCGCTTCCACAACTGAAACAACGCTTCCGATAAGACGGCAGAAACGGCGGTGCTGCGGCCTCCATTTTCCAAAGAGCATTCTGCGGCTTGATGGCCTTGATCCCGGATCAATTGGGCCATTTGTGGATTATTGTGCACCGTTGCCAAAATCGGGCGCTGCATCCATAGATATTCGTAGAGTTTCGACGGGATATATTCCGCGCACATCGCATCATCACCATGAACAAGAGCCAACACATCGCATTGGCGCATACGGGTTAAGACCTGTTCGCGCCCACTGCGCCCCGTAACGGGATCGTTTTCGATCCGACCAAATAATCGGATCCGATCCCATACACCCAAAGAATGGGCCATTTCGACAGAGGGTGCATCCAGAGGGGCTCCATAAATATGCACCTCCAGATCTCGATAAGCCTGGGAAGCATTGGCTTTGAGAAAAACGATAGACTGGATGAATGGCAAAAATGTACGAGTAGGCGATAGAGACCCAAAATGTCCTAAAACCATTTTCTGCTTGGGTGCATATGGCGGAGGGGACCCATAAAAGGGGTTGTCAACCCCAGGAAGCATTACACGCCCTCTCGAGCCCATCGCGGGGTGGCGCCTCAAGGCGCTCGACATCGCTTGGTCAGTAAACCAAATGGCAATATCGGCATCCGTGCAAATACGCCGCTCAACTTCAGCATAGGCTTTTTGACGCCGAGTTCTCGGGATCGATCCGGGCAAAACCATTGGGTCATGTATCTCGGCAAGCCAAGCTGTACCAAGCTTTTTTTTGAGAGTGTGCGCCGCCAGATGGGCGGCAAACGGCCCCCCGGTAGAGTAAATCAGGTCAAATGGCTTTTCCTCCGCAAGACGCAGACCACGACGGGCGGCGCTGTAACACCAGCTCCAAGAGCTTTCGACGGGCTTAAATAACCGTTCGATGAAAACTAAAGGTAACAGCACAATGCTGACCAGAAACATGAGCGAGCGGTAGTAGACCCGTGATTTCAGACGTTGTCGCAGAACATGCCGGAGTTCAAACTTGAACCCCGCTGGGCCGGGTGACCAGACTTGGTGATGTTCGAAACGACGGTCCAGTTGGCCAGTCACTCCGCTGACGACGACTACTTCGATCCCGGCCGCCAACAAGTGCGGGATTTTGTCGGTAATAGTATGGCTCGCAGCCCGTCCGTCCATATTGAAGGGATGAGCGAAAATCAACCAGCGCCGATGCGGTGAAGTGCTGGGAGCCGGGGCGACGGGACGGTAAATCATGGCGACTTAAAGCAATAAAAGACCCTAAAGCCAAAAAGGGCACACCATGAAAAAGAATCCACATCGCCCGCACGCGCAGCGCCAAACGATACGTATGATACCAGGCAAACTTTGTGAATGAACTGAGAGAAAATCTGGGCAAAAAATTTTAGCTCATATAGTTTCCAACTATAAACTCGAATTGTTTCTGAAAAACGATGGGGTGCGAATATCCTCCCACCGGAATTACGTTCGGAGCATAAAGGCATTGCTCAAGCAGTCGAGGCACTTTCATAGCCTCGGCAATTGAATATGGGAACGACTGATTCCCGATAAAAAGAATTGACGAATTAATAACAAGCGCGAGCTCGAGAAAATCCCTCACGCGAAAATATTCAATTCTCGGGACCGACTTCTTGATTTCACTGTATTCGGACTCGATTCCAACGAAACCCAATTTGGGATATTTGGATAAAAATCCGTAGTCCAAAGATTCGTTGTTATACCTTGAAGATCGCGATATTATTATATACTCATTTTTTTTAGTTTGCTCGAGAGAAATCCACGGCTCGGATATATCATACGATACGCCAAACATCGGAAAATACCAGTGGGATATACTTCCAGCAGCCAAATTCTGGGACGTGCCTCTAAATAAATCCAAATCGAAATCCACCTGTGTGTCTTTCGTGAATTTCTCGACTTTATTAATGTAATTTTGGCTGAGCAGAAGGGGCCTCAACATTTCAATCACTTTTTCTGGCAACTGATCATCCCCATAGGGGTGCCGAAAACCAGGTGGCAACGATGATTTTGCGCCAGCATTTAAATACAAAGATGTTGTTGCCGCAATAGATTTCATTGTGGGCAAGGCGTATATTACATCGCCGGTGTGCCCCGAGTGCTTAAAGCTAGCCGACTCTTGAAATCTCGCGAATTGAAACGTACCATTGTCGTTATATTTTTTAATATCTAAAGAAAACTTTGTCAATTTTCTCCTGGCCTTTTTTTCTCTATATTTTTTTCTCAGGCGCAGAACGTAATTGATAAATTTTGACCCTTGATTATTCATATTTCCACATTCCACTAAGCGAAACCATACTCCGAGCGATGCCCCTTTCTCAGGAGGGGCGCGGTTCGTTTATGAAGCCCGGACATTTGCGGTCAATTTTTTATCCGAGGCGCATTCCAGTCACCATTTCAGGTCTTGTCGTTAAGAAATTATAGATTTAGCATCGGGAATTGACTTCTCCCTCCAGAAACCGGTGCGCGTCCATCTCTGCTGGCGCATTCGAACACAATAGGATCTTTGGGCTCCAACTGATCGTTTTCAATTGCATACGAAGATCGGCTCTCTCTGACCCAATCAGACGATGCAACTTCACGCTAATCTTGCCTATCGATGTAACGACAAGCTCGATTTGATCTGCATTCTGTGTTGCAGTCAAGATGTCCCAGCACGGTTAAATCTTGTCCAGTAGAGTAACGATAGGGGTGAATTTCGGGGACCTGGACTCAGCCTAAAACAGATATCCAATGACTAAGCTTCCTGGCCGCACCGACCAAACCTAGCTAACACTCGAACACCGGTATGTTACCAGACGCTGGTATGACCAAGGGTTTATCAGTAGTGGTTGCCTCCGGTTCAATTTTGTAGACGTTTGTTAAACGATTTTCGGTTGGCCGGAAACCTTGACGAGTGGGACCAAGCCCCTGGTCTAGTCGGGGATTTGTAATGGATGTACTTTCGCGTCAAGTTGCTTAGAAAGGGTATTCATCGCCCCTTAAAAATCCGTCTTCATCAAATCGGCGCCGAGCTATCACATTGTGCGCCGATGATTCGCAAGATTGGTTGGACCAATTTTTGCGAGATTGCCCAGACAAGACCTGGCGGCACAAGGAAAGCAGACACCCTTAAACCCCTGCGTGCGATTGCTCGCAGCAACCACCGCAGGTTTTAGCCCGCAGCGCAAAGAACCGCATGCGACCGGTCGCTAATCTAGCCCTTGCGGTGACAGCAATCCATGATGCTCGGCCTTCAGGTGACCAATCAATGGTTCTACGGATTTACGCCGCTTGATGAATTTGAGCTCATGTTCGCCTAGGCTCTTGACCGTGAAACGATGAATGATTATCAGGTCCGGGTTGTCGCGGCCCACCCCTCAGCAACCCAGATCGACCATGGCAGTCGTTGATTTCTCGCCCGTTTCCTACATGAGAATGGTGAATCACTCGATCTGTTCGGTAAGCGCAACCGGGCGAATCAGATTCTCGACGCGGTTAGTGTCTGCCGGCAGGTCCCCGGTATCGATGTAGCGCGTGAGCGCCGCCCAGCGCGAGAGGCTGCCGTCGATCGCGCGTGCGATGGCCGAACCATCGGGGACCTTCAGGCGATGCCCGATCAACCATCGGTGTAGCGTCTCTGCGGTTGGTTTTGCGTCTTGTTGCCGACATCGTCGTCGTTCATCGGAATCGAGATCTTTGAGCGCAGCTTCGATTTCGTAGAGACGACAAAACAGCTTGATGGCCTCCTCAGCGATCCCGCTCTTATGGTTGGCCCAGAGATCGAAGAATTTACGTCGGGCATGCGCCAGGCAACCGGCCTCGGTCACGCCCTTGGGAAAGAGCGCCTTGTAGCCCGAGTAATCGTCACACACCAGAGTGCCGCGCCACCCAAGCTCGGGGCGCTCGTCATCAAACCCAAGAAACTCGCGTGCGTGCTTGCCCGCGCGGCTATCGGCAAAGTCAAAAACAACGGCTGCGATCGGATCGTAGGCGGTGGTGCAATAGCTCCACAGATAAGCACTGTGGGTTTTGCCCTTGCCCGGGCTGAGCATCGAGACTGGGGTCTCATCGACGTGCAGCACCTGACGGCTTAAGAGTGCAGCCTGCATGGCTTGGACCAAGGGCATCAAGGCCACGCCCACGCAACCCACCCACTGGGCCGTCGTCGAGCGGGGGATCGCAAAGCCCGCGCGGGCAAAGATGCTCTCTTGCCGATAGAGCGGTAGATGATCGATGTATCTGGCCACCAGGACTTGGGCCAGTCGCCCAGCGGTCGGAATGCCTTTGTCGATCACATGGGCGGGCACCGGCGCGCCTTCAAGAAACACGGATTAGTCGGATCAATGAGCGCGCCGGTGAGCCTCTATGAACATGCTCAGGCGTAAAGTTTCATAGAGACGCTGAAAATTGAAGAAGTTTATCTGGCCGGTTATGAAACCTTCGAAGATGTTGCCGCTCGACTTCCCAATTTTCTTCAAGCAGCTTGAGGGAATTTGAGTCCCAACTGTCCAGCGCGAGGGGGGCACTTCAACTTTGAACGGAGAAAAACGGCTCGCTTCTAATTTCAGCCACAGCATGCGGGAGGACAACACTGCCAGAAGGCGGCGAATTCGATCCGTGAATCTCGCCTCGCAGAGCCCTACTTACGGACCAACGCATTAAACGCTCGTACCTATCCCGGTACGCTGAAGCTGTGCGTAAAGACCGTTCCTGGCTATCAGATCATGGTGTGTTCCGATTTCCAGTATTCGCCCCTGATCCATAACCGCGATGCGATCGGCACGCTCGACGGTCGACAATCGATGCGCAATCACTAATACCGTTCTGCCCTCCATCGAGCGCATTAAGGCCTGTTGCACCAGACGCTCGGTTTCGTTGTCCAAAGCAGAGGTCGCCTCGTCGAGCAGAAGCACCGGTGCATCCTTAAGCAGAGCTCGAGCGATTGCCAAGCGCTGTCGCTGCCCCCCGGAAAGTGACTGCCCGCGTTCACCGACCTTGGTATCGAGACCCTGCGGCAGACTGCGCACGTGGTCTGCCAACGCGGCCGCTTCAAGTACCGTCCAGAGTTCTGAATCACTGACCGGTTGGTCCCGGCCGAACGTGATGTTGGTCCGAATCGAATGATCAAAAATCATCACGTCCTGACTCACCAGCGCAATTTGGGATCGTAACGATGACAGCGTCCAGTCCTGAAGCACAACCCCATCCAGTCGAATCGTCCCAGTTGAGGGCTCGACAAATCTCGGCAACAAGTTGAGTAGGGTTGTTTTACCTCCGCCCGAAGTCCCGACCAGCGCAATAATTTCACCCGGACGAATGTCCAGATCGATGCCCGCCAGCGCTTCGCCCTCGGCGTCCGGATAACGAACCCGAACCCCCTCGAAACTCAGCGCGCCACGGGCTCGCCCAACCGAATGAGTCCCGTGGTCGATCTCTGCGGGTCGGTCGATCAGTTCAAATACAGCCTCTGCCGCAGTCAGCCCACTCTCCAATACTCCACCGATATCCGCAAGTTGTTTCATGGGTGCCATTAACATGAGCATCGCAGTGATAAACGAGACGAAACTGCCCACAGAATTACGGTCCCCATCCGCCTGAACCAGCGCAATCGTGACAACAACAGACACGGCGAGCGCAGCGGCCAACTGGGTGAACGGGACCAACCCGCCCGTTGCCACGGCAAGGCGCATCTCCGCCCGGAACATCGTTTGCAACAAGGCATTGAAACGCGTTTGCTGACGCATCTGCCCACCGAAGGCCCGAATCGTCTGCCACCCCCTGATGGTCTCTTCGACCAAACCCGTCAACTCACCGAGAGAATCGATCTGCCGGGCCACAATCGCCCGGACCCGCAGGGCAACCACCCTCACAGCCCACGCGATCACTGGGATCAGAACAATCGCGATCAGCGTCAGCTTCCAGTTGAGCCAAAGTAGCCAACCCAGCAGGCCCGTGATGACCAAGACATTACGCAAGACCACCGATAAAACTTGGGTGGCTGCAGCCGTCACTTGAGTTGGCTCGAAGACAATTCGCGTAATCAAGCCACCTGTCGACCCCATGGCTGCGGTCGTGAGTTGCATCAGACGGGCGAACAACTCGCGCTGCAATTCTCGCAAGATCTGCTGTCCGACCCACTTCAGGGCGTAATTTCCGGTAAAGGTCGCAAAACCTCGGACCACGAAAATACCAATCACCGCAGCGGGAACGAGCCACAATGAAAAGGTCCGCTCACCAGCAAAACCGTGATCCAGCAGCGGTTTCATCAGCGCCGGGAAAACAGGCTCCGTAGCAGCCGCGAGAATCATACAAAAAAAACCGACGACAAGGCCACGAATCCACCGACGGGTGTAGCGCAGCAGCCGGATCCAAGTACCCCATGCTAGCTTCATCTTAGATCCAGATTCACAACCAGTACCTCACTCATACAAGAGCTCAGCACAATCCGCCGTCAACCACTGACGCAACGCGCCCAACAGGGCGTCGTCTGGGCGCACCCGCCATGCTTCGCCCAGCGTGATGCGGCAACGGGCGCTTACGGTGTGGTAATCGATTTCGACGGGGCACCCCAAGACCTCCGCGGGTGGACCTTCCTGATACGGCGCAAGAAGGTCGTGCAGGCGCCCGGCATGACTTTGGCCGTTGAGCTGGATCCGCAATCGACGGGCGAACTGCATTCTGGCCCCGGTCAGGTCAAGCACCCGATCGGCGCTCACACGCAAGCCACCCGCATACTCGTCATTGCTGACACGCCCTTGAACCAGCAGAAACTCGTCCTCTCGCAACAGAGTCCGGAAGCGTTCGTGGAGTTCGGCAAAGACCGAAATCTCGACCTTGGCGGATCCATCATCGAGCGTCACGATCAGCATCTTGCCGCGCCGGGTCATCTGCGTTCGCAGCGCGGCGATCGTACCGGCCAGCCATTGCGGTTCTCGCGAGGGTGACAAGTCCACTAAGCGACCTCGCACCATCCGTTGCAACTCGTCGCGGTATGCGTCGAACAAGTGCCCACTGAAATAGAAGCCCAGTGCCACCTTCTCTTCTCGTAATCGTTGACGCTCGGTCCAAGGCGCGACCTGAACCCACTGGCGCGGCGCATCGAATGTCGCGTCAATTGCGCCAAATAGACTGTCCTGACCGAGTTGTGCATCGACCTGGTCGGCGCACTCAATCGCGTGTGGCAGAGTGGCTAACAGTTGAGAACGATCAGCGGCCGGACTCAGACTGTCGAGCGCACCCGCCCGAATCAAGGCTTCCATACAACGCCGGTTACAAATTCTCCGATCAACCCGTGCAACCCAATCAAATAAATCTTTAAAGGGTCCGCCGCTATCACGGCGTGCGATGAGATGTTCAACGGCCTGAGCGCCTACCCCTTTGACGCCCCCTAATCCATAGCGAATGGTGCGAGCCGGAGCACCGTCGCCACCCACTGGAACAAAACGCCAAACCGAAGCGTTCACATCTGGCCCGAGCACGGTGAGATGATTCTGGCGGGCATCATTGACGAACAGCATCACTTTGTCGGTGTCATCCATGTCCGAGGACAAGGTTGCGGCCATGAACTCAGCTGGCCAGTGCGCCTTAAGCCACGCCGTGTGGTAAGTGACGACGGCATAAGCCGCGGTGTGGGATTTGTTAAAGCCATACTCGGCAAACATCGCCATCAGGTCAAAAAGCTTTTCCGCCAGGGCTGCGCCATAGCCTTTCTCTTGCGCACCCGATAAAAAAGTCCCCTTGTACTTGGCCATTTCTTCGGGCTTTTTCTTACCCATCGCCCGCCGAAGCAGATCGGCACCACCGAGGGTATAGCCCCCAATGGTTTGAGAAATCTGCATGACCTGCTCTTGGTAGACGATCACGCCGTAGGTCGGTTCGAGAGTCGCCCTGAGGTCAGGATGGAAGAAGTCAATGGCCTGCTGCCCTTTTTTGCGCAGGATGAAATCATCGACCATCCCCGAGCCCAATGGTCCGGGCCGATACAGCGCGAGGACCGCAATGATGTCCTCAAAACGATCGGGCTCGAGCTTTTTCAAGAGCTTTTTCATGCCGTCGCTCTCAAGCTGGAAAATCGCGGTGGTATTCGCGACTTTAAGAACTTGATAAGCCTTGGGATCATCAAACGCCAAGCGCGAGAGGTTCAGACGATCGCCCGGCGCAACGCCTGCCCGCTCTTGCGCCTCCCGAACGTAGCGGACCGCGAGATCCAGAATGGTCAGGTTGCGCAACCCAAGGAAGTCAAACTTCACCAGGCCCAC
>Ga0164294_10001704_pt1 | contig 20185 bp, 16 predicted proteins | sample GEODES005metaG_FD_111479 | JGI IMG/M metagenome (GOLD analysis project Ga0164294, IMG submission 111479) | Oligotrophic lake water microbial communities from Sparkling Lake, Wisconsin, USA - GEODES005 metaG | ecosystem: Environmental > Aquatic > Freshwater > Lake | place: USA: Sparkling Lake...
AGGCGATCAGCGGCACGGTGACCTCCTGGAGCTGCCAGGCGGCGCCGTCGGACTCGACGGTGGAGCTGGTCTGGCCCACCTCCACGCTCTTCTCCTGCAAGAAACCATCGAAGTCGGGCGGGTTCCAGGAGAGGCCCGCCACCTCCGCCTTGGAGTGAAAGCGCATCACCCAGGTCACCACCTCGCCCACATAGGGGGCCGGATCGGAGAGGGTGCCCACCACATCGAGGTCGGCGCGCATCGGCGCGGCGCGGCCGGAGACCTCGATGGTGACGGCATCGGCGACCAGCTCCTGGCCGCCCACCTGCATGCGCACGGGGCCCACCGTAAAGCGCCCCTCCTGCAAGGCGGTGAGGCTGTAGCTGTAGGTGACGGTGCGGGTGGTCTTGAAGTTGACCGAGACCATCTGCTGGCTCTGGCCGGCGAAGGCCAGCTTGAGCCCGCTGCTGGCCGGCACATCCGGCACCCCGGAGGCGGTGGCGCCCACGAGCTGCAGATTGAGGTTCACCGACTGCCCCACCACGAGCCGCGGACTGTCCACGACAAGGTGGAGGTCGGCGGCCAGCGCGGAGGCGAGCCAAAGAAAGAGCGTCGCGATCATCACCAGTCCTTCCCGCTGCGGGGGCGGTCCGACGTTCGGATGCGGGGCGAGCCCTCCTGAACCCCGTCGAGCAGGCGCTCGGCCTCGCGGGCGGTGATGTCGCCGTTGGCGTCGGTGGGCTCGCCAGCGGCCGCACCTTCGCCGGCGGAGCCCGCCTCGCCTTCGATCTCGCCGCGCTCGCCGATCGGCGGCTGGCCCTCTTCGGTGGGCTGACCCTCGCCGGGATCGGCCGGCTGGGCCCCGTCCTGGCTCTGTTCACCCGACTGGGGCTGGCCCGGCTGGCCTTCCTGGGGCTGGCCCTCCTGGCCCTCCTGGGGCTCCCCTTCGCCCGGCTGGCCCTTCTGGGGCTGCTCCTCGGGGGGCTGGGTGCGGGCCGACAGCTCCTTTTGCACCGCCTCGGCGTTCTGCTTCGCCGCGGCGTGCTCGGGGTTGTCCTGCTGGACGCGCTGCCAGTCTTCGAGGGCCCGGGTGAGCTGACCGCCCCGGTAGGCGGCGAGGCCGCCGTTGTAGCGGGCCCGCTGGCGCTGGGCCGGATCGACGCTGCGCTCGGCCACGCCCTCCAGGACCTCCTGGGCCCGATCGTAGTCGCCCGCCCGAAAGAGCGCCTCGCCCAGGCGCTCGGCGAGGCCGAGATCATCGGGCCTGCTGGCCTGCTCGCTGGCGAGGCGCTCGACCTCCTGCTTCCAGTCCTCGGCCGCCCGGGCGAGGCCGACGCAGAAGATCAGCCCCGCGACGGCGCCGGAGAGGCGCAAGGCCCCGGGGCGCAGCCCAGCGCCCAGCACCAACAGTAAGAAGGCCCCGCCGATGAACCACATGAACCGCTCCTCGCCGATCTTCTCGCGCCGCACGCCCCGGTCGCCGGCGCTGAGCTTGCCGCGCAGCTCATCCTGGTACAGGGCGGTGACGTCGGTGGCGTCGCCGCGGCTGCGCACATAGGCCCCGCCGGTGGCCGCCGCCAGGGTCTGCAAGGCACCCTCGTCCAGTCGACTGAGCACCACCTGACCGGCCTCATCCTTCACAAAGCCGCCGCCCTCCCCGGTGGGGATTGGCGCGCCCTCGGGGCTGCCCACCCCCATCGCGAAGATGCGCACGCCGGCCTCTGCAGCCCGCTTTGCTGCTTCGATGGCGCCGGCCTCGTGATCTTCACCGTCGCTGATGATCACGAGGGCCTGATCGGCCTCCTCGCGCTTGCCCAGCAGACGGAGGCCCTCGTCAATGCCCGCCCCCAGGTCGCTGCCCTGGCTGAGCAGGGTGTTGGGCTCGCTGTCGCGTACCATGAAGCGCAGGGCGCCATAGTCCACGGTGAGCGGCATCCGCGGCCAGGCGCCGCCGGCGAAGAGCACAAGCCCCACGCGATCGCCGTCGATCAGCTCGGCCAGATCGAGCACCTCGCGCTGGGCGCGCTCCATGCGGCTGGGGCTCACGTCGGTCACGCTCATCGAGCGACTGACATCCAGCACGATCACCAGATCGAGGCCGCGCTGGGGCACCTCTTCGTAGCGATAGCCAAGCGTGGGGCGGCTCAGGGCCAGGATCAGCAGCCCGACGGCAGCCCAGAGGAGGGCCAGCCGGCGCTGGTGCAGGGAGACCGCCGCGGCGCTCACCCGCGCCGGCACCAGGGCCCCCAGACGAGCCAGGGCCGCGGCCCGCCGGCGCAGCGACAGCACCAGCAGCCCCGCCAGGGGCAGCAGCGCCCAAAGCCCAATGAGCACGCGGCCATCGCCAAACTCGAAGGCGTCGTTGCTGTTCATGGCAGCCTCCGCAGGGCGGTCTCGCCCAGCAGGGTCGAGGCCAGCAGCAGGCCAAGGGCCGCCCAGGCCCAGGGCATGAAGCGCTCCTCGCGATCTTCGTGCACCTCCACCTCGGCCGTGCTCTTCTCCAGGCTGTTGATGGTGGCGTAGACCTGGGCCAGGGTCTCGGCGTCGCCGGCCCGGTAGTAGGCGCCGCCGGTGGTGCGGGCGATGGAGCGCAGCGTGCCCTCGTCGAGGTCGGAGCCGCCCCGGCCAAAGAGCCCGCCGAAGACGCCGCCCCCGCCGCCGTCCACCGCGCCCACGCCGATGGTGTAGACCTTGATGTTCAAGGCGGCCAGGGCCTCGGCGGCGGTGAGGGGGCTCATGCCGGTGTTGCTGGCCCCATCGGTGAGCAGGATGGCAATGCGCTCGGGGGCCTCGACCTCCTTGAGGCGCTTGCCGGCCACCGCCAGGGCGTCGCCCACCGCCGTGCGGTTGGGGCCGGCCATGCCGATGGTCACATCGCCAAGAAAGCGCGTCAGGGCGTCGTGATCGAGGGTGAGCGGCACCTGGGTGAAGGCCGCCTCGCCAAAGACCACGAGGCCGATGCGATCGTCGGGCCGCCCCTCGATGAAGCGGGCGATCACCTCCTTGGTGACCTCCAGGCGGTCGACCGAGCGGCCGCCCAACTCGTAGTCCTTCTGCTCCATTGAGCCCGAGGTGTCGACCACCAGCAGGATGTCGATGCCCTCGCTCGATCGCACCCGCGTGGTGAAGACCTCCTGGGGCCGGGCCAGCGCGACCACCAGACAAGCCAGCGCGCCGGCCATCAACACCGTCGGCAGGGGGGCCGCGATGCGCCGCAGGCTCAAGCGGGTCACCCCCAAGGACAGCGCCGCCGCCGCCATCCTCGGCCGGCGGGCGAAGAAGGGCGCCAGCAGCGCGAGCGGCAGCAACAGCAAGAAGCCCGGCGCCGCCCACTGGATCATGGGGCGCTCCGATCGGGGGCTGGCAGGCAGGACAGGCTCATACGCGCCGCGCCTAACCCCGCAGGGGGGGCGCCTTCATCCCTGGGCACAGCCGAGGCGAAGATCAGCCGCTGGCCATGGACAGATCGATGCCCTCGTAGAGTGCGTCGACCTCGATCTCCAGCCCCAGATCGGGGAGGAGGAGCCGCTCGCCACCGCCGAGGTAGCGCAGCGTCCAGCTCCCATCGCCATTGCGGGAGCGGTGCTGCAGCCCGACGCGATCGGTGGAGACCAGCAGGTAGTGCATCAGCGTGGGGATCTGCCGCACATGCTCGAACTTCTCGCTCTGATCGTAGCGGGCGGTGGACGGGGAGAGCACCTCCACCAGCAGCGACGGGTTGGTCACGGCATGGCGGTCGTGGGCCGCCACCGCGATGGGGCCGCAGACGATCGAGGCATCGGCGTAGGAGGAGAGGCCGCTCGGCGAGGCGATCTTCAGTTCGCTGGAGAAGCTGCGGCAGGGTCGCCCCTTGCGCGTGGGTGCGAGCTGCTCGATCACCCGTCCGCAAAGCTCGGCATGCACCACGCTGCCCCCGGCCATGGCGACTACATGGCCCTCGAAGAACTCGTGCTTGAGGCCGCTCTCCTGCTCGATGCGCAGGTACTCTTCGTAAGAGTGCAACCGGACCGCAGGTTCACCCATCGCAGCTCCCAGGGGCGCCCAGGCCCCCCGTCCAGCACAGCACCACGCGGATGCGGTGCCCGTCTACGACAGGGTAGCGCAGCCGCCCCTCTTCGGCGAAGCCGGGCGGCCAGGCCGGCGACGGGCCGTCGCCCAGCAGCAGCACCACCCGCCCCCCCGGCTTGAGCAGGCGCGCGGCGTCTTCGAGGAATTCCAAGGGCGGCTTGTAGGCCCGGCTGATCAGGCCGTCGTAGGCCCCGTCGGGCAGGGCCTCGCTGCGCTCATTGCGAACGGAGGTGCGGCTGCCCAGGCCGGCCTCGCGCACGACGCGCTGCAAGAAGGCCGCCCGCTTCTCGCGGCTCTCCACCAGCTCGATCTGGGCGAGGGGGCTGCTGCCCGCCAGGGCGATGCCCGGAAAGCCCGCCCCGCTGCCCAGATCCGCCCAGCGGCCCTCCGCAGCAAGCCCCTGCACGCAGGCCACCGCGTCGACGAAGTGCGGCTCCAGAGGCCCCGGACCGACGAGATCCATGGTCTTGCGCCACTTCTCGAGCAGGCTGCGGTGGGCCGCCATCGCGGCGGCCAGCTCGCTCATGAGGCCACCCGGGCGAGGTGGATGGCCAGCAGGTCGACGGCCGCAGGCGTGACGCCGGGCAGCCGACCGGCCGCGCCCAGGGTGGCCGGTCGGGCCGCCGAGAGGCGCTCGCCCACCTCAAAGGAGACCCCCGGCAGGCGAAAGTCAAAGCCCGGCGGAAAACAGACCGCCTCCATGCGCCGCGCGGTGGCGGCCCGGCCCTCCTCGCGGCGCAGGTAGCCCTCGTAGCGCAGGTCTGTCTCCACCTGCTCGGCCGCCTCGGGGCTGAGGTCCGGCGCCTCGGGAAAGAGCCCCCGCAGCCCCTCCCAGGAGGCCTCGGGCCGGCGGAGCCAGTCGGCGAGGCGCACCTTGTCGCGCACTGGGCCAAAGCCGGCCGCGGCGAGGCGCTGGTTGGTGGCCTCGGTGGGAAAGAGCGCCGCCCCCTCGGCGAAGGCCTGCCCGGCGGCGACGGCCTCCATCTTGGCCTCAAAGCGGGCCCAGGCGGCCTCCGAGAGCAGCCCGGTCGCGCGGGCCAGCGGCATCAGGCGCCGATCGGCGTTGTCTTCGCGCAGCAGCAGCCGATGCTCGGCCCGGCTCGGGAACATGCGATAGGGCTCGCCCCCCACGCCGCGCTGAATGAGATCATCGACCAGCACGCCGATGTAGGCCTGATCCCGCCCGAGCACGAAGGGCTCCCCCAAGGCAGCGGAGATCCCGGCGACAAGGCCTTGGGCCGCCGCCTCCTCATAGCCGCTGGTTCCGTTCACCTGCCCGGCGAGGTAGAGCCCCGGCACCCCCTTGTGCTGCAGCCCGGCGTCGAGATCGCGGGGGTCCGAGAAGTCATACTCCACGGCGTAGCCCGGCTGCAGGATCTCCGCGCGCTCCAGGCCGGCGATGCTCCGCACCACCGCTTCTTGCAGGCCCGCCGGCAGCGACGTGGACAGACCATTGACATAGACCCGCGGCGTGTCGAGCCCCTCCGGCTCCAAGAAGATCTGGTGCTGCGTCTTGTCGGCGAAGCGCACCACCTTGTCTTCGATGCTCGGGCAGTAGCGGGGGCCCCGGCCGACGATGGCCCCGGTGAACATCGGCGACTGGCTCAGCCCGGCGCGGATCAGGGCGTGGGTCTGTTCATTCGTATGGGTGATGAAGCAGTCGCGCTGGGGCAGGCGCGCGGCCGGCGGTGTGAAGGAGAAGTGGCCGTCTGGCTCGATCTCCTCTTGCCGGGTGGTGGCCGCCCAGTCGATGCTGTCGGCGTGCAGGCGCGGCGTGGTGCCGGTCTTCAAGCGGCCGAGACGCAAACCCAGGGAGGCGAGGCTGCGGGAGAGGGCCGAGCTGCTGCGGTCGCCCACCCGGCCGCCCTCGCTCTGGACGGCGCCGCAGTGCAGCACCCCGCCCAGAAAGGTGCCCGTGGTGAGGATCACGGCCCGGCCGCGAAGGGCCTCGCCGCTGCCCAAACGCAGGCCCACGGCACGGCCCCCCTCTACGATCAGCTCCACCGCCTCTCCCTCGACGAAGCGCACCCCGGGGAGGTCCAGCAGCGCCGCCTGCACGGCGAGGGGGTAGCGGTCGACGTCGACCTGGGCCCGGCTGCTCTGCACCGCGAGGCCCTTGCGGGTGTTGAGGCGACGAAACTGGATGCTGCTGCGATCGGTGACATCGGCCATCAGGCCGCCCAGGGCGTCGATCTCGCGCACGAGCTGCCCCTTGGCGAGGCCGCCCACCGCCGGGTTGCAGGACAGGCGCCCGATGTGGGCCCGGCTCAGGGCCACCACCACCACCGGCACCCCCAGGCGGGCCACCGCGGCCGCGGCCTCGGCGCCGGCGTGGCCCGCCCCCACCACCAGGATGGGCGCATCGTCTTGCTGAACCACAGGCATCCACGCTCCACAAGGTCGCCCCTTGCCCCATTGCCCTTCGGCGTGCAAGGTCTGGCGAACAGGGTAGTAGCCCCGCCAGATGAGCGACTCCTCCGAACCCACCGCCGACACCGACTGGCGCGCCCGCATCCGCGCCGTGGGTCTGCGCGCCACCGCCCCCCGGGTCGCGGTGCTGCGCCTCTTGCAGGAGATGGGCCGCCCTGCCACCCACGCCGAGGTCACCGAGACCCTCGCCGCCGGCGGCTGGGACCGCGCCACCCTCTACCGCAACCTCACCGACCTCGCCGAGGCCGGGGTGCTCACCCGCACCGACCTCGGAGATCACGTCTGGCGCTATGAGATCGCCGGCGCCCCCCACAGCGCCCACGACGCGGTGACCCACCCGCACTTCCTCTGCACAAGCTGCGGCGACGTCACCTGCCTGCCGGAGATCGCGCTGCCCGCCGGGCCTGGCAAGCTGCCCACCTCGGTGCGCCAGGGCAAGGTCGAGGTCCAGGTGCGCGGCCTCTGCGACGACTGCGAGCCGGGCTAGGCCAACAGGCTGGCCATTCCCAGCAGCAGCATCCCCAGCGCGAAGGCGCAGCCGCCACGCGGGTTCTTGCGCAGCTTCTTCATCCAGTCGGCGTCGTTCATGCTCACCTCGGTCGGCCGCGTGTAGCCCGATCGGGCTTCGGCGCCGATCCATCGCAAAAGGTGCCGCCGGGCCTACCGTACAGGTCCACCCCTTCCGTATCCAGGAGGGCAGGACATCGTCGCAGAGGCACTCATCACCCGATCGGTCGCCACCCGCGCCTCTGTGTGCGGCGGAACTGCGGGCCCCGGGCAACCCCCGGGGCCCTTTCACCCCAGGGCTCCCCGCCGGTCTTCCTTCGGCGTACACTGGCCGCCAGACGCCGTCTGGAGCCCCCATGTTCTCATCCCTGCTCGCCCTGCTCTTCGCCCTGCCCGCCCTGGCGGCCGACGCCGACGATGACGACGGGGACGGACTGGGAGAGGCCGCCGGCGACTGTGACGACACCGATCGAACGGTCTACCCAGGCGCGCCGGAGCAGTGCAACGGCAAGGATGACGACTGCGACGAGATCGTCGACGAGGGCACCCTGTGCAGCGACGATGATGGCGACGGCTGGACCGAAGACGCCGGCGACTGCGACGACAACAACCGCAGCGCCTACCCCACCGCCGTCGAAGAGGCCGACGGCGAGGACGACGACTGCGACGGCATCGTCGACGAAGGCACGGCCGCCTACGACGATGACAACGACGGCTACGCCGAGCAGGACGGCGACTGCGACGACGCCGACCGCGCCCGCAACCCCAGCGAAGACGACCTCTGCCGCGACGGCCTCGACCAGGACTGCACCGGCCAGGCCGACGACCGCTGCGTGGAGAGCCCCACCGACGGCTGCGACCCCTCCTTGTCGGTGGGCCTCACCGCCCCCAGCGCCAGCCCCGTCGCCGGCGACACCCTCGACCTGCAAGGCTCCGTCTTCACCGATGACCGCGCCCTGGTGCCCACCCTCACCTGGCAGGCCAGCGACGGCACCCTGGAGGTCGACGCGGCCGACGCCACCCGCGCGCGCTGGACCCTGCCAGCCGCCGCCGGCGAGGCCTCGGTGACCCTCTATGGCGCCGACCCCTGCGGCTATGGCGGCGGCGCCACCGTCCGCTTCACGGTGCTGGCCGCCCCCGAAGCCGAAGACACGACCCCCGCCAGCGAGGGCGGCTGCGGCAAGTCCTCGGCCGCGCTGCTGCTCCTGCCCGGGCTCTTCTTCGGCCGGGCCCGTCGCCGCCGCGCTTAGACCGCCGGCGCCCGCCAGCGCGGCAGGGTGAGGCGCAGACCGCCGCCCTCCGCCGTCAAGGCGAGGGGCGTCACCAGGGCCAACTCGCCGGCCAGCTCCTGGGCCACCGCAGTCGCCACCCGCGACGAAGCCGCGCCCCAGCCCAGGCGCAGCACCACGCTGCGCGCCTCCACCGCGATGCCGAGGTCGAGGCCCATCGGCGCCGACCCCTGGCGGGCGAGGTGACCGGCGACGGTGGAGAAGACGCTGGCCAGCCCCGAGGTCACCGCCGGCCGGGACCCCTCAACGAGGACCCCGGTGGCAGCACGATCGTAGCGCAGCCCCCCCACCAGCTTGGTGGCGTGGTGCGACAGGGTCGCCGCCGCGTCGAGGGGGTCGGAGAGCGGCACCCCCGTCGGCGTTCCCAGGGTCGCCGCCTCCATCGCCAGCACCGTGCTCTGGATCTCGGCGGCCGCCGACTCCAGCTCGGCGAGGCTGCCGCGCATCGCGTCGAGCGAAGCCCCAGCGCTCTGCAGCACCTGGATCGCCGCGGGCAGGTCGGCCAGCTCGGCGGCGCCGCCCAGCCGGGTGATGGGCTCGACCTCTTCGACCAGGCCCTGCAGCTCGGTGACCAGCATCGACAGCGGCATCAGCAGGTTGCGCAGCTCGGCGAAGGCCGGCGCGACGGCACGTTGCTGAATGCTGCGCGAAGGGCGCTCCTCCTGGCCCAGGGCGATCAGCCGCTCTGCGACGACCCGCCCGAAGACCTCCAACCGCGCCAAGGACTCCGGCGAAAAGGTGCGCGGCATCGTGTCCATCACGCAGAGCGAGCCCAGCACTTCGTCGCCCACCCGCAGCGGCACCCCCGCGTAGGAGCGAAGCCCGTAGATCTCCGACAGTGACCGCGGCACGCGCGTGTCCTCCGCCAGATCGGGCACCAGGAAGGGCGCTTCGTCGGCGACCACGAACTGGCAGAAGGAGACGTCGCGATCGGTGGCGCCGGCCCGCGCCAGATCCGGCGGCAGGCCCACCTGCGAGCGGAAGAGCTGGACGCGGTCGAGCACCAGGCTCACGAGCGCGATGGGCACGCCCAACTCCGCGGAGACCTCGGTCACCACGCGATCGAGGACCGGATCCGGCGCGCGAGAGAGCTGCTCGCCGGTGAAGAGGCGGGCGCGATGGGTGTCGCCCAGGGTGTTGACGCGATGGGGCATGGCAACCTCCTGCCATCCTGAGAACCGCCAGGGCCCCAGCCCCGGCCAGGTCTCGGCTTAGAGGGACGAAAAGAGACTCGCCCCGTCGAAGAGGTAGACCGCGCCGTAATTGGACGAAGCCCGCCACCCGCCCAGCATCGGATCGGCGGCGCCATCGCCATCGACGTCGACGCTGCTGACCCCCTTGCCCAGGCCCAACTCGCTGGTGGTGCCATACCAGGCCACATCGGCCTGGCTGGTGGTCAGCGTGCCGCCCATCGGGCCGAAGAGGAGGAAGGCGGCGCCGCCGTTGGACACCTTCTCGTCGCAGCCGCTCCAGCCGATCAGCAGGTCTTCGGCCCCATCTCCGTTCATGTCGGAGAGGTGCAGCGAGTCGGTCTGGTGGCCAAGGTAGTCGGTCGACGACGAGGAGTACATCTTGAGCTGGTAGTCCAGCTCCGGCCCGTCGGCGGTGCCCGCGAAGAGGTAGATGGCGCCAGCGTCGGTGGCGCCGGTGGACTCATACTTGGCCCCGACGGCCACGTCGGCGTAGCCGTCTCCGTCCACATCCCCGGCGGCGACGAGGCTGCCGAAGAAGTCCTCCTCCGCCTCGCCTTCCAGGGTCACGTCGGCCGAGGCGATGGTGGAGGCGGTCGACAGCGGCCCCTTGATCCAGGCGACGTAGCCCGCGTCGATGCCCGGCTGGGCGGCGAGGATGTCGGCCTGGCCGTCGCCGTCGACGTCTCCCACCGACGAGCCGTAGGCGGAGTAGCCATAGGTCGAGCCGGTGACCACCACATCAGCCGTGCTGGTGTCGGTGTCGGCGGTGATCGGGCCGTTGAAGACGTAGAGCGTGTGCTTGCTCGACGAGGGGTAGCCCGCCGCGCTCACGAGGAGGTCGGCCACGCCGTCGCCGCTCAGGTCTTCGTGGGCGTTCATCACATACTGGCTGAAGTAGCCCGACGACGCGAGGCCCATGATCTGGGTCTCGCCCGACAAGGAGATGGTGCCGGAGAGCGGGCCGGGCACCACATAGACGCTGCCGGCCGCCGAGGCGCCGTCGTCGTTGTTGTAGGCGCCGACCACCAGCTCGTCGTTCCCGTCGCCATCGACGTCGGGCATGGTGGTGAGGCTGTAGCCGGCGTAGTCGCCGCTGGCCTCGCCGATGAGCGTCGCCTCGGCCTGGTCGTCGATGTCGTAGCTGCCGCTCAGGCCGGCCGAGTCCACCACATAGACGGCGCCGCTGCTCGAAGCCGACCCGGTGTCGGCGTAGGCGCCCACCACCAGCTCGGGCACGGCGTCGCCGTCGAAGTCGCCCGCGTCGAGGGCAAAGCCCGTGTACGAGAAGGTGCGGGCCCCGAGCAGGGTCACGCCCGCGTCGCCGAGCGAAACCTCGTGGTGACAGGTGTTGTCGGCGATGCCGTTGCAGTCCTGGTCGATGTCGTCGGCGCAGGTCTCGGGCGCCCAGGGGTAGATGGTGTCGTCGGCGTCGTTGCAGTCGCCGTCCTTGTCGGTCAGGCCCTCGGGCGCCTCGCAGGCCACCACCGTCGCGCTGCCCAGTCCATAGCCGTCGAGGTCGGCGTCTTCGTACCAGATGCTGGCGTCCACCGCGGTGTCTTCGTCCACCTCCCCGTCGCAGTTGTTGTCGACGGTGTCGCAGACCTCATCGACCTCGGGGTTGATCTCCTCTTTGGTGTCGTCGCAGTCGCCGCCGATCAAGATCGAGCCCGCCGGCTGCTCGCAGACCACCACGCCGGCCGCCTGATCGCCGTAGCCGTCTTCGTCCACGTCGGGGTACCAGATCGAGTCGGGGTTCTGGCGCGGGTTGTTGTCGTCACAGTCCAGGTTGTTGTCGGAGAGCCCGGCGGTGAGCGTGCAGGAGAGCACCTCTTCTTCGGGATCGCCGTAGGTGTCGCCATCGTTGTCGAGGTAGTACACGCTGCGATCGGTGGCGTCGGAGTCGATGTCGCCGTTGCAGTCGTTGTCCACCCCATCACAGACCTCTTCGGCCCCCGGAAAGATGGCGGCGTCTTCGTCGGCGCAGTCGAGATCGTTGGCCGCCAGCTCGTTGGTGTCGGCGCAGGCCACCGTCTCGGTGCCGGCGAGGCCAAAGCCGTCGCCGTCCACATCGGTGAAGAAGGTGGCGCCGTCGACCGGATCGTTGTCGACCACCGCGTCGCAGTCCTGATCGATGCTGTCGCAGATCTCGGAAGCGCCCGGGTAGATGCTGGCGTCGCCGTCGTTGCAGTCGAGGCTGGCCGGCGAGCCATCGCCGTCCTCGTCGAGGTCCTCCTCGCCTTTGTCGGCGTTGCCAGCGCAGGCCGCCGCGAGGAGGAGGGGGGCGAAGAGGGAGAGGGACCGCAACAAGGAGGGCGCGCGCATGGTGCATCCTGATAGGCGCGGCCATTCTACCACCGCGCTCGCCCGCGCGCCGCGCGCTTGAACCGCCAACGAATCCAACAGGAGGCCCATGACCGACCCCGCCGCCCTCGGCGCGGCCCTCGACCGCCTCCTCGCCGGCGTCGACCTCCAGGCCCGCCTCGCCGCCGACCCCATCTCGGCCCCCCGGCGCTACACCCACCTCCACGATGTCGAGGTGGCCGCCGTCTTCGCCGCCACCCTCGCCTTTGGGCGGGTCGCCTCCTTCCTGCCGGTGCTCGAGGCCTTGATGGCGCGGGCCGACGCCCAAGGCGGGCCGGGCGCCTGGGCCCAGGCGATGGACCCCGCCGAGGCCGCCGCCCTGGCGCCGCGCTACTACCGATGGCTCAAGGGCGAGGACTTCGCGCTGCTGGCCGCCACACTCGGCGCCGCCCAATTGCGCTTTGGCAGCGTGGGCGCCCTCTTCGAGCGGGCCTTTTCGCCCGCCCACCCCCACATCGGCCCCGCCCTCGACGCCGGGATCAACGACCTGCGCGCGATCGCCGCCGACCTGGCGCCGGGCCTGCTGGGCCTCCCCGCGGGCGCACCTTTGCCACGCGGCTTTCGCGTGATGCTCACCCGGCCGGCCGATGGCTCGGCGAACAAGCGCTGGTGCATGTTGATGCGGTGGATGTGCCGTGCCCCCAGCCTGCCGGGGGCCGATCTCGGCCGCTGGGCGATCCCGCCGAGCCACCTGATCATGCCGCTCGACACCCATGTTCACGCGCTGGGCCGCCTGCTCGGCCTCACCGATCGCGCCGACGGCTCCTGGAAGACCGCGGTGGCGCTCACGGCAGCCCTGCGCGCCTTCCAGCCCCACGATCCCCTGCGCTACGACTTCGCCCTGGCCCACCTCGGCATCTCTGGGGCTTGCGTCCACGCCTTTGACCCGCGTCGCTGCCCTGCCTGCCCCTTGCAGGGGGTCTGCGCCGCCGGCTTGTGTTAGCCCCCGGCCCCCAAACCGGGTGCCCGATGTCGCTCTCGCTCTCCTCCTGGACCCGCCCCGACCGCGGCGCCCTCTTTGTGGTCACCGGCGCCTCGGGCACCGGCAAAACCACCCTCGTCAAGTCCGCCCTGGCCGACATCCCCGGCATTGGCTGGTCGGTCTCGGCCACCACGCGGGCGATGCGGCCGGGCGAGGTGGATGGCAAGGACTACCACTTCGTCGGTCACGAGGCCTTCGCGGCCCTCCTCGCCGAAGGTGCGCTGCTGGAGTGGGCCGAGGTCTATGGCAACCGCTACGGCACCCCGCGGGCGCCGGTGGAGGCGGCCCTGGCCAGCGGGCACAGCATCCTGCTGGAGATCGACTACCAGGGCGCGCGACAGGTGCGCGCCGCCCTGCCCGAGGCGGTCAGCATCTTCGTCTTGCCGCCCTCGCCCGAGGTGATCGAGGCCCGCCTGCGCGGCCGCTCCACCGACTCCGAGGCGGTGATCGCCCGGCGGGTCGCCGACGCCCACAGCCAGCTCGTCCACTGCGGAGAGTTCGACTACATCGTGGTCAACGACGATCTCGCCTCGGCCACCGACCAGTTCGAGGCCATCCTCGTGGCCGAGCTGCTGCGGCGCGGCCGGCACAGCCGCCTCGTCTCGCGCTTCGCCGGGCCCTGATCACCTTCGTTGCGTGACCGGGGCGCCCACCGGGTCTACAATGGTGTCAAGCCCGCCCCTGCGGCGGGTGGGTACCCCATGCGCCTCAACGACATCCTCGACGCCGTCTCCGCCTACGCCCCCAACGCCGATCTCGACGTGATCATGCGGGCGTACCTCTTCGCGGCCAAGGCCCACTCCGGCCAGACGCGCAAGAGCGGCGAGGCCTACTTCATCCACCCGATCGCGGTGGCCGGCCTGCTGGCCGAGCTGCACATGGACGTCGACACCGTCGCCGTGGGCCTGCTCCACGACACGATGGAGGACTGCCTCGCCACCCAGGCCGAGCTGCTCAGCAACTTCGGGCCTGAGATCTCCGAGATGGTCGATGGCGTCACCAAGATCGGCAAGCTGGAGTTCCGCAACAAGCAAGAGGCCCAGGCCGAGAACTTCCGCAAGCTCGTGCTGGCGATGGCCAAAGACATCCGGGTCATCCTCATCAAGCTGGCCGACCGCCTGCACAACATGCGCACGATGGAGCACATGAGCCCCGATCGCCAGCGGGCGATCAGCCAGGAGACGCTCGACATCTACACCCCGATCGCCAACCGCCTGGGGCTGTCGCGCTGGAAGATGGAGCTCGAAGATCACTGTCTGCGCTACATCCACCCCGACATCTACAAGACCCTCTCCGAAAAGGTGGGCGCCAACGAGGCCGAACGGCGCGCCTACATCGAGCGCACCACCGCCACCCTGCGCAGCCAGCTCGCCGAGCGCGCCATCGTCGCCGAGGTGACGGGGCGGCCGAAGCACCTGATGAGCATCTACCGAAAGATGCGCGACTCCAACATGGAGTACGAGCAGCTCCACGACGTGCTGGCCTTCCGGGTCCACGTCGCCGACATCGGCCAGTGCTACGTCACCCTCGGCGCCATCCACGCGACCTACCGCCATGTGCCCGAGCGGCTCAAGGACTTCATCGCCAACCCCAAGAGCAATGGCTACCAGTCCCTGCACACCGTGGTGCTGGGCCCCGAGGGGCGGCAGGTCGAGATCCAGATCCGCACCCACGAGATGCACCGCATCGCCGAGGTCGGCATCGCCGCCCACTGGCGCTACAAAGAGGGCCACCTCGCCCTCTCTCGCGACGACCTCAACAAGATCGCACGCCTGCGCGAGCTCTTCGAGGCCGCCCAGGAGGTCACAGACGCCCAGGAGTTCCTGGAGACCGTCAAGGTGGATCTGTTCGCCAACGAGATCTTCGCCTTCACCCCCAAAGGAGACGTGAAATTCTTCCCCCAGGGCTCCACCGTGCTCGACTTCGCCTACGCCATCCACTCGGCGGTGGGCGATCACTGTGCGGGGGCCAAGGTGAACGGTCGGATGGTGCCCCTGCGCTACGTCCTCAAAGAGGGCGACACCATCGAGATCCTCACCAAGCCCGATCAGAAGCCCAACCGCGACTGGGTGGAGATCGCCCGCACCGGCCGGGCTCTGTCCAAGATCCGCCGCTTCATCCGCGAGCAGGAGCGCGAGAAGGGCCGGGCGATGGGCCGCGATCTGCTCGACGGCGAGCTGAAGAAGCGCGGCTACTCCTTCGCCAAGCTGCTCAAGGGCGGCGAGATCGCCCAGGCCGCCAAGCACTTCAGCCACAAGAGCCCCGAGCACCTCTACCTCGCCCTGGCCACCGCGCAGGTCTCGATGGAGAAGGTGCTGCTGGAGCTGATCCCCGCCGAAGACGTCCACAAAGAGCTGCCGCCCGAATCGGCCAACCCCTTCGTCAAGCTGCTCAACCGGATCACCAGCCGGTCGAGCAGCCCCGTCCTCATCGACGGCTCTGAAGACATCATGGTCTCCTACGCCCGGTGCTGCAACCCGCTGCCCGGCGAGCCGGTCACCGGCTACATCACCCGCGGGCGGGGCATCACCGTTCACAGCGTGCTCTGCCCCCAGATCCACAGCCTGGAGCCCGAGCGCAGGGTGGCGGTGGAGTGGCACAAGGCCAGCAAGGCCCTCCATACTGGCGAATTGCGCATCGCCTGCCGCAACCGTTCAGGCATGATCGCCGACGTCGGCATCGTCTGTAAGGGGCTCGGCATCAACGTCGGCCGCATCGAGGCCCGCCCCCTCGAAGACAACAAGGGGGTCATCACCGCCGAGGTGGAGGTGCGCGACATCGAGCAGCTCAACAAGCTGATGCGCAACCTCGAGAAGATCGAAGGGGTCATCGGCGTGGAGCGGGTGCGGGCCCTGCCCCAAGGGTAGGCCGCGTCGGGCAGGGCGGAATAGGCACCCGCCCCCGCGGAGCCCTGATGCCGACCTTAAACCTGACCCTCCTCGCCGACCACGCCCTGCCCCTCGTGCGGCGCCTCGTGGAGCTGGCCCCGGCCTACACCACCGAGCCGCCGCTGATCGTCGATCTCGACCCCCGCGGGCTCGTGAGCGAAGGCCTCGGCGTTCGGGCCCTCACCGGCGGGCTCGCCCCCGCGCTGGCGCAGCGCAGCCGCGGCCCGGTCACCGCCCCCACGCCCCAGATCGGCGAGCGCGGCCTGCGGGTGCTCACCCCGGGGCGGGATCTGCTGGGCGCCTACGAGGCCGTCCTGGCCGCCGGCGGCCGCCTCGCCGGGGCCTTGAACCCGATGGACGCGCTGGCCGGCCTGCGCGAGGCCCAAGAAGCCGAGTTCGTCATCACCGTGGCCGACCCCACCCCGAGCGCCCTGCAGATGGCCGCGATCGGCATCGCCGACGACATCCTGCTGGTGCTGGAGAACAGCGAGGTGCTGCCCGCCGAGCTCGACGCCAAGGTGCGCCTCGTGCAAAAGATCGCCCAGGCCCGCGGCCGCCTGTCGGCCAACGGCCTCTTCGCCGGCCTGCAGGGCCTGACCCCGCCGCCGAGCCACTGGCGCCTCGTTCACGCCATCGCCAACGGATTGGGCGACGATCCGCTGCCCGACGCGCTTCGCGAGCAGTGGGACGCCCTCGACGCAGAGCTGGGCGAGGCCGAGCACGCCACCGTGATGATCGACATCGCCGCCCTGCCCCACCCCGAGGATGAGCCCGACACCTGGACGGGCGCGCTCCTGGGCCTGCTGGGCGATCCCGAGGCCGACGAGGCCTGAGCTGCACCTGCAACTCCGTCGTCGCGGGCCGTGGCGGCCCTGGGTACACTGGCGCCATGTCTACGCCCACCGCCGCCATCGCCTTGCTGCTGCTCTCCTGCTCCCGCCCCGGGCCGGCGGATCCCAAAGGCGACCCCGGCCCCGCCGCCGGCGGAGAGGCCCTGGCCTGGGGCTGCCTGCTGGGCGGCGAGTCGCCCGACTACGCCATGTCCCTCGGCTGCGAGGCCGACTTTGGCGCCCTGGCCGACAACCCCTACGACGCCAGCATCCCGGGCGCCTGGACAGTGAAGACCGTGATCGATCGCCTTGATCACGGGCGGCTCTTCTTCACCAACACCGTGCTCTACCCCCTGCACTGGCAATTCGCCACCGCCCACCGCTCTGGCAACGGCCTGCCCTTTGTGCCGGATCAGTCCAGCTTCAACAGCACCGAGTATTACTCGCCCGACCGGCGCTTTTTGTTGGGGGCGGTGACCTACTATGAAGAGCCCCAGGTCTGGACCTATGAGCTCTCCCCCTACGACACCGCCAGCGCCGACCTGATCGCCGAGGCCTTCTACTCGATTCAGAGCCAGTCCTATTTTGGCGACCGCCTCGTCTTTCACCCCACGAGCACCGCGCTGGAGCGGGTCGCCGAAGAGCTGCCGGCCAACATTCCGGTGATGACCAACGCCGAGCTCTACGCCGGCATCACCTACCAGCCGCTCAACCTCGGCACGGCGATGGGCCTGCTGCGCTTCTACACCGAGTCAGACCTCGCGGCGGCCTATGTCAACTACCGCGAGATCGTAGTGCTCGACGAGATCCCGCTGGACATCTCGGTGGTGGCCGGCATCATCACCGATGACTTTCAAACCCCCCTGTCGCACATCAACGTGCTGGCCCAGAACCGCGGCACCCCCAACATGGCGCTCACCGGCGCCTTCGCCGACGAGACCCTGCGCGGGCTCGAAGATCAGTGGGTGGAGCTGGTGGTGGGCTCCTTCGAGTACAGCATCCGCGGCGTCTCCGAAGAGGAGGCCCAGCAGTGGTGGGAGGAGAACCGCCCCGAGCCAATTGAGGCCATCCCGATGGACCTCGACGTGACCGCCCTCACCGACTGTGAGACCCTGCTCGACCTCGACACGATGGCCCTGCCCGCGGCGCTGGACGCGGCCTTCCCGGCCTTTGGGGGCAAGGCCACCCACTTTGGCGGCCTCGCCCGCATCGGCGACGAGGTGATCAGCCCCGACGCCTTCGCCATCCCGGTCTTCTACTACCACCAGCACCTCGAAGAGAACGGCCTGTGGCCGGTGATCGACGAGATGCTGGCCGATCCGACCTTTGCGGTCGACCCGGCCTACCGGGCGGAACGGCTGGACGCGCTTCAGTCGCTGATCGTCGAGGCGCCGATCAACGCAGACTTCGAAGCGGCGGTGATCGCCAAGATCCGCGCGGACTATGGCGGCGGGCGCATCAAGTTCCGGTCGAGCACCACCGCCGAGGATCTGGGCGACTTCACCGGGGCCGGACTGTACGAGTCCAAGGCCGCCGACCCCGATGACCCCGATGACCCCGTGGACATCGCCATCAAGGAGGTCTGGGCCAGCCTGTGGGGGCCCCGGGCCTTTGAGGAGCGGGAGTATTGGGGCATCAACCACCGGCTGATCGGCATGGCCGAGCTGGTGCACCCCTCCCACACGGCCGAGGAGGCCAACGGGGTGGCGATCACCGCCAATATCTTCGACACCTCGGGGCTGGAGCCGGCCTTTTACATCAATGTTCAGTCGGGAGAGACCTCGGTGGTCATCCCTGAGGAGGGGCTCACCTCCGATCAGCTCCTCTACTACTACAACCTGCCGGGGCAGCCCGCCGTCTACCTCGATCACAGCTCGCTCATCGTCGATGGCACCACCGTGATGACCCCTGAAGAGCTCTATGAGCTGGGGCGGGGGCTGCAGGCGATTCACAATTACTTCTACGAGGCCTACGGCACCGAAGGGGGCTGGTACGCGATGGACACCGAATTCAAGGTGGAGCGCTACACCGACGGCACCTTTGAGGTCTCGATCAAGCAGGCGCGGCCCTACCCGGGGCGTGGGGAGTGAGCCGGGCCCTCTGTCTCCTCCTGCTGGCCTGCGGCGGCGACCCCAAGACCGGCCCCGAGGGGGCCGACAGCGCGCCCCCCACCGACACCGAGAGCCCTGACCCCGGTCCGCCCGCCTCGATCGACGGGGCCTGCCCCCAGGAGACGCGGGTGGGCGGCTTTGTGGTAGAGGCCTACCCGGACTACTCCATCGTCGATGGCACTGTCCGCGATGGGGTCATCCCCAATGAGGTGTTGCAGTTTGTGTCGGCCGAGGGCGACTGCAAACTGATGCGGCGGCTCAACGCCTTTTGCGACCCGCCCTGCGCCAGCGACGAGGCCTGCGGCAACGACGGCGCCTGCGTGCCCTTCCCCGAGGGCGTCGATGTGGGCGATGTGGTGATCACCGGGCTCTCAGCCGAGGCGGCGATGAGCGCGGTGGTGCCGGGGTACCGGTATTTCCTCACCACCCTGCCCCACCCGGCCTTCGCGCCCGGCGCCGCCGTGCGACTGACCAGCGCCGGGGGCACCGTGTCGCCGCTGCTGCTCGACGGCATGGGGGTAGACCCGCTCTCCCTGGAGGGAGACACCTGGACGGTGGTGCCCGGCGCCGACCTCACCGTGAGCTGGCTGCCGCCCAGCACAGTGACGCCAGCGGCCCAGGTGGAGCTCAGCCTGAACATCGATCAGCACGGCACCAGCCCCCTGTTCCTCTCGTGTAGCTTCGTCGACACCGGCAGCGGGGTGATCCCCACAGCGCTCCTCTCGACCCTCATCGAAAACGGTGTCACGGGCTTTCCCAATGGCAGCCTGGAGCGCGTCACCGCCGACCACGCCGCGGTGGGAGAGGGCTGCGTCGACCTGCGGGTGGCGAGCCCGCGCATCCCCTCGGTGCGGGTGGAGGGCTACACGCCCTGCAACGAAGACGCCGACTGCCCCAATGACCAGACCTGCAATGAGGCGCTGCAACGATGCGAATGACTCCCCTGCTTTGCCTCCTGGCGCTGGCCTGCGGCCGCAATTCGGTGGACGACGACAAGGATGGCTTTGTCCCCAACATTCCAGACGAGGATGGCGAGAGCGACGACACCGGCGACGGGGGCGAGGACACCGGCGAGGAGCCCGACCCCGAGCCGCCCTTGGAGTGCGATCCGATGCCGGCCCTCCCCCTGGCCGACGAGCGGTTGACCGGCACCCCGCCCTCCGAGGACTTCGCCTTTGACCTCGAGGGGCGGCTGGTCAACGTCGACAACTTCGGGAACCTCGTGGCCACCACCCTCTCCGGCGAGCGCACGGTGCTGGTGCCCGGGTTGAACATGAGCGCGGGGCTCGCCTTCCTCCCGGGAGGCGACATCGTCTACAACGACGTCGGCACCAACACGGTCAAGCGCGTCAACCTCTCGACCGGCGCGGTCACCACCCTCACGGCGGGTATGGCCTACCCCAATGGGCTCGGCGTGGGGCTGGATGGCTTTGTCTATGTGGCCGAGAACTCCGGCGGCCGGGTACGGCGCATCGATCCCGACACGGGGGAGTATGAGGTCATCTCCATCGACACGCTCTTTCCCAATGGGATCAGCTTCAGCCCCG
>Ga0164294_10001705_pt1 | contig 20174 bp, 20 predicted proteins | sample GEODES005metaG_FD_111479 | JGI IMG/M metagenome (GOLD analysis project Ga0164294, IMG submission 111479) | Oligotrophic lake water microbial communities from Sparkling Lake, Wisconsin, USA - GEODES005 metaG | ecosystem: Environmental > Aquatic > Freshwater > Lake | place: USA: Sparkling Lake...
GTATCATAGTGCTAGATTTGTTGTTTACAAGCCTGACCGTGAAGGTGCCACCCACTGGATAGCTGCTGATAGTGAACACTTCACTCATCACAGCATGGCTCCAGCCATGGGAGCTTGGTTGATCCGAGGATATGTGCAATACCTGGGTGATGGCGAATATGCCTATCGCAGCATGGAAGTTTATTCTCCCAAAACTATGTACCATCCTTTACTTAAAACTTGGGAGCGGGCTGGTATTCAGGATGGCAATCCAGAAGTGGTAGAATCGCATGCCAGGATGGAATCCCTAATCAACAATGACCAAGGTTGGGGTAGGGTGCCCAACAATCAGAATGTGGACTACTTGGGCATGCGAGTGAGTATGAAACCCAGCATGTTCTTAAAACTGGCTGCACCTTTGGAGAGAGTAGATGCTCATAGTTTGAAGGGCATGGTAACTCATCTAAACTCCGGTGGTACAGTAGCCAGTCCTTGGTTGGTCATACGCATACCAGAAGCATGGGAAGAGGGCAATTATGATCAGGCAGCCCAAGTTACCAGTCATGAAGGCAGAAACAGAATGTATGCCATCCAGGATGTGCAAGGTGACGCGCCTGTGGAAGTGCATGTTTTCTTTGCATCAGGGCTGAGAGCCAGACACATAAAACCAGACTGGGTGCGTCACATGATGCATGAGCTGATTCCACAAGGTCATAACACACCACAGTCTGATACTTGGTTCACGCCCATCAAACAACAAGTGGATGAACATCTGGTAGCAGAGGCTGCATCAGTCAAACTAGGACCTCAGTTGTATGTGCCGCATCCAAAAAATCTAAAAGAAGGTCTCAAACCAGAGGCCAAACTGTGGACCAGTACTGCTCACAAGAGTGATGCTGGTTACACTAGTGCCTGGGCAGAATGGTGTTCACATGCCATGCCAGCATGGTTGGGTCATGAAGGCACACTGTATGATGTGAAGCCTGGTGCTCGAATCCTCACGATAAACACTGACCGTCAAGCACGTGCCATAGCTAAAAAATATGGTGTGCAGATGACCAATGTGATGAGTCTGCTGCGTCTCATGCCCTGGGACCGGATCAGCCAAGACTATGATGCTGTGCATCATGTACCCTCTGGTGACAGACTGAGCAACTTGCTCATGGGCACATGGGACGTGGAAAGCACCGCTTGGTTCAACATGAACTTTTTGACCAATCCCCGCAAGGTGCACATAAGCACCCAAGATCCACCCTTAGATGAAGCTTGGAGCAAGAAATACAAAAAGAGCATCAACTGTGCCAACCCCAAAGGGTTTAGCCAACGTGCTCATTGTGCAGGCAGGAAAGCTAGATCAGCACACAGAAAAACTAAATCCACAAGTGTGAGTGAGGCTACCACCAGAACCAACAAGCAGGGTGCTCCAGGCACTCTCAAAGCCAAGATATCAGGCAAAGTCACATGTGACAAAGTGCAAAAACTCAAACACAGACGGAATGCCACTCCGCACGATGTGAGTCAAGCCAACTGGTTTATAAACATGCATAATTGTGAAGAATCTGTGCGCTTGAGTGAAATTTTCCAGGAGCCTGCGCAACCTGCAGACTGGAAAAAATTCCAGCACGGCAAATACACTTCCTGGGAAACAGAGTTTTATCTACTCAACAAATTGATAAAAGTGGAAGTTCACGGCGATTACAACCAGACTGGCGCACTGTTTGTCACACGCAATACAGATTTGGATTTACCCAAGACTTATCAAGGATATCAAGTCATATTCAGAGTGGCTGGCAGCACAGAAGTCACTGGCGAAATGGGTGCATCTGCTGCCAAGGTATTCGAGGATGTGGTGAGCGTGTTCCGCGGTTTTTTTGACACACATGACTGGGACTATATTCTGTTCACAGGTCAAGAAGGCAGCAGAGATAGTTTATACGATAGGATAGCCCAACGGTTGGCCCGTCAAGTGGGTGCCAAAGTGGCCGCCTACAGAAGTGAATTTCTCATATACAAACCTGGTGACGGATTAGCCGAACAGGGCGGAGTGGGGCTTGTGGTGCCGGGTGTGAACATGCCAGCCGGCATGCATCCAGATGAGATTCGCCGTCAGGCCAAAAAGTTTGGTTTTAAAACAACCAAAGATGGTGTGCCCCCTGTGGCAAGAACTGACGGAAAATATTGAATCACTAGCAGTGTTCCCTCACAATTGAGGTAATGCTCAGTATCAAACAACAACGTTTACTGGAACTGTCTCAACAGCCCCTGTTACCCCACACTCACGTTCAATATCTGGAACATCTCAAGGCTCAGGGGGTCAACCCCCGGGTTGTTTATGATCTGGGTAGTTGTGTGCTACACTGGTATAATGTGGCACATCAAATTTGGCCTGATGCCCAGTATCATGTGCTGGATGCCATGGACAGTGCAGAGTTCCTGTATCAGGAGCAGCAGTTACCCTATCACATTGGGGTGCTCAGCAACAGTGATCGCAAAACTGTCACGTTCTGGCAAAATGACTATCATCCAGGTGGCAACAGCTATTACAGAGAAAATCCTGAGATCAACCTGGAAGTGGACCAGTATTTCAATGATAGCCACAAGCGTGTTTTGCAGTGTAGCACTTTGGACACTATCATAAGTGTGAACCATTGGCCTGTGCCTGATTTTGTAAAAATGGATGTGCAGGGTGCAGAGCAGGATGTTTTGTTGGGCATGACCAACACACTACCCCATGTGCAACATTTGATACTGGAACTGCAAAATGTGGAATACAACAAAGGTGCTCCGCTCAGCCAGCATGTGATCTCCTGGTTGGAGCAACGTGGATTTGACTGTGTGGCTCCTTTGTTTAGTAATAATGGTGCTGATGGCGACTATCATTTTACAAGGAAGAGTTCATGAAGATAGCATTTGTAGACACTCTGGGATTGCCCTATGACGGCAACACCATAAACAATCGTGGATTGGGTGGCAGTGAAAGTGCTGTGATCTATTTGAGTGCAGAGCTGATCAAGTTGGGCATGGATGTGACAGTATTTTGTCATTGTAATGCTGATGATGCCAGGCCTGGAGTGTATAACGGAGTCAAATATATACCACTCCCTGAAATAGCCAACCATGCTTGTGATTTTGATGTGGCCATAGCCAGTCGTAGTGTAGAGACTTGGCTACCCCCGGAATTGCGTGCCAATGTGAACAGCAAAGTGGATCTGAATATTTTTGATCGTTTACAAGAGCGTGCCCGGTTCAAAGTGCTGTGGATGCATGACACCTTTTGCTATGGCGATCAGGTTGTGGAGCATTTGGTTGTGCATGGTTGTATTCATGAGCTGTTTGTGTTGAGTGATTGGCATCTGAGTTATGTGCTCAACTGTGACCACGGTGCTCGTCGCAACTTTGAAGTGCTCAAGAACAAAACTTTCCTTACTCGCAACGGTGCCAAGAACTGGCTACCCTGGATTGATCCCAGCCAAAAAGACCCCCATCAGTTTGTATATAACAGCAGTGTCAGCAAGGGTATGGCTCCCTTGCTGGAACAAATTTGGCCACACGTCAAGCAGAACATTCCTGAAGCCAAGCTGAAAATCATTGGTGGCTACTACAGGTTCCGCCCTGAAGATCCGCCTGATGAACAAGAACAAAAGTGGCGCTTGTTGAAGGACACTTTTGATGGCAATCAGGGTGTTGAGTTCACTGGAATCATTACTCAACAACAGATTGCACAGACTCTGGCCCAGAGCAGCCTCATGCTCTATCCTAGTGCATTTCCTGAAACTTTTGGTATCAGCGCACTGGAAAGTCTGAATGCTCTCACCCCATTGGTAACCTGCAGATTTGGAGCACTGGAAGAGATAGCCATTGACCAAGCCTGTTATAAAATGGACTATGCTATTGCACCCAATGGTTTGTTCCCCAACATAAACAGTGAACAGCAGGTCAAAAAGTATGTGGAGTTGGTGTGCTGGGCACACAGCAACAAATATCTGCTGCAACAGAAGCAAAACTTCTGTCGTATTGTTCAACCCCTGATTGGATGGGATACGGTGGCCCTTCAGTGGAAGCAACACTTGTGCAAAGTGTCGGGCAGATATTTGTTGTCACATGAATTTGACAAAGTTTCACATGCAAAACTTCGCTGGCAGCAAGTGTTTGGTCGCAGATACACAAACCCGGAAGATCATAACACTGTGAGTAAACCACAGCAGCCCATTGTTGTGATCACACCCTTTTACAACTGCCAATCATATATTGTAAGATGTATCATGAGTGTGGCCACACAAAGCTACGGGAACTATGTGCATGTGTTGAGAGATGATGCCAGCACTGATTCCAGTTACCAGGTGGCCCAATCTGTTATTGAAAGCCTGTCTCCTGACATTCAGCATAGGTTTATACTACAAAAAAACACCAGCAATCAGGGCGCAGTGCAGAATCAGTTTGAGATGTTGGAATATGCAAGGGACAGCCACGGCAGTGATACCATTGTCATGTTACTGGATGGTGATGACTGTTTGGTAAACCGAAACGATTTGTTTAGTTTTTACAACCAGCTGTTTGATCAAAACACTGAATTTGCGTATGGTAGTTGCTGGAGTCTGGCGGACAATATTCCCCTTGTGGCCCAGGAATATCCACCCCATGTCAAGCAAGACAAGAGCTATCGAAAGCACTTGTTCAACTGGCTCATGCCCTATACCCACCTGAGAGCTTTTCGTATGCAGTTGTTCAACACAATCAAGCCACAGCAATGGCAGGATGAAAATCAAAAATGGTTCAGGGCTGGCGGGGACACCAGTGTATTTTACAGTCTGATTGAAGCTGCTGATCCCTCCAAGGTTCGTGCTGTGCAGGACATTGTCATGAACTACAATGACACAAACCCACTCAATGACTACAAAGTGAACAGCGAAGAGCAAAACCAAACAGCACGCAAAGTGTTGGGAATGACTGTGCAAGCCCCTATGGTTCCCCTCACATCCCCAGCTGCTCAAGAAAAGCCATCCATGAACATCACACCAGCACCAACACCCATGCCTGCACCCACATTGCTTAGAACCAAACAGATACTGATTGGAGTTCCCACAGCACGCTACATTGAAGTGGAAACATTCAAGAGCATCTATGATCAGATTGTACCAGCCAACTGTGAAGCTCACTTCCAATACTTTTGGGGTTACAATGTGGAGCAAGTGCGTAACATCATGGTCCAATGGTGTTTGCAAAACAAGTTTGACTATATGCTCAACGTGGACAGTGACATTGTAATGCCGCCTCATGCTCTGAGCAGGCTCATGGAGATACAGGATGAAAAAACTGCCATCACCAGTGGTGTTTATATCCAACGCAAGGAAGGTGTGAAGATACCTGAAGTGTTTGTTCACAATCCCGCCACAGGTGGGCAAATGAACATGCCCATTGAAAATGTGCAGGGATCTGATCTCATTGAGGTGGAAGGAGTGGGCTTTGGCTGCTGCCTGGTGCGAACAGATGTATTCCAAGCAGTGGGCAACCCCTGGTTTGAATACAGGAGCAGCATTGATTTCAGCAAGGTTGTGAGTGAAGATGTGGATTTTTGTACCAAAGCCAGAGCCAAAGGCTATCGTGTGGTGGTGGACACTGGGCTAAAACTGGGCCATCTCACCAAAACAACTCTTGTTGTGTAATCCTTAAATATTGGCATGGTAATCTATGTTGACCGCTATGCCCTGGGTGCAGATCCTCTTGCTTATTATAGCAAAAGCAAGATAAAAAAGACTGTGGATAATGGACTGACTTGGAGTGATGTTCCAGCTCCTTTTCCAGTTCATCGCCAGCTTATCAGTGCTGCCTCTGGATACGTTGCTCCAAACACACATGTGATTGCATTGAGCAATGGTGGTGATGGTGCCATCAGTGTTATTACCCCCATCTCAGGCAGCAATGATCCTGTGGATTGGACTACCTACAATTTTGAAAATCCCAGCTGGCAGCTCAACAAGGTAATAAACACCTCGTCCAGCAGCCCATTCCTAGCAGTTGGCTATGAAAAGAATCTCACCGCCCGTGCAGAAATGGCAGTTGTTGTGTACACAGACACTGGATATGACAGCAGCACTTGGGAACGCAGATGGATCAGCACAGACACTTACAGTGGGTTGTTTGATGTGAGTGCTATGGATTTTAACAATTATTTTGCAGTGGGCTACGTGAATAGTTTCGGCAGCCCACTATTACTTTGGAGCAGTGATACTCTCACCTGGAATCCTATTCCGTTGCCCTCTACTATCACGGGTCCTTTATATAGTGTTGCGACGGATGGATTCAATAGTATTATTCGTATTGGTGGCAATGGTTTTGTGGCCACTGCCACCTGGCAAGGGCCAAACACTCGTGACTGGGTGGTGAATAATAGGCTGTTGAGAAACGGCAAACCCAAAGCCATCACAACACTTGTGAACACATTTGGTTTCCTGTCTGGCCCAGTCACAGGCATGGCGCTGAGCGGAGACACAATTTTCTGGAGTCAGAACGAATACGACTACACAAGCATCACTGTGCCTGGTTACAACTTTAAAAGTGCCTATTGGGATGGCACCAAATGGTATTTTGGTTGCACAAGCCGTTTGAACCAATACACAGGGTTCTTTGGCACCTTCACCAACGAAGCCAACCCCACGCTCCAGCTCACTGGATTCAATAATGGAGTTCACGCCTACGCTTGGTTGGGATAGTTTGACATAATCGCCAGCCCACAACATACTCACTGGGTTATTATAACCTCAATGGAGATGTAAAATGAGTCTGGGTGTACTAAGTGCTGCTGATAAGGCACGTATTCAAAATTTGATCAACAGCGGCATTGATACCATGCGTGAAATTGCCACACTCAAGGAAGGCCTCAAGGATACTGTTTCAGCAGTGGGTGAGGAAATGGATCTCAAGCCTGCTGTACTCAACAAGGCTATCCGCATGGCCTACAAGGCCAGCGCCAAGAACCAGAATGTTGTGGAAGATGCACAGGAAGAGCTGGACACTCTGGAAGGCCTACTCAAGGCCGCTGGTGTGGCTTGACTTTAAAAATCCTGTCGTTGATTGTTGATCTGGCAAGAGAATTTCGTAAGGAATTCTCTTGTCGTCCCTTTGTGGTGTGCTGTGAAACAGTGGGCACCATCACCAGCATGATAGCCAGTGTTATGGTAAGCTTTCAGCTGGCTGGCATGATGGCTGTGTTTTTATTATGGTTGGTGGGCAGTGTCTGCTTGAGTACTGCTGGGGTTTTGCGTAAAAATTTGATGTGGACTTTGTTAAGCATGTTTTACCTGATAATGAATCTGGTGGGCATTGCACTTTTACTCATCTAGGAGATTAGAGTTATGTATGTAGACGCTGTTTGGAACAAAGACAAACACAGTATTGATGTGGTTGAGCGTGTGAATGGTGAGAGGCGGTTTGTAAGCTATCCCAGTCGTCATGTGGTGATGTTTCCCAGCATCAAGGGCAAATACACAAGCATCTATGGTGAACCACTGGACAAGTTTGAAACCAATAGATGGGAGGAGTTCCAAAAAGAGTTGCGAATGATTGCTCCTGAAAAGCGTTATGAGAGCGACATCAATCCCATTTTCCGTTGTTTTTATGACCATTATCGCAACACTGCCAGTCCGCAGTTGCATATTGCCTATTTTGACTTGGAAGTGGACTTTGACAAAAAGAAGGGATTCAGCAGCACTGAAGAGGCTTTCAATCCCATCACTGCTGTGAGTGTGTATTGTAACTGGCTCAGCACCAACTTCACATTGGTGATCAAACCCAAGAGTTACACATATGAACAGGCACAGGACATTTGCGAAAAGTTTGAAAACACTGTGTTGTGTGACACAGAAGAGCAACTGTTGGATGTGTTTTTGAGCATCATTGAAGATGCAGACGTGCTCACAGGTTGGAACAGCTCAGGCTACGATATTCCCTATTTGCACAATCGTATTGTGCAGGTGATGAGTCGCGAGCAAACTCGCCGCTTGTGCTTGTGGAACAAGTTTCCCAAGAAGCGTGAATATGAAATGTATGGCAAGACTCAGTTCACATATGACTTGTTTGGGCGCGTGCATTTGGACTATTTGGACTTGTATCGCAAGCACACCTATCATGAAATGCACAGCTATCGCTTGGACTTTGTGGGCGAGTATGAAGTGGGTGATCACAAGGTTGCATATGAAGGCAGTCTGGACAAGCTCTACAACGAAGACTTTGAAAAGTTTATTGCCTACAACCGTCAGGATGTGATGCTGCTGGTAAAAATCGACAACAAGCTCAAGTTCATTGAGCTCAGCAACGATCTGGCACACACCAACGGAGTGTTGCTCAACACCACACTTGGCTCAGTGTTGTTGATTGACAATGCCATCACCAATGAAGCACATGACCTGGGCTACCATATTCCAGCTCGTCCTCCCAGAGAGTTCCGAGACGAAGAACTTGTGGAAGATGACGATGAGCTGGGGGATGGAACGCCCAAGGGCATCGTGGGCGCTTACGTGGCAGACCCAGTTCAAGGAATGCATGACTGGATTGGAGGAGTGGACATCAACAGTCTGTATCCATCAGCCATTCGCACACTCAACATGAGCAAGGAAACAGTGGTGGGGCAAATCCGCATGGATGCCACCAACCGCCTGATCCAAAAACGCATGAAAGAGGAAAAGCGCAGCTTTGCTGATTCCTGGAATGAAATGTTCAGCATTCTAGAATATGCACAGATGATGAACCGTGAGCAGGTGATTCTCACTGTAGACTTAAACGATGGCAGCAATGTGAACATGAGCGGGGACGAGCTGTATCAGTGGATCTTTGAAAATCCCAAGCGTAAGATGTGCGTGAGTGCCAACGGCACCATCTTCAGTGTGGACAGAGAAGGAATTGTTCCAGGTTTGTTGGCACGTTGGTATTCCCAGAGAAAAGAGATGCAAGCCCAGGCGCGTGAGTATGTGGACTTGTTGAGTGGTGGTATAGAACTCACAGACAGAAATGAGAAATATATTGATCCTCTGCAACAAGCACTGGCTGATCCTGATGTGCACGGTAATTGGGATGGCAACAGTGGCATTCTTGGGCTCCTGAACAAGGGCAATTATGCAGCGGTTGTTGCATTCATGCGCAAATATAATGTTACACTAGAGGGCAACAAACTGATTCTCAAGAGTCAAGACGCTGACGTGATCAACGAATTGAAAACGCAGAGAGACTTTTGGGATAGACGCCAGCTTATTCGTAAAATTTTGCTGAACAGCCTATATGGCGCTATTGGGAATGCCAGCTCGGCCTGGCATGACAGTCGCATTGCTCAAAGCACTACTCTCACAGGCCGTTGTATCGTACGGCACATGGGCAGCAAGATCAATGAGTTGATTGCCGGGGACTATAATCACAAAGGGGCAAGCGTTATCTACGGAGATACCGATTCAATTTATTTTAGCGCATATCCCATTATGAAGAATCAGGCGGAGTTCAGTGACTTTGGTTGGGACAAGGCAGATGTGGTAAAGTTGTATGACCAAATTGCTGAAATAACCAACCAAAGCTTTCCAGAATTCATGAACAAGAACTTCAACGTTCCAGAATCAAACAGTGTGATCAAGGCAGGACGTGAACTATGCGCCAGCAAGGGAATGTTTATTACCAAGAAACGATATGCTGTGTTGATCTTTGACAAGGAGGGCAAGCGCAAGGACAAGGATGGGAAGCCTGGAGAAATCAAGGCCATGGGTCTAGACCTCAAGCGCAGTGATACTCCCAAGCCAGTGCAAGAGTTCTTGAGCAATGTTTTGGTGAACGTGCTCACAGATGGCACCAAGGAAGCTGTGTTTGAACAGATCAAACTGTTTAGGGAAGAGTTTGCTGGATGGCCCAGCTGGGCCAAGGGCACCCCCAAGAGAGTCAACAAGCTCACATACTATGGCGACCTTATGAGAAAGCAGGAGGGTGGCCTGGGAGATGTGTTTGATGATCGTAAGCATGGTGCCAACAAGGCCATCCCGGGGCATGTTCGTGCCAGCTTGAATTGGAACCGGCTGCGTAAGATCTATAGTGACAACAACAGCATGGAAATACAAGACGGTTACAAGGTTATTGTTTGCAAGCTCAAACAAAATCCTCTGGGATTGACCAGTGTGGCATATCCTGTGGACCAACTGATCCTTCCAGACTGGTTCAAGGAGATGCCTTTTGATGATGAGGAAATGAGTGAAAGTCTGATCACCAAGAAGGTTGAAAACTTGTTGGGAGTGATGGGTTGGAATCTCAACGACGCTCGCAAGAATGAAACCTTTGAAGACCTGTTTAGTTTTTAAGGAACCATACCATGACATACACAAAAGGTGACATTGTCAGCTTCATGAGGAACAAGCAGGTTGTTCATGCTGAGTTCGTTGAATATGTGGATCAGGGATTGAGAGCACGGGTTCTGGTCAAGCGAGAAAATTCTATCACAGTGCTGAGAGTAATAACACAAGAACTTGTTTAAAGGAAAAATATTATGAAAATTGTAGACATGCAAGGCCCACTTGTGGATCCCACCACTTTTCAGCCCTATTTGAGAATCACCATGGACATATCCTTGAAGGTGCAACAGTAGCTAAGGTCATAAGAAGAAAATGCTCTGATCATTTATCGTGCATGGGTCAAGGCCCTAGGCGAATGGAGTAAGCCAATTTTATCAGACTCAGGTATTTGACAGCGTCACCAAGTGGTTGCATAATTATTACCATTACCATTTTGTTTTAACAGAATGCTAGGGCCTCTTTTTTTGAGGAGGCGATCAAAGTAAGGAATAAACATGTTCAAGAAAATCGTTGCATGGTTCAACACCAAAGTGCTGAGAAAGTCAGTTGCACACTCCTCTGCTGTGCCTGTGGAAGCTGCTAAGGTGCCCGAAACTACGCCAGTTGCTGCCAATCCCGCTACAGCACCAAAGCCCAAGAAGGCAAGAAAGCCTGCTGCCCCCAAGACTCCCAAGGAGCCCAAGGCACGCAAGCCACTTGCTATCAAGACTCCTTCCATCAGCGAATAATAACACGGTTGACACTGTCTGTATTTGCTGATATACTGGGCTATAAAATGCAGACAGAAAGGCTTGCTCATGGATGATCTAGGCGATCGTCTCAAATCCTATGAGACACGAGAAACTGAGCAAAGGTTTTTACCGGGTGTGCCCATCTATGCACGAATTGATGGGCGCGGCTTTAGCAAGTTTACAAGGGACATGGAGAGACCTTTTGACGGTCGCATGACCTCTGCCATGATACACGCCACCAAATATTTGGTGGACAAGAGTCAGGCTACCCTGGGCTATGTGCAAAGTGATGAGATCAGCTTGGCCTGGGCCAACACAGATCACACCAGTGAGCCTTGGTTTGGAGGTAAGATTCACAAGCTCACAAGTGTGCTAGCAAGCATGGCCACTGTATCATTTGTGGATGGTGTCATCCACAACTTCCCCGACTGGCAGCAGTATTTTAGCCGCATGCCTCACTTTGACTGCCGTGTGTTCCAGGTGCCCAACCTGGATGAGCTGGCCAACTGCTTTTTGTGGCGCAACCTGGACTGCACCAAAAATGCCATCAGCATGGCTGCTCACCATTACTACAGCCACGCAGAGCTACAAGGCAAGAGTGGTGCAGAAAAGCAGGAAATGCTGTTCGCCAAAGGGGTAAATTTTAACGATTATCCTAGTGCATTCAAGCGTGGCACATTTGTCCGCAAGCATTTGGCGCAGCGCGCCTTTGATCCGCAAGAATGGGCATCTATTCCGCTCAACCACAGGCCTGACCTGGGCACGTTGTTGCTAAGGTCCGAAATGCACGCTTGGGATTTGCCCCCGTTGCAAAAGATCACCAACAGGGTGGAAACTCTGTTCCTCAAAGCTGATCCACAACAAAATACTCAATAAATTGTTCAAGGCTGGGATTTAAAATTCCAGCCTTTTTCTTAGCCACCTTGACATTACTCATGAGCATGACTATCCTTTGCTATGAAATTCAGAGAGTGTGCATAACTACAAAAATTAAAGGATAACACCAAGTTGAAACAGCAATACAAACCCGAAGAGATTAAACTGTTGTTTGAGGCTCTTCAAAACATGCCCAGCTATCTCAGCAAGCGTTTTGTGCTCAAGAACATGCTGGGTTGGACAGATGAACAGTTGAAACTAAACCTGCAAATGTTGCAGGAAGAGGCAGACGCCAAAAAGCAAATTGGAGCAAAGGGATACTGATTATGGCAGCAACAAATGTACTAATGAAGGACGCTATTCAGGACCTGGTCAAGAATGTGACCAGCACTGGATTTTTTGATAAGATCAAAATCACTTCCAGTAACAAGGGAACAGTGATTGAGGCCATGGAAACCAACAAGCAGGTTATTCTCAAGGCCCGCACACTCAATCCTGTGCAGGATTGGGAGGGTGAGTTTGGTTTGGCAAATCTCAATCTGCTGGCATCCATTTCAGGCGACAGTGAGTTTACTCACAAGGACAGCAGCCTGGAATTGATTGTGGAACAAAAGGGCGGGCAAGATGTGCCCACTGAGCTGCACTATACCAACCGCAGCAAGAGCTTTATCAGCTACAGGTTCATCAGCAAGGATCTGGTGCCTGATCAGCCCAAGTATAACGAGCCAGTGTGGGATGTGGTTGTCAAGCCTGTCAAGTCCAGCATCCAGCAGTTCAACTGGGCAGCGGGCAGCTTGGGAAGCTATGAGCAATACTTTATCCCCAAGACTGTGGATGGCAATCTCAAGTTCTTTATTGGCGAAGAGAATGCAGCCAGCCAGCGTGGTGGTGTTGTGTTTGCTGCTGATGTCAAGGGCGAGTTTGACAGTAATCACAAGTGGCAGATTCAACTGCTCAGTCAGGCACTCAAGCTCGTGGGCGAAGCTGATGCAGAACTCAAGTTCAGTGTCAAGGGCGCAATCCAGCTAACACTAAACACTGGCATTGGTGAATACAGGTATATTTTCCCGGCCAAGATGCGATAACTGAATTTGGGCGGACTAAATGTCCGCCCATTTTGTTTATAGGAGAACACAACATGGCCATTGAAAATGAACGCAAACTGCTGCTGGATACCTCCAGAGCACAAGAACTATTGGCTGATTTTAAAAAGAAAAGGGCTGAGCTTTCAGCCAACTTTTACGACATCACACAAAGCTATCTGAGTGGCAGCGCCCGAATCCGGCATGTTGTGCCTCACAGCCAAGCACCAGAGCAGCACATCTTCACATACAAAACCAAAGTGGCCGGCAGCACTGTGGAGATTGAAACCGAAATCAGCACACATGACTATCATAAACTTTTTCTAGTGGCCAAGCCAGTGGTTCTCAAAACCCGTGTCAAGTTCTTCCAAGAAGCCTACACTTGGGACATTGATTTTTTTAAACAACCCAAAAACGGATCAGTTTATTTGGCCATGGCGGAAGCTGAAATGCCCGAATTCGAAACGGAAACTCCGGATATACATCCTGTGCTTGAACCTTATGCTCTACGATGGATTGATGTGGGCGATAAGAGATTCAACAATAAAAATCTAGCCAACATCAAAAAAACACAAGTTTCTGTTCGTGATCTGCTAAAAAATGAAAAACCGTGAACCGGCAAATGTTCCTCGCATGATTTGCCACTCTTGTGGCAGTGGCTTGAAGCGCTCTGAAAAGTGGATGAACAACAATCAAGGGCAGATATTTTGTGTTCATATAGATGTGTGGCCTGAATATTTTTGGGACCAGCCTGATACAACAAGACTGGAGTTCTGCAACCCCAAATGTGTGTTGGATTTCATAGGCTCATGTAAATAATCTGATGGCTGATTATAAAACTATTTGGATATCCGATATACATTTGGGCAGCAGAGGTTGCAAAGCCCATCAACTTTGTAAATTTCTCAAAGATAACAACTGTGAAACGCTCTACCTTGTGGGCGATATAGTAGATGGTTGGAGATTATCCAAAACATGGTTTTGGCCTCAATCTCACAGTGATGTTTTGAGAAGGATTCTTACAAAAGCGAAACGCGGCACCAAGATTGTGTATGTTGTGGGCAACCATGATGAATTCCTCAGATCCTGGCTCAAACATAAACTGGTAATAGGCAACATAAGTATTACAAATCAAGCCACCTATACAGATGTCACAAACCGCAAATGGCTAGTCACCCATGGTGACTTGTTTGATCAGGTCACAAGACATTATCGTTGGGTGAGTGTGCTGGGTGATCAAGCTTACAACTTGTTGCTGGCTAGCAATGGTCTAGTTCATAGGTTCCGGTCCATGTTTGGATTGGGATACTGGAGTTTAAGCAAATATATCAAATCACACACCAAGCAGGCAGTAAACTTTGTGTGCAAGTTCGAAGAGCATTTGAGCAAACATGCCAAAAACAATCATGCCCATGGAGTCATTTGTGGCCACATTCACACACCCACCATCAAACTCATGGATGGAATAGTGTATGCCAATGATGGAGATTGGGTGGAGAGTTGCAGTGCCCTAGTTGAGACCCTGGATGGAGAATTTCAACTGCTTGTTTTGAATAGTCAAGGCAACATGGACATAGTAGCCACACACTAGCATGCGAATTGTAATTGTCACAGACACATGGAATAACATCAACGGTGTAGTCACCACCTTGAAAGCCACTGTCAAAGAGATGGAAGCCCGGGGGCATCAGCTGTTGGTGATAGAGCCCAGTCACTTTCACACCATTGGCTGTCCAGGATACCCGGAAATCAAATTTGCCTGGAACATCTGGAAAATTTGCAAACTTATCCGCCAATTCAATCCAGACTGTATTCACATAGCAACAGAAGGACCACTAGGCTTGGCTGCCAGATTATACTGCAAGATCACCAACAAGCCCTTTAACAGCAGCTATCACACCAAATTTCCTGAGTACTTGAAAATGCATTATAACCTACCCATAAGCGTGGGTTACTTTTGGATGCGAATTTTTCATAAATTCAGCCACAGAGTTTTGGTAACAACCGAATCTATGAAACATGAATTGGAAGCTCGCGGATTCCAAAACTTGATTGTCTGGAACAGAGGAGTGGATAACCAGTTGTTTTCACCTGTGTCTAGGAGCAATCACATAGCCAGCAAACCTGTCATATTGTGTGTATCCAGAGCCAGTCATGAAAAAGGGCTGGATGATTTCTGTTCCTTACAAACATCAGGAACCAAAATTTTAGTAGGCGATGGCCCCTACTTGGCAGAACTGAAAAGCAAATATCCAGATGTGATCTACACAGGTTACAAATCTGGATCAAGTTTGGCACATTATTATGCCAATGCAGATGTGTTTGTATTTCCCAGCAAAACAGACACTTTTGGAGTGGTCATGTTGGAGTCCATGGCGTGCGGCACTCCTGTGGCTGCCTATCCTGTGACTGGCCCCAAAGATGTCATACAACCAGGAATAAATGGGTACTTGGACACTGACCTCCACAAAGCAATAGATCAATGCGTAAGCTTGGATCGAACTGTGGTGAGGGCAACCAGTGAGCTGTATTCCTGGAAGTCTTGCACTGACATTTTTGAACAGTCACTTATCAAAATATCCTCCACCAACACTTGAAATAACACTGATTCTCCGATATCTTTACACAACAATATGGAGAATACCTATGACTCAAAAGACTTTTGTTTATTGCACCTTCCAGAAAGAAGGTTATCATTATTTCCCAGGTGCTGACACCAACCCCACATATGCCACAGGCGATGAATATGATGTGGGCCATCTGGGACTAAGGCATATGCACTACTTCAACTTCAAGGTGTGGGTGCAAGTCAATCACAACAATCGTGAGATTGAGTTCATTCAGCTCAGGCGATGGATTGAGAATCTTTACAAGACCAACAGTCTGGAGATGGATCATCAGAGCTGCGAGATGCTGGCAGAAGCCTTGTATGCAAAGCTGAGTGAGCGTTACCCAGGCATGGAAATTCGTATTGACATCAGTGAAGAAGGCATCAATGGTGCGTATGTTGAGTTCCAACCCTGACATTTAAATCAGTTGTTATCTGATCTGTGCAGCTATTATGAAAAGTTGATCAAGCAGCCTTGCACTGAATCTTATTCTCAACTACACTCATAATACAAAGTTCAAGGACAAATCTATGACCAATATCTATATTGTGCCGCTAGAGCGTATTGACAGCCGCTACACGGCACAATGGTACACAAGTATTCCCAGTGATTTACGCAACACCATGCAATCACGTGGTATCTCCAATGTTCAAGTGGTGAACGTGGATGGTGTGGAACCCACAGTGGACGCAACCACAAGTGGTGCCTTTTTAAACTTTGCACACACCAACTCCTTCAAAGCTACTCAAGTGGAGGCCATCAGTCACATGTTTGCACGTGGCGACGTCAAGGCTGGTGATGTGTTTTTGTTTACAGATGCTTGGCACTTTGGAATCACCGCCCTGCGCTACATGAGCGAACTGTTGGATATCCCAGTGGGCATCATGGGAATTTTTCATGCGGGTGCTTATGATCCCAGCGACATCCTGGGCATGAAGATGAGCAAGCCCTGGCCCTGGCATCAGGAGCGTGCCTGGTATTATGCCTGTGACTATGTGTTTTATGCCACTGACTTTCATCGTCAAATGTTCCTCAACAACCTGAACATTCCCTTGGAAGATCAGTATCGTGCTGTGGTGAGTGGACAGCCACACAGTGCCATCATCAGTCACATGGAACAGGTGACCAGTCAAGCAGGGGTGCAATCTGGTGTGATTTGGCCACACAGGTATAACGCGGACAAGCAGCCCATGATTGCTGAAGATTTGAGTTCCAGCATGAGCCAGCCCTGGTGCATCACCCAAAAGATGAAGCTCAACAAGCATGAATATTACCAGACTCTTGCTGATCATCGGGTAATGTTCAGTTGCAGCCTACATGAGAACCTGGGTATCAGTGTCATGGAGGGAGTGTTGGCTGGTGTGATTCCTGTGCTGCCCAATCGTTGCAGCTATCAGGAAATGTATTTGCCCGAATTCCTGTATCCCAGTGAATGGACTCAGGATTGGAACAATTACCGCAAACACAAGGATGAGCTCATGCAGTTTATCCAACATCGTCTAGACAACAGTCATGAGTATCGAGACGCCATGCACAAGCAGACGCAGATTCTTCTACGGGAGTATCTCAATGCTGACGTCATGTACAGATACATGTTGAACTATGTTGAAACTCACGGCACAACCAAGTAAGATTGTAATATGAAAAAACTCACAAGCCCCAATCCACACCTAGCTAAAACATATGAAAATATGGGGGAAGTGGCTGGTAAGGATCTATGGACTAGCAATTCCGATTTCGCTGTATTCCTTCCTTCGATCAGCGCCATCTATGCACGCCAACAGAGTGACCCTACCAGCAGAATTCCTGCTGGACTAAAGGGAGGGCTGCGAGATTTGGACTTTTTGGATCATAAAACCAATCTGTTCTTTTATCCCATCTCGCTCTACTCCAGCGGCCACAGTGTGTGGGATCTGGAGCAGAGTGATGTTGTGGAAAGCATGGTACAAAAGAGGGCCAAGGACAAGACTGTGATCATTGGAGACAGTGGTGGTTATCAGATTGCCACTGGTGTGCTCAAATGGCCTTGGCAGAAAAAGCCCAACCAGGACGATGCCAGCTGGGTCAAGGACAAAGATGCCATTCGTATGCAAATTTTGCGCTGGCTGGAACACTCATGTGATTACAGCATGGTGCTGGACGTGCCCACTGGCAGCTTGCTCAAGTTTGGTAACGACCCGGTGACTGGAGAAAACTTGCATCCTGGAGTCAAGAATTTCCGTGACTGTTTGAACAGCAGCATGGAAAATCATGACTTCTTTATTAGGAATCGCAAGGAAGGTGCCACCAGGTTCATGAACGTGCTTCAGGGTCGTAACCAGGAGGAAGGTGATGTGTGGTGGGATGTGGTCAAGGACTTGCCTTTTGAAACCTGGGCCTACTCCAACGTGCAGGCCAGCAACTTTGCCATCAATTTACGACGTATCATTCTACAGAGGGACGGCAAGTATTTGGATGGGCGTGACTGGATCCACTATCTGGGTAATGGCAAGATCAAAATGGGATGTGCCCTTACAACGCTCCAGAGAGTGTGGCGCAAGCATATCAATGAGAAGGTCACGCTCAGCTATGATGCTGCTAGCCCGTTTGTGAATGTGGCCAAGGGTAACATTTACTATAGCTGGGAACTTAGCCCACAGAATATTGCGTTCAAGGGTGGTAACATTCCCGACGACAAGGCGCTCAAGGGTAATCCACAGTTGATCCAGGAATGGATCAATGCTCGCAACCTAAAATGGGCACGTCGTGAAAGCGAGATCTGCAAAGCAATCACCCTGGGTGATGTATGCTGCAAGGGCTATGAGGATCTAAAGCACAAGAAGGTGGCTTTCACAAAGAAAGAGCTGGAAAGTGATTGGTATCCACTGACACCTGAAGGCAGGGCAGGTGACACGTTCCGTTACAGTGATGCCTACAAGGAATACATGACCCATCATGGTGATCATGGTGGTTTGTTTGACTGGACTGCTAATGAGTTTGATGACGAACGTAACAAGTATCAGGTCAAGTGGCCCAGCAGCATGGACGGCATGAGCTATGTGCTGCTCATGAATCACAATGTGGAATTACACATTGATGCAATTCAGCAAGCATGCGCTGCACAGGACTTGCCCATCAGCCAAGCCAAGGAAATACTCACACCTGATGTGCTGGAGTTTGCCAGTGGACTTTGTGAACAGATCCTCACCAGTGAAAAGCCCATGACACTGATTGACAAGCACCAGAAGATGCTTTGTAATTTGAGTGGAATGGATGCAGACAACTCCATCAGCATGGATTTGGGTCTGCTGTAAGGAGAATCATGGAAGACAATCTCAGGGCAAGTGTTACGGAAGTTGTGGGACAGATTTTGGAGTTGCGCCAATCTGTGGCCTCCAACAAGGAGCAGATCAAGGCACTAAGGCAGCAGATCAACGCATTGGACCAACTAAACGATCAAATACAAAACGATATTGATCAACAACGTAGGCTTTTGGATTATGTGCTGGAAACAGGCGAGGACCCTGTGGCTGCCAGCTTGCAGTTCAGTCAAAAAGAGATTGAGCGTAAAACCAAAGAGGCCCAGTCTCAACTTCTGGGTGCAGTAGGGTCAGACTACGACATTTTTTTTGATAATCAAACCCATTATCCCGATATGGGACCAGACAAGCTAGCTGCGGCACGGGACATTTACAAAAGCCGCGTGGTGGATGCCATGCGGCGCGGCCTGGCCAACACCACAAAGGACAAAAAATGAAAACACTCAATTCCTTGATAAAAGAATTTCGCAAAAAGATCAAGCAGGCAAATAGCCATCAATCCCGGATCACAAATCTGGAACAAAAAAGAGAGGCAATGAATCAACAGCAGCATCAGAGAAACTCTGAAATTGCTCAGATGAAAGAGCTGATTGATTGGTGTGTGTTGACTGGCGAACAACCAACTGAAGCCGTGTTAAAACACACTAGGGAACAGATGAGAAATCAATTGCGAAGTGGCACAGTCTACAACATGCCCAGCATTGCAGGTGCCGGCTGGCACGCCACAATGGTGGGTCATTCAGGAGCATCCACCCCTATGGGATCACAATCCACTCTCACCCTGAGTGCCAGCCCTGTGACTATTTCGTGTGGGGGCGTGGGTGGAGGATCCACAACATATACCAGTTCTGTAACTCACAGTGGCAAAACCAGTGTATGAAGTAAAAACAGAGGAACTGCTGCCTCTGGTTGAGGAGTGGCGTCTGTTACGTTTGGAAGCCAACAATCTTTCCCAACAAGTGGACGAATCCAGGGACAACTTCCTGGAACTTCAAAAGAAGTTGGACAAATTAAATCATGAACTGGCCAACTTAAATGCAGTTATCAATTATTGCATTGATAATGATACGGACCCAGTTCATGCCAAGCTCAGCTTGAGCTCCAGGTCCACTACAAACAACAACATAAAATCCAACTGTAATACATCATGAACGACTCCAAGGAGAAGAGAGCAAGCAAGCCAGGACTGATCACCAGACTTATTCAAGCATTTCGTGGCTGATGTAGCATCAAATATATTGTCAACTGTGACTCCCAGCACTAGACTCAACCTACACATGCA
>Ga0164294_10001706_pt1 | contig 20162 bp, 16 predicted proteins | sample GEODES005metaG_FD_111479 | JGI IMG/M metagenome (GOLD analysis project Ga0164294, IMG submission 111479) | Oligotrophic lake water microbial communities from Sparkling Lake, Wisconsin, USA - GEODES005 metaG | ecosystem: Environmental > Aquatic > Freshwater > Lake | place: USA: Sparkling Lake...
CCGCTGGTGTTGCGGAGGCCCAGATAGTCGCCTAACTTACGAATAGTAAGTACGCACAAAAAGGTAAGCGTTATGGAGGAGCAGACTTCGACGCGGCTTTCGGATCGGATGCAGCGCGGCGACGTGTTCGCGCCGGACTGCCCGTCCCGCGCGATCCTTCGGCATGTCACCAGCAGCTGGGGCGTGCTGTCGCTTATCGCGCTGCGGACGGGCACGCACCGGTTCAGCGAACTGCGGCGCAAGGTGAACGGCGTGAGCGAACGGATGCTGGCGCAGACGCTGCAGCAACTGGAGGGCGACGGGCTGCTCGTCCGCAGGAGCTATCCGGTCGTGCCGCCCCACGTCGAATATTCGCTCACCGAACTGGGCGAGGAGGCGGCCCGCCATGTCGAGGCGCTGGCCGACTGGATCGAGGATCACCTGCCCACGCTGCTGGAGTGCCGGGAGGCCAAGGCAGCGGCGTGAGCAGCGCTCCGCTTATTTGACCACCGCGCAGGCCACGCGATCCCCGGCACCGCCGATCGGCTGGGTCGTGTAGTCGTCGGGCTTGGCGTGGATCACCACGGCCGAACCGTCGGCATCGAGCAGGTTGGAGCGACCGGTGCCCTCGGTCAGCGCCACGCTCGGCGAGAAGAGCTCGGCCGTCGCCTTGCCGTCCGCGCCTGCGTAGATGTTCGGCAGATCGCCCGTGTCGTTCGCCTGCGGGTTGAGCAGGCCGTGGACGGCGGGCGTCGCCATATGGGTGTGGCTGCCCGACATCTTGAACGCCATGTCGCTGCAATCGCCCTTCTCGTGGAAGTGGACGGCGTGCCAGCCGGGGGTGAGGCCGCTCGCCTCGATGTGGAGCAGCACGCCCTTTGGCGCGTCGGTCAGCGTGACCTGGCCGATCGTGGCACCGCCCGGCGCCTTGATCGGGCTCGTGACCGGGGCGGCCAGGGCCTGGGAGGCTATCAGAGCCGCTGCTACCGAAATCGCTGTCTTGCGCATGCAATCCTCCACCCGTTTTCCCATCGATCGTCAGCGCTTCGGGGGGTAAACAGTTCCCCGACCCGTTCGTGCTGAGCCTGTCGAAGCACCGTCCTTCTTTGTCACCGCCGGAAGAGGAAGGGCAACCCTTTGACAAGCTCAGGGTGAGCGGGATTAGGTGCGACTTAGTTTTGTGGCCTTGCGGGCGGGCGGAAGGGGAGCGGGGAGAAGAGCTTGCGGATGCTGATCATCACGCTGCGCCCGGCCGGATCGAGATAGGGGTTGAGGTAGCGCACCGGGGTCACGCCCAGATTGTCGCGCACGTTCTGCCGCTGATCGAACAGGTTGGTGAAGGCCAAGGTGACGCGCAGGTTGCGCGCCCATTCCTTGCCGATGAAGGCCGGCATCTGCCCGACGTTGAAGAACAGCCGCAGATCGGTGGTCGCGAGGCTGGAGAAATGGAGGTCCCCGGTGGAGCTGCCGGCGGCGGCATCGACGCGCGTGCCGCTCTTCCACGTCTCGGCCAGCTGGGCGCCGATGCCGTTGTTCGAATAACCCATGCGCGCATCGATCTGGTGGCGCGGCTGGCCGCCGTTCGAGGCGATCGAGCCGCCGTTGAGCAGATCGATCACCGGCACGCCCGGCCGGAACAGCACTTTGTCCTCCAGCGTCCAGGTATGGAAGACCGTGAACTGCAGGCGGCCGGCGGCATTGTCGCGGAAACGCTGGGCACCGCGCCCGCCGCCGCCGCCGAAGCCGCGACCGGGAGGCCCACCGAAGCCACCGCCCGGAGGTGGCCCGCCGGGTGGTCCATCGGGACCGCCGCCGCCGTTGCCCGCGCTGCGCGGCTGGCCGCCGTCGGGCGGTGGTCCACCATCCTGCGGGGGTGGCGGCGGCTGGTCGCCCTGCGCGCCCTGTGGCCGCGGTGCGAAGGGATTGTTGCTGCCGAACTTCTCCCGAACCGCCTTGCGGAAGGCGGTGACGACCGCCTGCGACGGCTTGAGCGGGACGGAGAAGTTGAAGCCCCAGCGCAGCGTCTGCTGGCTCTCGCTCGATATGTTGGTCGGGCGGGTATCGACGCGGATCAGCGTGCCGCTGGCGTCGCGGATGAAGCGATCGGGAAAGGCGGCCTCCAGGTCGGCGGTCGGCTCGGGCAGGCTGGCGATCGCGTCCTTGATGCGGCTGCGGACATAATTGACGTTGAAGGTCAGGTCGCCCTTGGTGAGCGGCTTCCAGGTCGCGCCGAGCTTCCAGACGCGGCGATCGTCCGCACCGAGATTGGGATTGCCGCCGCTGATCGCGGAGACGTCCACCGTGGTGCCGGTGCGGTAATCGAAGACGCGGCTCTGCGCGGAGAGGATCACCGGATTGCCGAGCTGCGCGACGGTCGGCGCGGCCTGATCGTCGGTGAAGGAGGCGATCAGCGTCAGAGGCGCGCGCGGCGTCCAGTTGAGGCCATAGCCGTAGGTGCGCAACGTCCCGAAATCGGACAGGCGGTTGACCGCGATATTGGCGTTGGCGCTCAGCGTGCCGATCCCCGCCAGGAATCCGGTGCGCTTGCTTGCGATCGGCAGATCGAGGTTGATCTGGCCATTGCCGGCCTGGCGCGAGAGGTTGGTATCCTGGCTGATGCCGATGCGCTGCGAGTTGCTGTCGAGCCCGGTGAACGTGCCGCCGACCTTGAAGGTGGTGGACAGCGGCCCGGCGGGCAGCTGCGCGAGCTTGCCGTTGGCGACGAACTGGACGTTGCCGGTATCCGAGATCGACCGCGCGGTGTTGGTGAAGCGCGCGGTGGTGCCGACGTCTACGTCGCTGCGGGTATGGCTGTCGGCATGATCGTAATTGCCGGTGAGGTTCAGCCGCCAGTTCTTCACGACGCCGTTGACCGTACCGCCGAGATGCTCGCTGAGCGTGTAGCTATATTGGGCGAGCGGATCGCGGCTGACGAGCGAATCGATTCCGTTCAGCGAATGGCTGTCGGTGGCGGTGACCGTCGCGTTGAGCGTGCCCGAGAAGATGCTGTTGAGCGGGCGGGCATAGACGCCGTTGAGCGTGCCCGTGCGGGTGCGGGGGCGGAGCGTGCGATAGGGGCTCGAATCCACGCCGCTGGCATCGGGGACGGACAGGCCGCGCTGGCTTTCGAGCAGTTGGTCGCTCTCCTGCAGGCGGGCGTTGATCGTGGCGCGATTGTCGCGGCGGATGTGGACGAGGCCGAGCTCGAGATTGCCGGAGGCGCCGCCGCCCTCGGTCGTCGTGCCGCCGCCGGCCTCGACCGTCTTCGAGCGGAAGCGCGGGCGCAGCACGAAGTTTACGACCTTCTGATCCGCGGTGAAGCCGTACTTCAGCGCGACCTCCTCGGGCAGGATCTCGACGCGCTCGATCGCCTCGGTCGGCAGATCGCGGATCTCGGCGAAGCTGGAGATGCGACGGCCGTTGAGCAGCACCACCGGCGTCTCGCCACCGCGGCCGCGCACGCTCGTCGTCTGCGGCGAAAGCTGGTCGAGCAGGTCGGAGATGGAGTTGACGCCATAGGCGCGGACGTCGGCGGGGCTCAGCGTCTGCTCCGGCGGGATATCGCCGACGACCGAGCCGGGCGGTTTCTGGCCGTTCACGACGATCTCGTCGTCGGCGCCGTCGTCCACGGGGGCAGGGGCGGGTTTCGCCTTGTGCTTGGCAGGGGCCGAGGCAGGAGCAGGAGTCTGGGCATCGATGGCGGTGCAGGCGGCACCGGCCAGCAGCATCGCGACGACGGAAAAGCGGGATTCGGAAGACATGGGCGTTCGCTATCGCACAATCGCATCACGAAATGTCAGTTCCGCAATAACCGATGATTGATTGCGGCGGAGGTGCATCCCATATTCCTTTTCGAGTCCCGCGTGTGTTGGCGTGGGCATCGGAGTATCCATGATCGAGACCCTTCCCGTCCTGCCCCTGCGCGACATCGTCGTCTTCCCGCAGATGATCGTTCCCCTGTTCGTGGGGCGCGAGAAGTCGGTGGCGGCGTTGGAAACCGCGATGGCGGCGGACAAGAGCATCTTCCTGGTCGCGCAGCTCGATCCCGGCAACGACGATCCCGACGCGAGCGGCCTCTATGAAATGGGCGTGATCGCCAACGTGCTGCAGCTGCTGAAGCTGCCCGACGGCACGGTGCGCGTGCTCGTGGAAGGCCAGCGCCGCGCGACGTTGGGCGAACTGCGCTCCGAAGGCGGCCATCTCGTCGCCGACGTCGCCGTGGTCGAGACTCCCGAGGCGGAAGAAGACGACAAGGAGACGCGCGGGCTGATGCGTTCGGTGCTCGATCAGTTCGAGCGTTACGTGAAGCTCAGCAAGAAACTGTCCGACGATCTGCCGGCGCAGCTGACCGAGCTCGAGAATCCCAGCGACCTGGCCGATGCGATCGCCAGCAACATCACCGTGAAGGTCGCCGAGAAGCAGGCGATGCTCGTCGAGGGCATCCCCTATCGCCGGCTGGAGATGGCGTTCGGCTTCATGGAAGGCGAACTCGGCGTCATGCAGGTCGAGAAGAAGATCCGCAGCCGCGTGAAGCGGCAGATGGAGAAGAGCCAGCGCGAATATTACCTCAACGAACAGTTGAAGGCGATCCAGCGCGAGCTGGGGACGAACGGCGATGGCGACGAGGGCGCCGACGAAATCGCCGAACTCACCCAGAAGATCGCCAACCTGAAGCTCTCCAAGGAAGCGCGCGCCAAGGCGACCGCCGAGGTGAAGAAGCTGCGCACAATGGCGCCGATGTCGGCCGAGGCGACCGTCGTCCGCAATTACCTCGACGTGCTGCTCGGCCTGCCGTGGGGCAAGAGGAGCCGCGTGAAGAAGGACATTCCGGCCGCGCAGGCGATCCTCGATGCCGATCACTACGGGCTGGAAAAGGTCAAGGACCGGATCGTCGAATATCTGGCGGTGCAGGCGCGCACCAACAAGCTGAAGGGGCCGATTCTGTGCCTCGTCGGGCCTCCGGGCGTCGGCAAGACCAGCCTCGGCCGCTCGATCGCCAAGGCGACGGGGCGCGAGTTCGTCCGCCAGTCGCTGGGCGGCGTGCGCGACGAGGCCGAGATCCGTGGCCACCGCCGCACCTACATCGGATCGATGCCGGGCAAGATCGTGTCGAACCTGAAGAAGGCCGGCTCGTCCAACCCGCTGTTCCTGCTCGACGAGATTGACAAGCTGGGCCAGGATTTCCGCGGCGATCCGGCCTCTGCGCTGCTCGAGGTGCTGGATCCGGAGCAGAACGGCAAGTTCCAGGATCATTATCTGGAGATCGACGTCGACCTGTCCGACGTGATGTTCGTGACGACCGCCAACTCGCTGAACCTGCCGCAGCCTTTGCTCGACCGCATGGAGATCATCCGGCTGGAGGGCTATACCGAGGACGAGAAGGTCGAGATTGCCAAGGCACATCTGCTGCCCAAGGTCGTCTCCGAACATGGCCTTAAGGCGGACGAGTTCATCCTTGCCGACGAGGCGCTGCGTGACCTGATCCGCTACTACACGCGGGAAGCCGGCGTCCGCACGCTAGAGCGCGAGATCGCCAAGGTGGCGCGCAAGGCGCTGCGGCGGATCCTGGAGGGGGCGGCGACGCCGGTCTCCGTCCAGTCCGACAATCTCCACGACTTCTCGGGCGTCCGCAAATATCGCTTCGGCGTGTCCGAGGAGGAGGACCAGATCGGTGCCGTCACCGGGCTCGCCTGGACCGAAGTCGGTGGCGAATTGCTGACGATCGAAGCCGTGACCGTCCCCGGCAAGGGCGAGGTCAAGACCACCGGCAAGCTCGGCGAAGTGATGCAGGAGAGCGTGAAGGCCGCCTGGTCGTTCGTGAAGGCGCGCGCGCCGATCTACGGGATCAAGCCGGTGCTCTTCCAGCGCAAGGAGGTCCATATCCACCTGCCCGAGGGCGCGGTGCCGAAGGACGGCCCTTCGGCAGGCATCGGCATGGTTACCACGATCGTCTCGACGCTGACGGGCATTCCCGTCCGCCGCGATGTCGCAATGACCGGCGAGGTGACGCTGCGCGGCCGCGTGCTGCCGATCGGCGGCCTCAAGGAGAAGCTGCTCGCGGCGCTGCGCGGCGGCATCACCACCGTGCTCATCCCGCAGGAGAATGAGAAGGACCTCGCCGAAATCCCCGACAACATCCGGCAGGGACTGAAGATCATTCCCGTTTCCCACGTCGACGAGGTGCTGGCGCTGGCGCTGGTGCGTCCGGTGACGCCGATCGAATGGACCGAAGCCGAGGAGCTCGCCACCGAGCCGCCACAGGCCGTCGAGGGCGGCCTCGCCAGCATCGCGCGGCATTGATACGGATTACTTGAAACCGCGCCCCCGGAAGCGTTAAATCAACGCACAACAAAAGTGCGTGTGGGAGAGGTCATGAACAAGCAGGAGTTGATCGGCGCCGTCGCCGAATCGACGGGCATCAGTCGTGCGGATACCGCGCGCGTCATCGAAACGATGCTCGATACGATCGGGGAGCGCCTGCAGCAGGGCGACGAGGTCCGCCTCGTCGGCTTCGGCAATTTCTCGGTCGGCAAGCGCAAGGCCTCGACCGGGCGCAACCCGCGGACCGGCGAGCCGATCAGCATCAAGGGATCGAGCCAGCCCAAGTTCCGGCCGGGCAAGGTTCTGAAGGAACTCGTCAACTAAGCATCTGCGCGCTGGACAGGCTGGCCGGTAGCCGGTATCGGCGCGCCCTCGGCGTGGCCCCTCGGGGGCGCATAGCTCAGCGGTAGAGCACACCCTTCACACGGGTGGGGTCGCAGGTTCAATCCCTGCTGCGCCCACCACGCCCCTTCGACATCATGGATAATCCGGTGGATAGCGATTTCGCCGCATTCTGGACGAGCCGCTATCACAGCGCCAAGCCGACAGGCTGGCTGATGCGCTCGGCTTTGGCGCGGTGGTGGATACGGTTCCACTCCTTGCCTCTCTCGAAACGGTATGCCGACACCGATGAAGAGCGGTCGATCCTGCTCGACAGGCAGAACCACCTCGCTGCTGCCGTTCTCGGCGAGGGGCAGAGTTGCTGGCTTGTCCAGTCGCATTGGATAACGCCCGACGGGGGTGTTGATCTCGCCGTCCAATACGACCCTTTTCGGGAGTCGCGAGAGTATCAACTCAAACCGGCTTTCAGCTTCCGTAGAGGTGAAGATGATGACGACGAACCCGAATGGAACGTCCTGGCTGGGATAGTCTCTTGGGAACGGGGAAGGTTTGACGATACTCTCTTACGCATTGCGGACGAACGGGCCGGCCCAACGCTTTGGATGTCGGCCAACGACGGTGCGGTGTTTGCGCCATATGATGGCGGGGTTGATCTGTTTCTGCCCCAGCAGAAAGCGAGAGATGCGCTACGTCTCAAGTTCGCGGATTGGCTGCCGTCGCATCCCGATGGCCTCTGAGTATCGGGATCTTAAATTACTCGTCGAACCTTCCGTTGTGTCCGTCAGGATTTGAAATCGTCAGCTAACCTTGCTTAGCCACGCGGCGAGCGGTTCCCACACTGACGTCCTTGCCTGGCCGCCGACGATCATCCCGACATGGCCGAGGCCGAGCGAGATGCGTTCGCCGAGGTCGGCGGCGGTGACGGCGGGGACGATGCGATCGGTGGTCGAGACGATCTGCAGCGTCGGGACGGCGATGTTTTCGGGGAGGACGGGGTGGCCGTCGACCATCCAGCGGCCTCGCCCGGTCGCGTTGCTGGCGAAAAGATCGTCCATCAGCTCGCGGGCGGCGGCATAGGCCATCGGCGGGCCGGCGTTGGCCCAATCCTCGATCGGCACGAACGAGGCCTCCGCATTCGGATCGGGGCTGCGACCGAAGCGATCGAATTTGTCGAGCGTGCGGCGCGGATCGAGTTGCCAGAACACGAGCTGCAGCGCCTCCATCGGCAACATGCCGAGCGTGCGCGCCTCGGGCTCCATCTTCGTCCAGAGCAGATCGAGCGCGTCTAGCGATTTTTGCGGGAAGGCTTCGAAATTCCAGGGCGTGGCGATCATGCCCAGCGCGCGCACGGGCGCAGTCGCCGCTGCGGCCAGTGCGATCGTGCCGCCGATGCAATAGCCGATCATCACCGGCGGTTCGCCGAGCGAGGCGAGCAGGGGATTGAGCAGCTTCGTCACATGTCCGCCGATGTCGAGCGTCGATTCGTCCGGCGTGGGTGCGCCCCAATCGAGCAGCATCGCGCGAAAGCCCTGCGCCGCCAGCGCCATCATCAGCGAGCGATCGGGATCGATGTCGAGGATTTCGGGGCCGTTGATCAGCGAGGGCACGAACACGATCGGCGGCCCGGCAGCGTTTTCGGCCGAATAATCGAGCAGCCGTGCCCGCCCGACCTGGGCCACCGTGCGCCCGCCGTGGAGCACCGCGCCGCGCTCCGCATCCTGATAGCGCCGCACCCCTGCGAGCACCGCAGCAATCCGTGCTGCATCGCCACCGGCTTCGCTGCGCAGCATTTTTAGAAACAGAGGGAGGGGCCGCGGTCGCCAGCCGTGTTGCGGTGCATCATGATTCGATGCTAGAGCGCTGAAATCGCGAGGCAGGGGATCGTGCGGCATGGCGAAGGCGTCGACTGGTTCCGGACCGGTTATCATCAAGAAATATGCGAACCGGCGGCTCTATAATACAGAGTCTTCGAGCTACATCACGCTCGATTTCCTGGCGCAGATGACGCGCGACGGGCGCGAATTCAAGGTCGTCGACGCGAAGACCGAAGAAGACATCACGCACAACATCCTCACCCAGATCATCATGGAAGAGGAAAGCCACGGGCAGACCATGCTCCCGGTCGGCTTCCTACGCGAACTGATCTCGCTCTATGGCGATTCGATGCAGGCGATGGTGCCGCAATATCTCGAAGCCTCGATGGAGGCGTTCCGCACCAACCAGTCGCAATTCCGCCAGGCGATGCAGGGCGCGTTCGCAGGCGGCCCGTTCGCCGAACTCGCCAAGCGCAACATGGACATGATGGAAGCCGCGGCCCAGGCTTTCAAGGCAAAGGGTGGCAAGGCCGGGACGAAGGCGGCTGCCGCCGCTGCTCCGGCACCGGCCAAGACGGAAGCCAACGACGACATCTCCGCCCTGAAGGAGCAGATGGCGGCGCTTCAGGCCAAGCTGGACAAGCTGGGCAGCTAAACCCGTTGGCGGCGTAGCCAGACGTCGTAGGTCGATCCGCGTATCGTGACGCTGCCGGTGCGATCGTAATTCGCGTCGCGCAGGCGGCGCATCATCGCATAGCTGGGCTTGCTCACCGGATCGTGCGGCGCATCGTCGCTGACGATCACCAGCGGGTTGGCGCGGAAAATCCGCTCGACCTCGGCGGTCTGATCCAAGCCGATCGCTCCCGCATCGCGCGGCCCGACGAGATGATCCGGGAAAACGAAGCGCGAGACGAAGCACGCCCCGCTGATCCGGTAAAGCGCGGGCGGCCCTGCGAACATCTGCATGCAGCCGGTCTTCACTTGCGGAGGGATGAGCGCTGCGAGCGCAGCGATCTGGCGCTGGGAGCGCGCGGTCGTGGCAAAATCGGGATAGCCGAGGTTGCCTGCCGGCATCCACAGCATCGCGCCCATCAGCACGGTCCCAACCGGAGCTTTGCGGAAGATCGGTGCAGCTGCGATGGCGAAGGGTACGAACAACGGCAGCGCATAATGGACGTAGAGCGCGCCGATCGAGAAGAATCCGGCGAGCGCCGCGACGATCCAGCCGCCAACGAACAGCCGCCACCGGCTTTCGGGTTCGGTGCGTCGGCCCAATTCCCACGCACCCGCCACTGCGCAGACGGCGAAAGGCAGGACGTGCATCGCGATGACGCCAAGGCGGTAGTGGATTTCGCCTGACGGTGTCGGCGCGCGGCGGAAGATCGAGACGAAGTTGGCGAACCAGAATGCGTCGAGCTGCCCGAGCGCGGCATAGCCGAGGACTGCGGCCGTTGTCGGAGCGAGGGCCGTCGCCGCGAGGGCAGTTGTCCATGCTGCAGGCTGGAGGATGCCGGGCGAATGGCGGCGGCTCGTCCAGGCGAGCAGCAGGCCGAAATAGGCGCCTTCGAAGAGCGCAGTATATTTGATCTGGATCGCGAGGCCCGCCAGCGCCATCGCGGCGAAGGCGAGCGTGCGGAAACGGCGGCTGTCGGCGGTTTCGATCGCGCGCAATGTTGCCCAGCCGGCAGCCGCGACGAGTAGGTTGTAGAAGACCGGCGACTGGCCGCCGCCGCCGTCGATCGTCTCGAGCCAGAGCAGGTAGGCGAGGCCTGCGCCCGCGCTGCCGAGCCATCCGGCGGGGCGGCGCACGATCGCCGCGATCACGGCAGCCGTCCCGCCGGCGAACAGCGCCGCGATGATCTGATAGGGCAGGACGCCGTCGCCGAGCAGCCGCATGCCCGCGTAAAGCAGGAACAGCCCGATCGGCTTGCGATCCCAGATGTAGACGTAGGGAATCGCGCCGTGAAGCATGCGATCGCCGACGAGTAGATAGAATTCCTCGTCGATGTCGAACGCCGGATCGCCGAAATGCGGCAACCGCAGCACGACCGCCGCGACGATGAGCCCCAGCGTGATCCAGGCTCCGGTCGAGATGCGCGTCAGAACGTTCGTGGAGCTTTCGTAAGGCGCCCGCGCAAGGATCGTCGCCATATCCGTCAGATCGTGGAAGGATGGATGCGATAGAGGATCGTCGCGCCGTTGTTCCAGACCGGGGTCAGCCACTCGCGTTTCGGCCATTGCCGTTGCGGCACGTCGATCACCCAGAGATAATCGAACTTCGCGCGCGGGATGCTGGCGAGCGCGCCTGGCATGTCGTGATCGTGGCCGAAGCGGCAATCGGCGGGCAGGAGTTTCTGGCTGTCTAGATCGTGATAACCAGTGACGAGGTCGGGGTGGACGATCAGCCCCGATGCCGTTGTCGGTGGCCAGGTGTCGTTGGTGTAGGCCTGCCGCCGGACCAAGGCCACGCGGTTGATATGATCCATGCGGTGATCGTGGAAATCTCCCAGGCAAGCGATGCTAGCGAGGCCGAACACGCGCGAGCCGACCGGAATATGCTCCACAGCCGCCAATTGCCGATCGTAAAGCCGACCGAGGTGCGCGAAGGTAGCCGTCTGATACGCCGTATGGAGTGCGAGGAAGGCGATGGCGATGCCGCCCAGTGCCTTCGTGAAGCGGGTCTCCGCGATCGGTGCGAAAGCGAGGGCGAACAGCGCGAGGGCGAAGGGCGCGATCCGCAAGTCGACGAAGCCCGATCCCATGAACGCGTCGGGCATGACGAGATAGACGAGCAGCAGCATCGCGGCGCTCGCGACGAGGCGGGGATCGAAGCGGATGTCGCGCCGTCCGATAGCCATGACGATACCGACGAACACGACGCCGACCGATCCCATGTCGATCCAGTCGATGTAGTTCTTGAGCGCGAGTTCGAGGATGATGAACTTGCGGGCGAAGCCGAAGTGGAACGTCGTCATCGCCCCGCCGAACGATCCACCCGACATCCACGCCAGCATCGGCACCAGCGCCGCCAGCATCGGCAGGCAGGCCGCTACCGCGAAGAGGAAGGCAAGCGGCCAGCTCTTCCCGGCCTGCCGCTGCGAGACGACTTCCGCCGGAAAGATCATCGCACCCATCAGGCCCCAGCCGACGGTATGCGCGAACCAGACGCCCACGCTAACGGGCACGAACAGCAGCGTGCGAAGTCGTGTCTTTCCAAGCCGTCCCAGCCGTAGCCACAGACCGAAAGCATTGAGCGCGAGGCCTGCGCCCATGCAATAATTCACGAAGCCGAAATTGAGCGCGTAATTGTAGGCGAAGACGAAGGCGAAGGCGGCGGTCAACGGAACGCGTCCGTGGATTTCGCGCGCAACGAACGCCATGCCGGCGACGGTCAGCATCGGGATCGCGACGATCACGAGTTTCGTCGCGGGCTCGATCCCCATCAGCGGGGCAAGCAGTGCGACGGGGATGTCGACGCCGAGGTTACCCGCGACGACCCAGTGGAAGTCGAACCACTGCCGGAAATAAGGCGAGGTCCCGTAATCGAGCGCGATGCGATAGCGGCTCATGCTGTTGAGCAGATCGACCAACGGGGGAACGGTCGGCCACAGTAGGGGCAGCGCCGCCAGCAGCAGCATCGCAGGCAGGAAAGCCCGCATCCCGATCGCGCGCCAATCGGGCCTCGCCCTTGCAGCCGCCTCGATCGGCCGTGCTGCCGCGACGTCCGTCACAGGCAGGCTTCCAGATAGGGCTGGTCGAAGCCGAACTGGCGGGCCTTTTCCAGCGTGTAGGGGCGGAGCCCGCTCGATTTGTAATTGCCGATGATCTTCCCGTCGTTGGATTCGTCGAGATATTCGAAGCTGAAGAGTTCCTGCGTCACGATCACCGGGCCTTCCATGCCGACGACTTCGGTGATGTTGGTCACGCGGCGGCTGCCATCACGCAGGCGCTTAACCTGGATGATGAGATCGAGGCTGTCGGCGATCTGGCGGCTGATCGCCTCCTTGGGCACCTTGATGTCGCTCATCATCACCATATTCTCCATGCGGGCGAGCGCCTCCCGCGGGGAGTTGGAGTGGAGCGTGCACATCGATCCGTCGTGGCCGGTGTTCATCGCGGCGAGCATGTCGAAACATTCGGAGCCACGAATTTCGCCGAGGATGATGCGGTCGGGCCGCATACGCAGCGCGTTGACGACGAGATCGCGGATGGTGACTGCCCCGAAACCTTCGAGGTTCGCGGGGCGGGTTTCGAGCGGAAGCCAGTGCGGCTGCTGGAGGCGGAGTTCGGCCGCATCCTCGATCGTGATCACGCGCTCGCCTGGGTCGATCATCTTCGACAGGGCATTGAGCATCGTCGTCTTGCCGGAGCCGGTGCCGCCCGAGATGACGACGTTGAAGCGGCAGGCGCCGGCGATCTTCAGCGCAGTCGCCATCTTCTCCGACATCGATCCGCCTTTAGCCATCATGTCGAGCGTGATCGGCTTGGCGGAGAATTTGCGGATCGAGATGGCGGTGCCGCGGAGCGACAGCGGCGGCACGATCACGTTGACGCGGCTGCCGTCCATCAGGCGGGCGTCGGCGAGCGGGGTGGTCTGGTCGACACGGCGGCCGACCTTGGAGACGATCCGCTGCGCGATCTGGAAGAGGTGCGCCTCGTCGCGGAACTGGATCGGTGCAATCTCGAGCCGGCCCTTGCGTTCGATGTAGGTCTGGTCGGGGCCGTTGACCATGATGTCGGTGATCAGCGGGTCGGAGAGCAATTCCTCGAGCGGCCCGAGGCCGAGGAGTTCGTCGACCAGCACCTTTTCCAGCGCGAACTGCTCGCGGCGGTTGAGCGTGATGCGCAGTTCGGCGAGCACTTCGCCGATGATCGGGCGGAATTCCTCGCCCAGTTCGTCCTTCGTCAGCGACGCAGCCGCCTCGGCATCGACGCGCTCCAGAAGGCGCGGGAGGACCTGTTCCTTGATCTTGTGGACCGAGGCCTCGAACCCCTCGGCCTTGGCGCCGGTGGGTTCGGCCGCGGTGAGGCGGCTCTGCAGCCGCTCCATCGCGTCATGGACAGGGGATGCGCCTTCCGGTGGCGGCGACGTTTCCGCGCCGTCAACGACCGGCGCAGGCTGCACCGAGGCAGGCATTGGCCGCGGCCCTGCACCAGATCCACCACGCCTACCGAATGCACTCATACCAAGACCCCGTGACGTCACGTTCGCCGGGTCTAACCAAGAAGCCTTGACGATCCTTTAAGCCTGTTTGCCGGGGCCGATCGCCCGTCCGCGGCTTGCGCTCGGGCGGTGAAAGGTCTTTCTTCGATGCAAATCACATAAATCGGGGGACCGAATGAACGCCAAGCGCCTTCTGCTCAGCTCTGTTCTTGCCGCGACGATGGCGATGCCGCTCGCCGCGCAGCAGGCGCCGGCCCCCGACGAGCCCGGCAAGAAGGAAGCTCCCCCCAAGGCCGCATCCGAAAAGCCGGGCGACACCGCCCTGGCGTCGGCGGTCGAGGATTCGCAGCCCAGGCACGGGCAGGTGACGGTCAAGGGCAAGGTCGTGACCTACACGGCGATCCCCGGCACGCTCACGATCCGCAGCGACGAGGGCGAGGCGATCGCCAGCATGTTCTACGTCGCCTACATCGCCGATCGTGCGAAGGGAGAGGGGCAACGGCCGATCACCTTCGTCTACAACGGTGGGCCGGGATCGTCCTCGATGTGGATGCACATGGGATCGATCGCGCCGGTCCATGTCGAGACGCCGAGGCCGGGCGCGCAGCCCAATCCGCCTTACCGCGTCGTCGAGAATCACGACACGATCCTCGACCATACCGACATCGTCTTCCTCGACGCGATCGGCACCGGCCTGTCGCGGCCGATCGGCAAATCCAAGGGGCCGGAATTCTATGGTGTCGATCAGGATATCGACGCCTTTGCGCGTGGCATCATGCGCTTCCTGTCGAAATATGATCGCTGGAACAGCCCCAAGTTCCTGCTCGGCGAAAGCTACGGCACGCTGCGCTCGGCGGGGCTCGTCTACAAGCTGCAGGACCGCGGTGTGCAGATGAACGGCGTGATGCTGCTGTCGTCGATCCTGAACTATGGCGTGCGCCAGCCCGGCTACGACCAGATCAACATCACTTACCTGCCGAGCTACGCCGCCGACGCCTGGTATCACAACAAGCTGCAGAATCGCCCGGCGACGCTGGAGCCGTTCCTGACGCAGGTCCGCGAATGGGCGCGCGGGCCCTATTCGGCCGCGCTGCAGAAGGGCGCCGATCTTTCGGCCGACGAGCGGAACGCGATTGCCCAGCAGATGAGTGCCTACACCGGGCTCTCCGTTCCCTACATTCTCAAGTCCGATCTGCGCGTCGATCTGTCGCGTTTCCGCAAGGAATTGCTGCGCGATCAGGGCAAGACGATCGGCCGGCTGGACGCGCGCTTCACCGGGCTGGATGCCGACGACATCAGCGACACGCCCGAATATGATCCCGCCGATCGATCGCTGAGCGGCCCCTATATCGCGGCGCTGAACTCCTATCTGTTCGGCACGCTCGGCTACAAGACGCCGCTCAGCTACCGCCCGACCTACTATGCGATCGGCGGCGGCAATTGGGATCAGAAGCACACGCCGCCCGGCGGCCGTGGCTTCAAGATGGCGCTGGCCGACACCGCGATCGATCTCGCGCAGGCGATGCGTGAGAACCCGAACCTGAAGGTGATGCAGCTTTCCGGCTACTACGACATGGCGACGCCCTTCTTCGGCGCCGAGTTCGACCTGAAGCACATGTCGATCCCGCCGGAGCTGCGCCGCAACGTCAGCTTCAAATATTATGAGTCCGGACACATGGTCTATGTGAACCCGGACGTCCGGGCGCAGTTCGTGCGGGATATCGACGATTTCATCGAGGCGGTCCGTTCCGGCGGCTGAGCTTTAACCCGTCCTGCACCAATGGGTGTCATTCTGCGGGAATGGCGCCCAAAGGACATCGCGATCAGCGCATCCAGATCTTGCGCGGGCTCGCGGCGATGCTCGTCGTGGTGCTGCATGCCCAACAGACGCTGGTCGATCTCGGACGGTCGTCATGCGCGCTGATGCGGCTGATCCCGAACACCGGCTTCGGATCGATGGGCGTCGATCTGTTCTTCGTGATCAGCGGCGTCGTGATGGCGTTGGCGATGGACCGCGCGCCGGACGCCGCAAGCTTTCTGCGCGCGCGGTTCATCCGGGTCGTGCCGCTGTTCTGGCTGGCGGCGATCATGACCATTCCCGTCACCGTGCTGCTCCACGAGCATTATACATTCGAGCGCGTGGCGAACAGCGTGACGATCTTCCCGCTGCTCGATCTCGGTTCGCTCGATACGCCGCTGCCGCCGGTGGGCTGGACGCTGGCGTTCGAACTGACTTTCTACCTGATCGTTGCGACAGCGCTGACCCTGCCGGCGAAATTCCGGTTCGATTTCGTGCTGATCGTCCTGATGCTCGACGCCGCGATCGGGGCGGCGATCACGCCGATCGCGATTCCGCTGCTCGGCGTCGTGTTCAACCCGATCGTGCTGGAATTCGCGCTGGGCATGGTCCTTTCGCGGATCGTGGCTCGGCCAGGAGTGGCGCGGATCGGAGTGCCGCTGGCGATCGCAGGCGGTGTCGGGCTGTTCTGCACGATCTGGCGCTATCCCTTCTACAACTCGCCAGAGGCTGTCGTGTCAGGCCTGTCGAGCATCCCGCGCTTGTTCGTGTGGGGTGTGCCGAGCGTGATGTTGCTCGGCGGCCTGCTCGCCCGGCCGGAACGACCGCGCGTAGCAGGGCCGTTGGTGCGGCTCGGAGACGCCTCTTACGCGATCTACCTCAGTCATTGGCTGGTGAAGCAGCTTTTGCCTGTGGCGTGGCCTTGGACCGGGTCGCAGGGCGGCGATGGTCTGTTTGTGGCTCTCGTCGTAGGCAGCGGTGGCGTCGGGCTGCTCGCGCATCGTTTCGTCGAGCAACCACTTCTGCGGCAGATACGAAAAGGGCGGGAGCTTTCGCTCCCGCCCTTGTTCTCGCCATCCCGGTGAGGGGAGGGGCTCAGGCCTCGGTGACGGCCTCGGCCAGCACGGTGAGGCCCTTTTCGTTGACCTCGGCGAAGCCGCCGTCGACCTGGATCTTCGCCGAGACCGTGTTCGGCCCCGAATAGATCGTCAGTTCGCCCGGGCGGATCACCGCCATCACCGGTGCATGGCCTTCGAGCACGCCGAAGTCGCCCTCGGTGCCCGGCACGACGACCATATGGACGCTTTCCGCGCGGACCAGCTTCTCAGGCGTGACGAGTTCGAAGTGCAGAGCCATTATGCGGCCTCGGCGAGCTTCTTGGCCTTCTCGACCGCCTCGTCGATGCCGCCGACCATGTAGAAGGCCGCCTCGGGCAGGTGATCATATTCACCGTCGACGACTGCCTTAAAGCTCTTCACGGTGTCTTCGACCTGCACGAACTTGCCGCTGATGCCGGTGAAGACCTCTGCGACGTGGAACGGCTGGCTGAGGAAGCGCTGGATCTTGCGGGCGCGCTGCACGGTGAGCTTATCCTCTTCCGAAAGCTCGTCCATGCCCAGGATCGCGATGATGTCCTGCAGCGACTTATACTTCTGCAGCACCTCCTGCACGGCGCGGGCCGTGTTGTAATGCTCCTGGCCGACGACGGCCGGGGTCAGAACGCGGCTGGTGGAGTCGAGCGGATCGACCGCCGGGTAGATGCCGAGCTCCGAGATGGCGCGGTTCAGCGTCGTCGTCGCGTCCAAGTGGGCGAACGAAGTGGCCGGCGCCGGATCGGTAAGATCGTCCGCGGGCACGTAGATCGCCTGCACCGAGGTGATCGAGCCCTTGTTGGTCGAGGTGATGCGCTCCTGCAGCGCACCCATGTCGGTCGACAGGGTCGGCTGATAGCCCACGGCCGACGGGATACGGCCGAGGAGGGCCGACACTTCCGAACCCGCCTGGGTGAAGCGGAAGATGTTGTCGACGAAGAACAGCACGTCCTGGCCTTCGACGTCGCGGAAATATTCCGCGTTGGCGAGGCCCGAGAGGGCGACGCGGGCACGGGCGCCCGGCGGCTCGTTCATCTGGCCGAACACCAGCGCGACCTTCGAACCCTCGGGCGTCGGATTGCCGTCGGCGTCCTTGGCGATGACGCCCGCGTCGAGGAACTCGTGATAGAGATCGTTGCCTTCGCGGGTGCGCTCACCGACGCCGGCGAACACCGAGACGCCGCCGTGGCCCTTGGCGCTGTTGTTGATCAGCTCCTGGATGAGCACGGTCTTGCCCACGCCGGCGCCGCCGAACAGGCCGATCTTGCCGCCCTTCGCATAAGGCGCGAGCAGATCGATGACCTTGATGCCGGTCACGAGGATCGAGGCTTCGGTCGACTGATCGACGAAGTCGGGCGCCTTGTTGTGGATCGGGCCGGTGAGGTCACCGCCGACCGGGCCACGCTCGTCGATCGGCTCGCCGATCACGTTCAGGATGCGGCCGAGCGTCTGCGGGCCGACGGGCACGCGGATCTGCGAACCGGTGTCGCTGACTTCCTGGCCGCGGGTCAGGCCCTCGGTCGAGTCCATCGCGATCGTGCGGACGGTGTTCTCGCCCAGATGCTGCGCGACCTCTAGGACGAGGCGGTTGTCGCCGTTGCGCGTCTCGAGCGCCGAGAGAATCGCCGGCAGATCGCTGTCGAACGCGACGTCGACGACGGCGCCGATGACCTGCGAGATGCGGCCGGTGTTGTTGGTCTTAACGGCGGTTGCCATGGTCCTACCTTCTGCCTGTCGTTCTTAGAGCGCTTCAGCGCCGGAGATGATTTCCACCAGTTCGGTCGTGATCGCGGCCTGGCGGGTGCGGTTGTACTGGATCGAGAGACGCTTGATCATGTCGCCTGCGTTGCGCGTGGCATTGTCCATCGCGTTCATCTGCGCGCCGTAGAAGCCCGCCTGATTTTCAAGCAGGGCGCGATAGATCTGGATGGCGACGTTGCGCGGCAGCAGCTCGGCAAGGATCGTCTCCTCGTCGGGCTCATAGTCCACGGCGGCGGAAGCGCCGGTCGTCTCGAATGCGCGATCGTTCGCCGCCTTCGTCACCGCGGCCGGGATCAGCTGCAGCGTCTGCGGCAGCTGGACGAGCGCCGACTGGAATTTCGAATAGACGAGGTGGGCGACGTCATATTCGCCGGCCTCGAAGCGTGCGATCAGGTCCTTCGCGATATCCAGCGCGTCGGCGAAGGCGGCCTTCTTGGCGTGGCTCATGTCGTGATCGGCGACGATCATGCCGGGATAGTAACGGCGGATCACCGCGCGCCCCTTGCGGCCGACGATGTAGAAGCGGACCTTCTTGCCCGAAGCGATCAGCGCATCGGCCTTCACGCGTGCGGCGCGCACGATGTTGGTGTTGAAGCCGCCCGCCAGGCCGCGCTCGCCGGTGGCGACCACGATCAGCTGGACCTCGTCCTTGCCGGTGCCGGCGAGGAGCTTCGGCGAATTCGGGCCGACCGTCACCTTGGAGGCGAGGCTGGCCATCACCTTTTCGAGCCGCTCCGCATAGGGGCGTCCCGCGACGGCGGCGTCGGTCGCGCGGCGCAGCTTGGCGGCCGCGACGGTCTTCATCGCGCGCGTGATCTTCTGGGTCGATTTGACCGAGACGATCCGGTTCTTGAGCGCCTTGAGGCTGGCCACGTGTTCCTGTCTCTTTCCTAATCGTCATGCCGGACTTGATCCGGCATCCCGCTGCTCTTCCCAAAGGTCAAGAAGCGGGACCCCGGATCAAGTCCGGGGTGACGGGTTCCTCTTACGCGAACTGCTTGCCGAAGCTCTCGAGCGCAGCCTTGAGCTTGCCCTTCACCTCGTCACCGAAGTCCTTGGTGTCGCGGATCGTCGCCAGGATGTCGGCATGGTCCGAACGGAGGAACGCAAGCATCGCGGTTTCGTAACGGACGACGTCGGAGACGGCGACGCTGTCGATGAAGCCGTTGGTGCCGGCATAGATCGAAGCGACCTGCTCTTCCATCGCGAGCGGCGCGAACTGCGCCTGCTTCAGCAGCTCGGTCAGGCGCGCACCACGGGCCAGCAGCTTCTGGGTCGAGGCATCGAGGTCCGAACCGAACTGCGCGAAGGCAGCCATTTCGCGATACTGCGCCAGCTCCAGCTTGATCGAGCCCGCGACCTTCTTCATCGCCTTGGTCTGCGCGGCCGAACCGACGCGGCTGACCGAGAGACCGACGTTGATGGCGGGGCGGATACCGGCGTTGAACAGATCGGTCTCGAGGAAGATCTGGCCGTCGGTGATCGAAATCACGTTGGTCGGGATGTAGGCCGACACGTCGCCCGCCTGCGTCTCGATGATCGGCAGCGCGGTGAGCGAGCCGTTGCCGTTCTCGTCGTTCATCTTCGCGGCGCGCTCGAGCAGGCGGCTGTGGAGATAGAAGACGTCGCCCGGATAGGCTTCGCGGCCCGGCGGACGGCGCAGCAGCAGCGACATCTGGCGGTAGGCGACGGCCTGCTTGGAAAGATCGTCATACACGATCACGGCGTGCATGCCGTTGTCGCGGAAATATTCGCCCATCGCGCAGCCGGTGTAGGGCGCGAGGAACTGCAGCGGGGCGGGCTCCGAAGCGGTGGCGGCGATGATGATGGAATATTCCATCGCGCCATTCTCTTCGAGCGTCTTGACGAGCTGCGCGACGGTCGAGCGCTTC
>Ga0164294_10001708_pt1 | contig 20155 bp, 16 predicted proteins | sample GEODES005metaG_FD_111479 | JGI IMG/M metagenome (GOLD analysis project Ga0164294, IMG submission 111479) | Oligotrophic lake water microbial communities from Sparkling Lake, Wisconsin, USA - GEODES005 metaG | ecosystem: Environmental > Aquatic > Freshwater > Lake | place: USA: Sparkling Lake...
AGCCCGGCGACACACAATTGGCTCGAATGCCTTGTGCAGCCCAGGCCATACACAGCGCGCGCGTGAGGTTTTCCATGCCGGCCTTGGTGGTGCTGTAGGTGTGGCAGTCGGCATAGCCCTTGACAGCCATAATGCTGGAAATGTTGACGATAGATCCGCCGCCGCTTGCCAGCATATGGGGAATGGCCAGCTTGCACAGGTAGTACACCGAATCCAAATTGATGGCCATGACCTCGCGCCATTTTTCCACCGGTGTATCTACGATATTGGACATCGAGCCGGCGCTTACCAAACCCCAGCTGTAGCCGACACCGGCGGCGTTGAGCAAGATATCGACCCGGCCATGCACCTTGAAGGCAGCATTAAAAGCCTCGCTGGCTCCCTCCCAAGTCGAAACGTCGCCACCAACGATGTCCGAATTGAAACCCGCGCCCTTCAGCAAAGCTTGGGTTTCCTGAAGCTTTTCGTAGGTTCGGCCGATGCCGACAACATGAGCACCTTCTTCGGCAAAGCGCTGCATACTGGCGCGACCTATGCCAGCCCCAGCTCCGGTGATGATTGCCACCTTATTTTCTAAACGGCCCATGGCATGTCCTTTCCTTTGTTGGCTTGGATGCTGAAATTTCATGAAAAATCAGTTGCTCGTCACAACAAAATTAAATGTTGTAAGGTCCTCACTATGGAACGACTACGTGCAATGGGCTTTGTCAGGAGTAACCTATTCGTTTGATCAGCGTGAACGGTAGTGACGTGCAGGATGATCGTCGGGAAGGTAAGTGCAAATTCGGTCACTCATCATCTCGCGATAAAGGCACGGCGCTTGGAAACCTGGCTAAGTCGTTTATCGAGCAAGCCCTGCAGACCATCGCTCTCGAAGCGCTCAATGTGACGGCGAAAGCTGCGTTCGCACTGCCCCAAAATTTGCGCCGCCTCGCCCTGCATCGGGCGCCCCTCGTTCCAGCCGCCATATGCTTCTAGAAATCTTATCTTCCAGTTCTCCTGCACGTAGGGGGCCCAGCTTATGGGGGTATGTTGCACTTGTCCGCCTTTTGACCGCGCTTTGTCGCCGCTAAATGACACCGGCAAGGTTCAAGCCAGCTCAGAACGAACCGACTTTCAGGGAGCCCCCCCTAAGAGAGCGTTGTCCACAACTCCACAGACCCCGAAGCTGCCACAAGGGAATCCCTAAAAATTCCCGCATGGCAGTGAGCGCCAGGCTTGACCAGCAGGGTTGGTCAAGACACGCTCTAGTGGGATGTGGGGATGGTCGGGCAACCAGGCCGATAAGGTCAGCGCGGCGTGCCGATGCCGACCCGGCCGTACTTTCGAGCCAGCACCCTAGATCCGAGCCACTTTGGCCCTAGGCCAAACTATTGAAACCGGGCAGAGTCGTTCAGGCAAATACACCCAGGGCAAGGGCGCAAGCCTTTGCGGGCTCCCGGGGATAAGCCATGCGGCAAAGGGGTGTTTGACGCTGCCAAAGCGGCGCAGCAGGCGCAAAGGTGAACATGGCGCAACTGCTCTTCGGCAGACGCCGAGTTGCCAACACCTCACCAATTTATTGCCTTTGTAGTGGAGCGGCAAGCTAGATTCAGGCCCCACGAGCACAAGAGCTTCCCAGTGGCCGATCTTGCACGGATCTCACCGGCGGACCCTCGGCTGGATGCCGCAAGCGGCATAAAAATAAAAACCTCAATGCGCGATTCCAAGAAACACCGCAAGGCAACGCCCCACTTCAAGCATTGCTGCATCACTGGCCGAACCGAACACATCTTTGAGCTTGTCCCGCTTCACGGTCATCACCTTGTCAACCATTACCTGTGACGGTTTTTTTAGTCCGTTGGTTTCGCTCGGCTGAATGGTCACGCGCAGCAATGGCGCATCAACCAAGGTGCTCGAAACTAGCAAAACGGTCACAGTCGCGTGCTCGTTGAATTGGTCGGACTGAATCACCAAGGCGGGCCTTGGCTTGCCAAAATCGCCCTGCATGGCGATGGTCACGAATTCGCCTCGGTTCATGCTTAGCCGTCCAGATCGGACAAAGCCTCATCCATGAAACCCAGCATGTCTACGTCGGCCATATCAGCCTGAGAGGCTAGATTAGATTGACGCTTACACTCTGCCGCAAAGTCTGGCCGCCTCGTATCTGGCACCCAAATTTGAACCGGACGAAGCCCAGCCATACGCAGCGCGGAACGTCGCTTTTGAACCCGTACAGCAACAGGGGTAGCCATGAAAAAACTCCTTTGAATTCGTTACATGTAGCACTCTAACACGGAAAATTCGTCACATGCAACAGGTTTAGAGAACTGAATTTATGCCGCATACGGCACCCTAGTTGCCCAATTGGTAATAGGCCTTGACCACTGCTTGATGAAGCGCGGTGTGCCAACCACGCCTAGCTTTGGAAGCCGTCCACCCCACTCATTGCTGGGCTGCAGAACGGTGGCGGGAACAGCCGTATTACTTCCAACGGGTTATGGGACACCAACCGTTTCTTCACAACAACGGACGATCTTCCGGCTCTCCTGCACGTAGCGGACCCAGCTCATGGGGGCATGTTGCACGACTCCTCCACAAACCGGACATTTCTATTTGTTCCCGACATTCGCAGCCCTATCTAAGGCGAAGCTGATCCCGTGTGGCCTTCACGCTCATTGCTGCCAGTAAAGAACTGCGCTAATTGGATCCTTACGCGGCTGGTCCAGATCTGTTTGTGTGTCAGCTGGACAAGGCGGTAGACACGGCCTTAGATCGTCCTGTAGGCGTTGGCCCAGGGACGGACCTCCTCAAGGTTGCGAGCAAGACGCAATAGCAAGGCATCCTGGCGGGGACGGGCGGCGAATTGGATTCCCACAGGTCTGGAGTCGGAGGTGAAGCCGGCCGGAATGGTAAGTGCCGGATTGGACAACATGTTGTAGGGATAGGTCAGCAGCCAGTCAAGGATCTGCTCACGAACCGTCTTGCCATGCAACCATTTTGGCGCGAACTCGCCATGCGGAAAGGTCGCAGATGTGAGCGTCGGGGATGCCAGCACGTCGTAGTCTTCCATGAAGTCTGTGAAGATATCCCACATCTTGCCCCGGACGATGCTTCCCCTGGCGACATCAACAGCAGTGGTGGTCTCAGCTGCTCTCATGATCTCAATTAGATAGTCATCGACCTCGCCATCCAGAGCCGCCCAATCGTGTAGGTCGTAAACCTCAGCAAAGGCCGGAATCCAAAGACCGTTCCACATGGCCTTAGAGATGTCACCCTCCCATTTGGGCGCCGCTTCTGTGACGACAACTCCAAGTTTCGACAGGTCGCCCAAAACGTCACGGCAGATGGCTAGGACCTCAGGGTCAACATAAACACCGGTACCTAGGTCGTCTGTCCATGCCAGTCTGAGACCCTTAACATCGCCCTTAATGGCTTCAACGAAGGAAGGGACCGGTTTTTCGATTGTCTTGGGATCGGCATCAGACGGGCCTGACCACACGTCCATCATTAGAGCGCTGTCGGCAACGGTGCGCGTGATGGGGCCGTGGAACAGAAACGAGTGGTATCGATTGGGGAAAAGAGTTTCGGGCACAACACCAGCAGTTGGCTTAAGGCCCACAGTTCCGCAGAGCGATGAAGGGATACGCACCGAGCCAGCGCCATCGTTGCCTTCCGCGAGCGGTGTGATACCCGCCGCTACCGATGCTGCCGCACCACCACTTGACCCGCCGGTTGAGTAACCCTGCTTAAACGGGTTGTGTGCCGCACCATACTCATGCCCCTCGCAACCACCGTAGTAACCAAACTCAGGTAAATTTGTCTTGCCAATAAAGAGGCCACCTGCCGCGTGAAGTCGTTTGTAGACCTCCGCATCGGAGGTACCAATGTTTCCATGATTAGGCTTAAAGCCGCTAGTGAAGGGTAAACCCTTCATCGAGGTGTTGTCCTTGATTGTGTAAGGAACGCCGTGTATCAGGCCCAGAGGCCCGCCACGCTGAACTGCAGCGTCCAGCTCCTTCGCATCATGGAGGATCTGTTGACGATCGACGTATATCAGAGCATTCAACTTGGGATTGATCTCATCGATACGAGACAGAGTCGCCTGTGCGATCTGCTCCACACTCACTTCGCGAGCCCTGATCATTTCGGCCAGCTTTGTAGCCGAGACAAGATGTAAATCTGACAATTCGTTCTCCTTCTAAAAACTGCAAGAGCGTCAACGAGTAAGCGCGCAGTGCTACTCGCTTTTAGCGGGGCATAAGCCACGGCGTAAACGTAAGCTCCCTCTGAGGAAGTAAAAACACGTCATCTGACCAGTTCTGCTAGCCCAGTTTTGTCAACACCCGGCCCATGTCCCGAACTCGTCGGCCACTGCGGGTACTCACGCAATAGCCTGTTGCCCACTTTTTGCGTTTGTCCAAGTGATGAACCCGGACATTTCACAACCTGTAGTGGCTAAATTAGGGTTGTCGCATATGCCATGCCTTGGGTCGCGTGAAAGTCTGGATGCCATAGGTGGACAGGGTCAGACCGACACCGGAATCGCCGTGACCGCTCCAGGGCAGGCGCGGGCTAACACGGTCGCAACAGTTCCAATAAACAGTACCTGCATTGACCTGGGAAAGAAGGGTCTTGGCGCGCGTCTGGTCAGGTGTGAAGACGCTCGCCGTGAGGCCGTAGCGTGTATCGTTCATGAGCTGCACGGCCTCGGCGTCGCCCCAGACTTTCTGGATGCCGATGATCGGACCAAAGCTTTCCTCGCGCATCAACTCCATACTGTGGTTAACGTTCGTGAAAACAGTCGGCGCGTACCAGTTGCCGGGCGCGTCCAGGCGGTGCCCGCCACACAGCAGAGTGGCGCCTTTGGCCTTGGCGTCTGCCACTTGGGCGTCTAGTACATCGAGTTGTTGCGCACGTGTTAAGGCCCCGATATAAGTATCCTCAGCTGCGGGATCCCCAACTTTGAAATCTTCCACGGTCTGAAGGAAGGCTTCAACAAAGGCCTCGTAAATTTTTTCGTGCACGTAAATGCGCTCCACCGAACAGCAGCTCTGTCCAGTGTTGTACATGGCACCGTCTGCCAGCGATTCGGCGGACGTTTTCGGATTTGCATCGTCACAAACATAGGTCGGGTCCTTCCCTCCGAGTTCAAGCTGCAGCTTGACTAGGCGCGGGCCCAACGACTGCGCAATTCGGGCTCCCGTGGCGTATGAACCGGTAAAAAATAGGCCATCGATGTTCTGAGCTATCAGCGCAGCACCAACATCACCAGCGCCCACCACGGGAACAAAAACGTCTTTCGGAATGCCCGCAGCATGCAGCAGCCGCGCCATTGCTAGCCCGGTTAGCGTTGCATACTCGGAGGGCTTGTACAGCACGACGTTACCAGTCAACAGCGCAGGGATAAAAACATTGCCCCCGACAAACCATGGATAGTTCCACGCTGAGATATTGGCCACCAGACCCAGCGGCCTGTGCTCAATTTGCTCGGTCATACCACCTTCATCGAACACGGTTTCTGTTTTCAGCAGCTCGGCCACCTCTTCCAAAAAGAAGTCAATTCTCCCGAGCAGACCATTGAGCTCGTTGCGCGACATCTTGACTGGCTTTCCGGTCTCTCCGGTCATGATGGAGGCGAGCGCGTCGAGTTCTTCGACGAGCGCGATGCGAAAGCGTGTGATACAGGCTTTGCGCTCCAAAAGTGGTACCGCCATCCATCCGCGCTGCGCAGCGCGTGCGGCGGTCGCCTTAACTGCCACCGAGTGGGCATCGTCGGCTGTCACGTGAGTGATGAGGAATCCGTTAGCAGGGTTATAAATCGCAAGCTGATTCATTTCATTTTTCCGTTTTAAGTTTGACGGCAAGCGCCGTATCCAGAAAGTCATTTAGCAGGGGCGTGTCGTCAAGCGTATTGAGTTCGGGTCGATGGAACTCCGGATGCCATTGCACGGCCGCGATGTAAGTCGGCCCGGTGTGGCGAATCGCTTCTATCATGCCGTCGTCCGGGCAGCGTGCCTCCACGACAAAACCTTCTGCTAAATCTTTGATGCCTTGATGGTGGATGCTGTTGATCTTGTAGCTCTGTGCGCCAGACAGAAGAGCTTGAAGACGTGTTCCTGGAACGATTTCCAGCTGGTGAAAGTTTTGATCGTAGCGGTCCGCATCGCGGTGCACCAGCGACTCGGGACGTTGTGTGTCTATGTCTTGGTATAGCGTGCCCCCAAAAGTAACGTTGATCAACTGCAGACCGCGACACACGCCAAACACCGGCTTGCCTGCCGCAGAAAAAACCCGTAACAGCGCCTGCTCGTATGCGTCGCGCACGCGATCGCCGCTCCAGCGTTCCTCCAGGGGGGTTTCACCATAACTGCCAGGCCAGACGTCGACACCGCCATGTAGCACCAGGCCATCGAGCCAGTGCGCGTAGTCATCTAATTGAGGCCCGCACTGCGCGGCATCCCCTGCTGGTGACGGAATCGTCACTACCAGTGCACCAGCTGACATGACCCAGTGGGCCATCGACTCCTCGATGTACTGCAATGTCTTTTTGGCGAAAACTGCGCGCGCGGGATCCGGGCGCAAAAAGCAGGCGCTGATACCAATTTTGAGACGCTCTTTCACTTACATGGCCGCTCTAAATAAAGCCTCAAAGTCTGTCGAAGTACAGGGCCTGGGGTTGGTCTGGTGGCAGATGTCTGCAGCGGCAATTTGCACCAGACGCGGTAGATGTTCTGGTTTGACGCCGTGCGCTGCCAATCCACCGGTGATGCCGACGCTGACTTTCAGCTGCTTGAGCCAGGGCACGAAGGCCTTGCCGCCCCCGGCAACGTGGCAGACATGGGCCAGCTCGTCGAACTTGGCAGGAACTTTTTCCTGGTTCCAAGCTAGAACGGTGTCGATCATCAGCGCGTTGGCCAGGCCGTGGTGCAGGTCACAGACGGCGCCCAGCGCATGGGCGCAGGAGTGCACCGCACCCAGATCCTTCTGGAAGGCGATGGCGCCCATCATGGAGGACATCATCATGTCCGAGCGGGCCTGCAGGTTGCTGCCATTCTTGACAGCTTCGAGCAGGGCGGCGGCAGCGATTCGCGTACCCTCGAGCGCAATGCCGTCGCACAACGGATGGTAAGCCGGTGAGAGGTAGCTTTCGATGTTGTGCGTTAGGGCGTCCATGCCGGTGGCGGCAGTGATGGCGCTGGGCAGGCCGAGCGTCAGTTCCGGATCAGCAAACACTACTTTGGCCAAAATCTTTGGGCTGAAAACAACGCGCTTGAGGTGCGTGTCATCTTCGCTAATAACGCTGGAGCGACCCACTTCAGAACCTGTGCCTGAGGTGGTAGGAAGGGCTACAAAATATGGCAAGGCGTTTTCTATTTGGCGTACCCGCGGATGGTCCCAGGCGTATTCCAGAATGTCACCTGCATGGGTGGCGGCAATGCCGACCACTTTGGCTACGTCCATTGCCGCGCCGCCGCCAAAACCGATGATGCAGTCGGCTTTGTGTGCCTGGTAAGCGGCCGCGCCCGCCATGACCTGACTGCCGGTGGGGTTGCCAAAGACCCCATCAAAGACGGCAACATCGAGCCCGGCTAAATGGGACTTGAATTCAGCCAGTACCGCCAGTGCAGCCAGCGCCTTGTCGGTGACGATGAGTGGACGCTTTAGACCCAGCTCCAGCAGATGACTACCGACCAGCTTGCGCGCGCCAGCGCCAAATCTGATCGGAGTCGGAAAGGAAAAATTGGTAATCGTCATACGGATAGCTTTCAGATGATTTCAAAGTAGCGTTTCATTTCCCAGTCGGTAACGCCGTCAAGCCACTGACGCCATTCCCAGTCACGGGTAGCGGCAAAATGGTCAACGAAACCGTCGCCAAGCCAGTCGCGCGCAATAGTGGACTTCTGAAAGATTCGGGTGGTTTCGATCAGGGTGCGTGGTGCGCGCGCGATGTTCTCTGCGCCGACATTGGTACCGGTGATAGGTGGCGTTGTCAGCTTCAGACCTTTTTCAACGCCCTCCAGTCCAGCAGCAATGACGGCGGCCATTGCCAAGTAGGGGTTCACGTCAGCGCCCGGACAGCGCGTCTCTAGCCGGGTGGCTTTGGGGCTTCCGGAAATCACCCGAAAGCTCGCCGTGCGGTTGTCAATGCCCCAGGTTGGTTTGACTGGCGCCCAGAAGCCGTCGACCAGGCGCTTGTAGCTGTTAATGGTGGGCCAGATCATGGGCGCAAACTCCATCATGCACGCCACCTGGCCGGCGAGATAACTCTCGAAGAGCTTGCTCATTTTTCGTGGGCTTTTCGGGTCGAAGAACAGGTTGCTCTTGCCGTCGGAGAGGCTCTGATGAATGTGGCCGCTGCAACCCGGTAGGTTCTGATTCGGTTTAGCCATGAAACTAGGCATGATGCCAAAGCGGGCCCCGATCTCCTTGGCGCCGGTCTTGAACAGGATGGCACGATCGGCTTGTTCCAGCGCCTCGCTAAAACCAATAGCCGCCTCATAAACACCAGGACCAGTTTCGGTGTGCAGCCCTTCAATGGGCACGCCAAAAGCCAACATCTCGTCCATTAGGGTATTGAAGAACTCGCGGTTCTGGTTCATGCGCAACAGCGAGTAACCAAACATGCCAGGCGTCAATTGCTGCGGGTCGATGCCTTTCTTGGCGGCCCAACTCTGCGGTGTTTCCAGAAAGTTGAACCACTCGAACTCCATGCCGGTCATGACGTTGAAGCCCATCTTTTCTGCGCGTAGGAGCACACGCTTTAAGGTCTGACGGGGGCACTGGGCGTGGGCGGTGCCATCGGCATTGACAAACTCACCAAGGAAGAATGGCACCCCGTTGTCCCAGGGGACGTGGCGCGCCGTGTTCAGGTCGAGTCGCGCTAGGGCATCAGGAAAGCCATGCTGCCAGCCCGTGGCGGTCGTGTTGTCGTAGGTGCTGTCCATCATGTCCCATCCGAGCACCACGTCGCAAACCCCAAAACCGCCAGCCGGGTAGGGTTCTGCAGCACCCAAAAACTTGTCTCGGTGCAGGTACTTGCCACGCAGGATGCCGTCGATGTCGCTGACTGCAACTTTCACCTTCTGGGCTTCACTAGCGCGCACATGTTGGACCGAGGGATGTTCGGCCAGCGAATTTTTCTTGGAAGTCACCATTGTTAGCCCTTGTCGAATGAAAAATACTGGTGCATGGCACAGGTCAATAGGGGCCTGCGAATCAGAAATGGGGTCATGAATCCAGTCGGGCATATTCCCCGCCCCTGTGGGGGAGGTCTTGAATGAATTGACGCAACAACGTTTTAGCCATAGTGGTTATTACTTAAGGCGCCAGTGGTTTACAAAGCAGTTCATGCAAAGTGCCGCCTAGAACATCTAGCCCTGCTTCGAGATCCGTTGATGAGGTGAATTCGGCTTCGTTATGGCTGACACCGTCTTTGCTCGGAACAAATATCATAGCGGTCGGGCACAGGAGGCACAAAGCGATGGCGTCGTGTCCAGCGATGGTTGACAAGCGCATTGGCCTATAGCCTTTGGCAGTGGCAACCTGCTCGACCAATGTGCATAGTCCCACATCGAAAATCCCTGCAGGTCGATTAACCACTTGCTGCAAATCCAGTTCAATTTTGGCTTCTGCCGCGATGGCTGACGCAGCTCTTTCAAACTCCAGACTCGACTCGCTTAGCAGCGCGTTGTCCGTTGTCCGCAGGTCGGCATAAACAGTGACGCTACCAGCAATCACGTTTGCTGAATTGGGCTCTATGTCCATTCGACCTACCGAAGTAAGTAATTTACCAAGGGTTGCATCAGAAATTGCACGACAAGCCACCACAAGCTTTGCAGCGGCCAACAGTGCGTCCCGCCGTTGCTCCATCGGGGTTGGTCCGGTGTGTGCCGCGGTACCACGCAGTGTCACTGCGTACTTCACAGCGCCCCAATTCCCTTCTACTACACCGATTCCCGCGTTGGAGATCTCAAGCAAGCCGCCCTGCTCAATGTGAAGCTCCACGTACGCTGCGGGAACCGCCGGCGCCTCGGAATCCCCCAGGTACCCGATTTGCCCTAGTGCTTGTGCCAGCGTCACGCCATTTGCATCTTGTCGGGATAAGGCGAAATCAGACGTATACCGCCCAGCAAATACTCCGCTGCCTAGCATGCTCGGTGAAAATCTTGCACCTTCTTCGTTGGTCCATATGACAACGCCCATGTTGTGGGAGAACTGTTGTTGCGCACAAGTGCGTATCGCATCTGCGACGATACAGGCGCCAATTACCCCATATGCACCATCAAAACGTCCTCCACGGGGTTGGCTGTCTAAATGAGAGCCCGTAAACACCCATGGAGAGGTCGGGTCAGCCAAGGTCAAAAGGGCATAGATGTTGCCAACCCGGTCCACATTAATTTTGAAATTTCTTTGGGCCAACCATGCACAAACTAAATCGCGGGACTGTCCATCTTCATGGCTTGCCGCGACACGGTTAAGTCCGCCTAAAGGCGTGCGACCAACCTCCGCCACAGCATCAAACAGCGCATGAAAAGCCGCCACATCCAATAAAAGACCAGGCGAAGATAATTTTTTCATTCCTGCCTGCGCAACAAGCGCAGTCCATGGTGACCGGTTCGGTGCGCATCGTGTCGATAAGTGCTGATGGGCGCGGTATCGGGCGAGACTGGTTTGAGCGAATTTGCTCTGGCGTCCAGTTCACTTGTGATTGAGGTAGCCCGCATATTTACTAAGCCAAAAGGATTTCCGCGATACCACTGGCGCGCAAGGAAGCTAAATGGCTGGCCTTTGCGCGCTTATCAGTCACCAAAGTGTCGATGCGTTTGCACTCGCAAATCTGTATCCTGTTTAGCGTTCCGAGTTTGCTGCTATCTGCCAGCATAACAACGCGTTTCGCATTGGCCAGCATAGCGCGGGCAAACTCTGCCTCTGGCAAATGGAAGCTCGAGGCACTATATTCGGCGTCCAGTGCGACAGTGGAAAAAAACGCAATGTCTGGCCTATACCTTGCCATTTCCGCCATTGCAAGCTCACCGTACGTGCCTGGCATATCGAGGCGAACCCGACCACCCACTAAGATCAGATCGGAACCCGGAACGGCACTGATTAATGTGGCGATATTGATGGAGTTGGTCACCACCGTGATTCCTGGAACAGTAGCCAGTGACTTTGCAAAGGCATGTGTTGTGCTGCCCGAATCTACCGCGCACAACATACCGGGCATGATTAAGCGCGACGCCATTTCACCGATGCGCCGCTTTGCATCTGAATTCGCCTGCATACGCGCCTTTAGGGGCGGCTCACCTTCAGTTGGAGGACGGGCAACCCCGCCATAAAACCTAATGAGCTTGCCTTCGGACTCAAGGACAGCGATGTCTCTACGCACAGACTCGCGAGACACCCCCAGATTCGCAATAAGCTCATCAATAGAGATTCGATCTCTGACGCTTAGCAGTGAAACTATTCGATGATGTCGGTCTTTTGCCCACATGGTATTCACTCAGTTAAAAAAGAGGTTCTAGCGGCCAAGCGACTGCTTTGCTACGTGACTGTTCTACGAAATATGCCATTTTTAGCACGCCCAGATCATTGAAACGCTGCCCTACAATTTGAACTCCGATCGGTAGACCGCGCTCATCAAAGCTATGCTGAACACTAACGGCTGGCTGGCCCGTCTGATTGAATGGAGCGGTAAATTGAGCATGGCGAAGAGGTACTTCTTCGTCGGCGCCCGAGGCGTCAAAGGCGAAGTTGACCATGGGCATGACGGGGGTCAACACATAGTCGTATCCATCTGTAAGCTGTTGCATTCGCGCACGGTCACGTGCGATATCGCTCAGCGCGCTGAGGTATTGTTGGGCCGTACAGCTGCTCGCTCGTTGCGCCCACCGGTGCACAGCTGGCCATACCTCGCTGCGGAGCTCGGCTGCAAGTGCCTGGATTTCGGCCCATCCACGGACCTGCATAGCCCGATCTATGGGCTCCATGGCGTCGTGATCGTAGGGCTTTTCAAGGTGCTCCACAATTGCGCCGCATGCAGCAAATGTAGCCGCAACGGCTTCCACAGCTGCTCGCACAGGTGCCTCCAATGGCATCCCATAGCCTAGGTCTGTTAACAGCCCAATACGAAGCCGTTTGAACTTTATCGGCTGAGAGAGCTGCCCCTTTCTATTGTCTGGCGCTAGCGACCACACATCGCGTGTATCTGGGCGACGCAACACGTCAAATAGACGAGCGGCGTCAACCACTTTGCGCGCCATGGGACCGGCCGTGCGCATGACGTCCGGTGCCAAGTGCGGAATTCGACCAAAGGTTGGCTTCAGAGCAATCAGACCACAATGGTTTGCGGGTAGTCGTACCGAACCGGCAATGTCTGAACCCACCGACATTGTCCCTATTCCTGCAGCTAAAGACGCACCCGCGCCGGCACTGGAACCCCCGGTGTTGTAGTTCATCCCCCAGGGATTACGCGCGGGCCTGTGCAGGGAACTAACTCCAGAAGCCATGAGCCCGCAATCGGGCATGACGGTCTTGGCGAAGATAACCGCCCCGGCTTCCAGTAGACGAGCTGCTGGCGGCGCAGTGAAGGTTGAGTCGGGTAAATTGCGGTTGGCACTCAGTCCGTGTCTCCATGGCCAACCTTTTAAGGCAACACTGTCTTTGATGCTTACTGGAATACCGTCCAGCGGGCCTAATCCAGCGCCTTTGCCCCACCTGGATTCGGACGCCCGGGCTTGATCCATGGCCTCCTCTGCGCGGATACTGAAGAGCGCACCGATCAAAGGATTGACTTTTTCTATTTGCGCTAACGTGCAATGCATCACATCCACCGGTGAAACTTCACGACTTGAATAGAGCGACGTTATCTCGTCACAATTCAGAGCAACAAGTTCTTCTAACTTCACAAGAATGTCCTTTATTAACTTTTCACACTACCGCAGATGTCAGAGACTGCGAAGCCACCAGTCCCACCGTTGATCGAGAATCACTGAGCGTGCGCGCTTTAGCTTCCAGATTCCATATTTATGGTAGTCAAAATCCCATGAAGAGAGTTTTCTATTGACAATTGCCCAAACACCCCATTTCACGTCGGCTACGGCCCTACCAATTTGAAATCGCGCAAACGCGGACTGCGTAAGCTTGCCGTAGTAACTCTCAAGCAAGACCATGCAGTCCTCCTCGGCAATGAACATCTCACCTAGCAAAACACCGAGCTCACAGCTACGGTCGTTGTTTGACGAAAATTCGAAGTCAACTAGTTTCATAGGTGCGGCCGGCTTCACCATGAAGTTTCCCGGCATTGGATCGTTGAAACACGGAACCATATCTAAACCCGCAGCCAGCATGGCTTGCTTGGCCTGCGTGTAACGGTCTAAAAGCCAAGGCATGTCGGCGGGTAATTTTGGTTTGAGCTCATGCGCCTGTTGGAGGTGCTCATCAACCATGTCAAACTGTGTTTTTGTAATGCCAAGTAAGCCGCCGCTATGAAATTTTTTATATACGGCGAGCACCTCAGAAGTAACTTTTAGGTCTTTAAAATCAAAATTCGTTAAACACCGGTAGCCCTCTAAAAAGAGCATGATCTCAACACCCGTTTGGGGATCAAAATGAAACGGTTCGGGACCAATACCCAAATTAAATGCCTGCTTTCCAATTTGGTTCGTTACGACTCGATTAATAAATTTTTCAGTTCCGGGGCCTGGTACTTTTAGGAAGTAGCGGGCATCATCACCGCTTAGTTCAATACGCCAGTTGCTGTTGGACAAACCACCAGTGATTGGGTGGTAGTGCACCTCGCGGTTTTTCCAAACATCAACCGTTTGGATCGCACGCTCTGCAGCCTTTTCAGCTGCTGTTGAGGCTTCGCCCAATTTCTTCATCACACTCTCCTGAGTCGTTCAGCGAAGTCAGATTCGCTGACAGCCATTCGGCCAAGAAAAAAGTGCCAGTCTGAAAACTTGGTGAATTCCATGGAACTGCGTTTGGATCGCTTGGAGTGGATTGACCCAATCAATGCCCATCGGATGTGGTCAACCACACCATACAGTTGTGAGCGTTGAAACAGGGCGTCATTGAACCGCCCTTCGTACATTTCAAACATTGCCTGCTTTTCCAGTTCACCTAAGTGAAACTCAGCGAGCACCATGCCTAACTCTGCGTAAGGATCCAAATTCCCGGCGCTATCCCAGTCCAGTAGCTTTTGTGCTCCGCTTGTATGCAGCATCACATTTGAGATGTTCCCGTCCCCGTGTGCGGCCACCCGGTCAATCCCGCTTGCCTTAACCGCGCTGGCTATTAAATCTAAGTTATGTAACAACCAAGGCGTGTCCGCCGGTAAAGGGGCCTGACAGGCAATGGCATCCTGATACAAGTCCTGGACCTCCATAAACGGATCGCGATCGATTGTCAGCCTTGCTGACGCATGAAAGCGTTTACGAAGATTGATATGCGTTTGTTGAAAATCCCTGTCGTCGGTCATGTCCAGGGTGCATACGTTCCACCCGTCTTTATCGGCTAGATCCTCGAGTACGAGGGCTCGTTGTGATGGATCAATACGCACGACATGTGCCCCGACTACCAAGTCGGAGGCCTGCTGGGTGGCCTCATACATCTGCTGAAGATGGATGTAAATATCAGCATCCGAATGCATCAACTTAACAATGCGGGATTGTGTTTTGTCCGAAGAGGTCACGCGCATCACTTCGCCGTCAATACCTCGCCAACTTGGTGAAGCTAATGCAATTAAGGCGGGTTCGACCATTCCATTTGGAAATTCAGCAAGTTCTAAACATCGGTTCATCATCGTGACTCAAGTAAAAGTTTCAGCCTGTAGCTTGTGCAGGTCTAAGAGGCTCGAGCAGTGTTTTCGAAGTGCTTGGTTTCCCCACTTCCCAAAGTGGCTTCCTGGGCAGTCACTGCATGACAGGCAACTTGCAAATTTATAGAGATCTGAACCAATACGGGCGCAATATCCCGGCAAATAGGCATCGAGCGTGGGCAGCGTGAGGCAAAACTGCAACCGACAGGGATATCAATTGGATTAGGCGGCTCGCCATCAACAATCGCAGCGCGCACCGTGGCCGGTATCTCCTCCAGAGTCGGCGCTGCACTCAAGAGTGCTTGGGTGTAGGGGTGTCTGGGTTGCTCAAAAATACTGTCATTGCTGCCCACTTCAATGATCTCGCCCAGGTACATGACAGCGATGCGACCGCATACCCGTCTGACCATGGCCAGATCGTGGGAGATGAAGATGTAGGTAAGTTCACGTTCCCGCTGCAAGCGGGTGAACAAGGCCAACATTCGTCCTTGCTCCATTTGGTCTAACGCCGACAGGCTCTCGTCCAATATCAGTAATTTGGGCTCAAGCACTAGCGCTCGTGCGATCGCAACTCGCTGCATTTGGCCGGTACTCAAGCCTGTTGGCAGTGCGTTCTCGAGTTCCGGATCGAGGCCTACATCGACCAAAGCCTTGTGCACCCCAGCGCGCCTTTGCGAAGCCGTGCCCAGGCCGTGTATGAGCAGGCCTTCTTCAATCATGCGTCCTACGCTCATGCGCGGGGGCAGCGCCGTGTAGGGGTCTTGCAAGAGCAACTGAAAAGTACATCGCAACTTCTTGAGGTCTTGTGCTGCCAATGATGCGATGTCACGCCCCAATAACTCCAGATGGCCCTGATCGGTGATCTCCAAGGCTGCGAGCATGCGCGTCAGCGTGGATTTTCCGCAGCCGGACTCGCCCACGATACCGATGCTTTCTCCTGCCTTAACGCTAAAGGTGACAGAGCGAACAGCCTGTACAAATACGCCTTTTTGGGTCACACCGTAGCGACGCACGGGGTAGAACTTTCTCAAGTTTTTTGCTTGCAGAATGTCGTCGGCGTCGGGTTTTGCTTCCGGCAAAGCCAGTTCTTTCGCTAGGTTCCAAATGCGGGGGGTAGAGTCAACAATATGGCGTGTGTAGGCATGTTGAGGCGACTTGAGAACCTGCGCAACTGGTCCAGTTTCTACGATACGGCCGCTTTGTAACACCAAAAGTCGATGCGCAAGCTTAAGCAGCGTTGCGGGCGATGAGCTAAGGACCAGCGCGGCCACACCGTGCAGCTCGCACATTTTGCGCAACAAATTTACGATTTGCTGCGCAACTGTGACATCAAGAGGACGCGTGATGTTGTCAGCAACGATAAGTACAGGATCAGAGCACAGCGCATCCACAATCATGGCTCGCTGCATCATTCCTCCAGAGAACTGGGACGGGTACTCGTAAAAACGATTTCTGGGGGAAGGAATACGTACCTCATCGAGAAGGCCAAGTATTTTTTGCTTTGCCTGCGCATGGCTCAAATCGGGTTTTACGGCCTGCAGTTTTTCAACCAGTTGCATCCCGACCGGGATAGTTGGGTCCAAGCTGGCCTGCGGGTTCCCGCCGATAAATGCGATTTCGCGCCCGTTATGGACGCCCCTTCGGCCTTTGGATAAGGTCCCACCCAATAAGTTCCCCCCTTTAAATAGCGTCTCGCCCGAAAGCACCTCAAGCCCAGCAGATAGGGAGCCTGACAGGTAGCGCGACAGGATTGTTTTCCCTCCCCCGCTTTCGGCAAATATGCCAACAATTTCATGGGGTTGAATTGAAAAGTCAAGGTTGTCTAGGATGGACCGAGAGGTACGCGCGGCCGCAATCGTTAGGTCCTTGACGCACAGCACCGGGGACTGCTCACTGGCTGCCATCAGAGCCCCCAAACACTTGGTTGCGCGCGCGTTCGAAGGCTGCACCTATTAAATTCAGCGACAACAACGCAAGGGCCAAGAACATGCCCGGGCACGACGCGATCCACCACGCATTAATTAGATACTTACGACCATCCGAAATCATCGTCCCAAATGAAGGTGCAGGGGGCGGAACACCTAGGCCCAAGAAACCTAAAATGGTTTCGAAAATCATCATTCTCGCGACGTCCAAAACTGCAATGAATACGATAGGCGGGAGGATGGTTGGGACCATGTACAGCAGCATGATGCGCCAATGACTGGCACCCAAAACTTCGAGCCCACGCACATATTCCATTGAGCGCTCGGCCAATGCCACCGAACGTGCCACGCGTGCATACAGTGGCCAACCCGACATGGCCAAGACCAAAATAATGCTTTGTACCGTCGGAGTGGAAACTCCCAAAATTGAAATAGCCAAAATGATCATAGGAATTGACAGCTGCGCATCGGTGATTCGCATGATCACCGTGTCACGCCATCCTGCTCGGTAACCCGCGTAAATTCCCAGACCGCAGCCGAGCATGAGCATCATAAAAACGCTCGCCACACCGATGAAAAGTGAGTAACGCAGCCCCACTACGCTGCGCATCAGAATGTCCCGCCCAAGTTGGTCTGTACCTAAGGGGTGTGCCCAAATCCACTTATCACCGACTCCTATCGGGGGTAGAAAACGCGCTCGCACATTTATAGTTGTTGCGCTTACGTCGGATAGCATCGGATAAAACACCATAGCAAATAGCAGCAGCAGCAAGACGCCCATACCGACCTTGAAGCCAGGAGAGCGCACTGCTGCTTCCAATATCCGCCGTGCAGGAGACTTATTCAGGGCCAGCCTGGGAGCACTTTCGGGGCCATAGACGGTAGCATCCATTTCAAAGCTCCACTCTAGGGTCAATAGAAAATGAAGCCAAGTCAACCAGAATGTTGATCAGAACAAACACAGCACTGGTCAAAATAGCAATGCCTTGAACCAGAGGAAAATCTCTATTGGCTACGGCCATTACCGTAAGTTGCCCTAATCCCGGGTAGTCAAATATGTATTCAATAACCAACACCCCGCCAATAAGTGAAGAGAGTTGAATACCCAGTAAGTTCATCAAGGGTACGGCAGCATTGCGCAGCCCATGACCCAAGATGATTCGCCTCTCAGGCAGGCCTCGCACACGGGCCTCCGTTACGAATTCCGCCTGCATGGTCTGCGCGATAGATACAGATAAAGCTCGAATCAAAACGGGTGAAATTTCAACTGCTAACACCAAGGCGGGTAGAAAAATATAGGACGGACCTTGGTAACCCAGCGCAGGTAGCCACCGTAATTGAACCGAAAGATAAAAAATCAAAACGATGGCAAGCCAAAAGTTTGGAATGGAAACAAAAATGGATTGCACAAAGAAGGCTAGCTTGGCGCAAATACTGTGAGGGTAAAGGCCTGCCGCCAAGCCAAGAGGAAATGAGAATGTGATCGCCATAAATATGGCGGCAGCGCCTAGGGCCAACGTTAGCGGCAGTCGCTCTGCTATCAATGAGCTTACCGTTGCCATATTCGAAGTGGTTGGGTCTATGAATTGACCACCACTGACGATCATGCCGTTTTGCGGTCGAACATAAGATCGCCCCAGATCTCCAAGCATGACCTCGCCAAAATAGCGTGCGTATTGAACGGGGATTGGATCGCGCAGGCCCATGTCCTTGGCCACACGCTCAACCACATCCGCCGGCGCCATGCCGCCCACAATTAGTCGCACGGGGTCACCCGGCACGACACGCAACAAGGTGAAAATCACCATAGACGTGAAAGCCACGATGAACAGGCCCTGCCCAAGCCGCTTTATAAGGTAGCTAAGGATGTACATAGAGCAAGGTACAGGGTCTGTTTAATTTCACCACTCGCGCTTTATATCGCCTTGGAGAGATCCAGCATTCCGTTCGGATAAATGAACATACCTTTAAGTTCCTTGCGATAGCCATGGATAAAGACGGAGGTAAACAGCGATAAAGCTGGAACCTTCTGGGCCAATAAAGGCAAGGTATCCGTACGCAAAATGTTGCGCCGCTCGTCAATACTTTTGGCATTGCGCTCGCGGTCCAACGATGCGTCAATTTCTTTGTCCACAATGCCGCATATACGCTTGGAGGATGAGTGGAAATGGGTGCGTAAGACCAGATCTGGTTCGGGTGAACCGGTGCACCATCCGCAGTCAATCATGTGGCCCTCGCCGCCGCCTTGTTTGTCGTACAGCAAGTTGCCCCAAGCGGCCACTTCCAGCACCTCTAGCTTCACAGGGAATCCCTGCGCTTGAAGCATGCTGGCAATGATTTCACCGTAGTCCTTGGTCTTGGGGTAGAACCCAACAGAGGTGTAGTAGGTCAGTGTGGGCAAGCCCTTGCCCTTTGGAAACCCGGCTTCAGCCAGCAGTTTCTGGCACTTGTCAGGGTCAAATTCAGGGTAAGTTGCCACGTCAACATAGCCGAATTTCACCGGTGAAATGTGCGCCTTGGACGCCGCCCCGGAAGCACCCAGGATCTCGACGATCATCTTCCTGTCGATTGCGTAGGCTGCGGCCCGACGAACGCGCTCGTCGTTGAATGGCGGTTTGGAGCAGCGGAAAAACAGAAATTTGTTTTCTGTGGAAATAACCTTGTTGATGCTAAACGCGGGGTTCTTGCTAACGGTTTCTGCTTGCTCTGGCTCAAGACGCTCGATCACATCGGCTTCGCCATTGAGCAAGGATAGAACCCGTGTAGTGGCGTCACCTACAGCACGGTATTCCACGCCCGGAAGTTTAGGAGCGCCGGCATAGTAATTGGCGTTCGCGACCAGGAAAGTCGAGTCGCCTTTTTGCTCATTAAGCTTGAACGGGCCGGTTCCGTTTAACCGCGCGGACAGGCGTTTTTTATCCGCAATGTCGCCGGCCGACATTATTGGCAGGAATGACGAAAGAAAGTAAAACATGTTGGCGGGATAGCCATGCTTCTTCGTGCTGATGCGGCAGGTCAAGGCGTCCACTACTTCGACATCCACGCGTCCCGGATACCACTGGGCCGGCCGATCCGGCTGGCTGCCGTATTCGAACGTTGCCTTCACATCACCTGCAGTAAACGGCTTGCCGTCATGAAATTTAACGCCAGAACGTAATTTCACTTCGATAGTGAATTCGTCAATGGTTTTCAAACTTGTAGCGAGATCAAAATCAAGTTTGTCAGTGCTTCCTTTTTCCATTCGGGCGCGAGTCAAGTAGCCCATCACCAGCCCCTCAACCGTCAACTGACCCAAATTTGTATGCGAAGTTGGATCCCAATTTCCGGTGAGACTTTCCGGACCCATGAAGCGCAAGGTCTTGCCTGCGGCTGCAAAGGCCGACGTAAAGAAGAAGTCTGGGTTTAGCCTAGCCGCCGCAGTTGCAGCGAT
>Ga0164294_10001709_pt1 | contig 20155 bp, 19 predicted proteins | sample GEODES005metaG_FD_111479 | JGI IMG/M metagenome (GOLD analysis project Ga0164294, IMG submission 111479) | Oligotrophic lake water microbial communities from Sparkling Lake, Wisconsin, USA - GEODES005 metaG | ecosystem: Environmental > Aquatic > Freshwater > Lake | place: USA: Sparkling Lake...
AACCGTCAATTTTGACGCCCCTCACGTGTGGCACCTCTATTACGGCGACGAACACGGTTCACCTTCCTCGATTCTGACGTTTTTCCCGTGGCCCGGGGTTTCACAGGGCCGAGACGGTGCTGGTATGACCAGCGCCACCTCGTTCTCGGTGCCCGCCGAATCACTCGGATTTTGGGTACAGCATTTGGCCGGTCTCGGCGTAGAGTCCGACCGGACCACAGACTCCTCGGGGCAGGATGTGATTGAGTTGCGCGATCACGACGGCATGCGCCTGCAGTTGGTGGGAACCGTCGGAGACGGGCGCAGCGGTTGGGACGGCCATGGCAATATCCCCGCCGAGCATGCCGTCCGCGGCCTCCACTCGGTGGAACTGTCGGAAACCGTCATCGACCCAACCGCCTCGATGCTGGAGGGTCTGTTGGGAATGGATTTCCACGGCGAGGCATCGGGACGAGCCAACTTCTCGATGGGTGCCGGATCGTCGGGCGCCAAGGTTGAAATCGTCGGTGGAGTTCGTGGACAGGGTTTCCAAGCCGGCGGCACGGTCCATCACGTCGCGTTCAGCGCACCCAATCTCGCGACAATGGAAACGTGGCAGGCGGAATTGCGAGAACGCGGTGTCGCAGTGACCGAGATTATGGACAGACAGTACTTCAAGAGCATTTACTTCCGGGAACCGGGAGGAGTGCTTTTCGAGATCGCAACCGATGAACCCGGCTTTGCCACTGACGAGCCGCTTCTAGAACTCGGGCGAAAATTGAAGTTACCACCGTGGCTCGAACCGAGCCGCGAACAGATTCAACACTCACTTCCCGAGATAAGGCTCAACGCACATGGCGCATGACACCATCGACAGACCACACGTGTTCAAACGCGGCACCTCACCGCGGACGCTATTGCTGCTCCACGGAACCGGTGCTGACGAGCATGACCTTATTGCCCTGGGTACGGCAATCGACCCAGCGGCGTCACTGCTGTCGCCCCGCGGAATGTATATCGAAGCGGGCATGAATCGCTTTTTTGAACGATACCCCGATGGAACTTTCAACGAGGCATCGATCGACCTGGCTGTTGATGAGTTGGCGGGTTTCGTCACGTCCGCCATCGCCGAATATGAAATCGACGCGGCAAACCTTTTTGGCGTCGGATTTAGCAATGGTGCTAACACGGCAGCCGCGCTGATGATCCGACACCCGCACGTGCTGACCGGTGCTGCTCTCTTTGGGTCGACGCGCCCCTATCGACAGGTCGAGCCGGTGTCGCTCGAGGGCAAATCCATCTGGCTCGCAAACGGCGACTACGACTCGTACGCACCCGTTGCAGTCAGCGAAGCGTGGGTTGGTCAGTTGCGCGATTTCGGTGCTGACGCCGTGTGGTTGAGGCACGCGGGCGGTCATCAGATCTCGGCCGAACACGTTCAGACCATTCACGACGCTCTCCGCTAGGGCTATTGATTCCTCGCGCGAATGTGGAACAATGGTTGCTCGATACCAATGTTTCTGGACCGTTGAGGAGCTTCGATGCCGCGCCAGTCTTCACCATCCGTTGTGCTGACGCTAGTCGCCGTCCTCTCGTTGTCGGCGTGTGCCCAACCCGTTGTTAGCCCCCCACCGAACCAAGTCCCGGTCCCGACTCCGACTCAATCCACGATGACGATGACTCCCGAAGACACCTGGGACGCATTTGTCCAAATCGCGGATAACAGTTGCCAAGAGGCATACTCAGGCCTAGTGGAGGAGGACGTTGCCGGACCCGACGTCGGCAAACTCAAGGTGCGACTCACCTTTGACCAAGCGGGCGAGAATTCCTTTGCCAGCATTGCGCCGAACGGCGACGCCGAGATGTTGTTGTTCAACGACTATTACGCATGCGAGGCGGAATTCCTTTTCGCGACGCTGGACGAGGACGGATCATTCCAAGGCCTCCTCGAGTATTCGCCGGATTGGCCTATCGACATCACGTTTGATGCCACAACCGGCACCTATTCCACTGCGCAGGTTTTGGAAGACGGCAGCGTTCGAAACCTGGTGTACACCGTGACCAACAATCTTTTTACGTCCGTCGACAACGTTGATTTGGGATCCAGCACCACCCTGACATATGGTCAACCAAACGCGACGCTCACTCAAGCCGTGAACGATTTCTATGACGACTATTTCGGGTACTGAGAAACAGGTTCTAGCGCTTCTTGCGAATTGTTCTGATCACCGACGTCACCGTCGGGACACCACGTTGTGCTGGCAGTTTCCAACCGAGCGTGACCGAGAGCATTCGGATTGCCGTCGTGACCGCGACGCCGACAATGCCCGCAACCGTTACTGACTGACCGACAGACAGCAGGATGATGACGGAGGCGCCGCCGAGTCCGGCCGCCACGGCGTAGAGAGATCCGACCTGCATGAGTTGCATCGGTAGCGCCAAAAGCATGTCGCGCAGGATCGACCCGCCGACGGCCGCCGCAACGCCGATGAACAGGGCAGGGACGACGGGCAGTCCGAATGCCAGCGCCTTGGTGGTTCCGATCACGCCAAAGATTCCGATTGTCAACGCGTCCAAGACGTTGATGACCATTTCGATTCGATGAAGCAGCGATGACACGAGCATCCCGCTCAACGCGCACAGCACCGCGGTGACGAGGTACCAATTCGAGTTGAACGCGGCGATTTCGGTGGACAGAAGGATGTCACGCACAATCGACCCACCGAAACCGCTGACGATTCCGATGATGGCGACCCCGAGGAGATCCAACTCGGCACCGCGGTAGCGCGACGAAAACATCGCACCTTGCGCAGCACCAATTCCGACCGCGACCAAATCGAGCCATGCGGGGATGGCGAACAACGAGTTCATGCCTCTATTCTCTCGTGACATGGGACCGTCTAATTCCGCATCAAGCAGTTACAGATTGATAGCGTCAATATCGTGAGGTCGACTGAATTACACTCGAACATCTGAACAAAGCCCGAGTTAGCGTCTAGAGGGGCGAGTTAGCGTAAGTTCGTAAAGGTTGCTGTGGAGAATGGGACACGAATGAATAACGTCACGATCGTGATCCCCGTATATGGAAATCCCGAGCTCGTCTTTCGGGCAGTAGATTCTGTTGTCCGCTTCGGAGGCTTGAACAACAACAAACTCATTGTTGTCGATGATTGCGGTCCAGATTCCGACCAAATCCGCGAAATAGTCGATGAGGCACGCCGTTCCTCAGCCAACATCGAGTATTTCGCGAACGACAAAAACGTGGGATTCGTCAAAACCTGCAATCGCGCGGTTTTCGAACTAGACGAAACGTCGAACGATGTTCTCTTGCTCAACAGCGACGCAGAGTTGACGGACGGCGCATTGGCTGAGTTACAAGCGGTTCTGCATTTTTCGAGTCAACACGCGTGCGTGACGCCTCGAACAAATCACGGGACAATCGCGACGATTCCGTTTTACTCTCGTCGAGACCGAACCGATGACGAAGCATTCCAGTTTTTCCGCGACCACCGGACGATGCTTCCGCGTTTTTCCGTCGCTCCCGTAAGTCCGGGGTTTTGTATGTTGATTCGTCGTGACGTGATTCGTGTGCACGGCCTATTTGATCCGATTTTTTCCCCGGGTTATGACGAAGAGAATGACTTCTGTCTACGAGTGAATTCAGTCGGACTGTCGTCGGTTCTTGCGAATCACGCGTTTGTTTTTCACCGAGGTAGCAAGAGTTTTGGCTCTGAACGACAATTGAAGCTGTCACGTACACATTCGAAATTGCTGAATAAACGCTACCCGTTTTACCCACAATTGCTCGCGAACTACTTCGCCAAACGAATGGACCCACTAGACAAATTCCTCGACTATCTCAAGGCTGACTCAACGCCATCGATCCTTATTGATTGCACTGCACTGTTCCCGATGATTAACGGCACCGTGACGAACGTTTTGAGTTTCGTGGATTTCGTCAGCACCCATTCACGTTTTCTCGAAAACGAATGTAACGTCACTCTGTTGGCTAGTCGCGCGATGGTAGAACATTACCGATTGGCGCGTTTCGGATTTCGAATCGCCTATGTCGAAGACTCCTCTGACGATCTGTTCGATGTGGGGTTCGCGGTGTCACCCATTTGGACCTTGGATTCGCTTGAACGACTGGTGTCCAGATGTTCGCGAGTTGCGGTTCTTCACTTGGACATCATTGCTGTGAGGACCTGGGAACTCAACTCAGCTGACTTCACTCGAGAGCACGCAGTGTATGCCGCCGCAGAATGGGCTGACCTCACAATTTTCATTAGTGAATCCGCTCGTAATGACTTCATGCATTTCCGGGCCGGAGCTCCGATCCGCGATCAGCGAGTTATTCCACAAGGGCTAGTAAACCGTCCACGTATTGCTAATGACGATACGAACCATAAAGCGGCAACCACCACAACGTCCCCCACTAACGTTGACTACTCTTTTCGTTCACCCGATTTATGTGCGGTGTTTGTCGTTGGAAACGGCTTCAAACACAAGCAGGTGGAGCTTGCCGTCGACGCACTGCGGCAACCCGCATTCGAAGTCATTTCGTTGGGTGGCGAGGACAAGAGGGTGGGAAACGCGACACTCATTCACTCTGGAGCTCTTGCCGAAGGCGTAATTCACAATTTGTTTCAGCAATCAGACGTGGTGGTCTTCCCGTCGGCTTATGAAGGCTTTGGGCTGCCTATCGCCGAGGCTCTTCAAGCGGGGAAACCATTGGTTGTGTTCGACACGCCAACCGCACGCGAGGTCGTTGCGATCTTTGGCGGCGCGGACAGAGTCGTCTTCTTCAGCGATTTTGCGCTGCTCGGCGATGCGGTTGAGCTCGCTTTAGGTTTCCCGAAGTTCGATGGCACAACCGAAATGCGCAGCTCAGATCATTTCAACTCCGAGATTTTTGAAGAATTGCTCGCTCTAGCGTCCCGCGACGTCGATACGGATTTTCTCGGTCGCCGACAGACTCACTTCCGTGGCGTTTCCCCCTCGTTATCCAGTCGACGCTCGACACGGTGGGCCAACGCCGTGGCAGACATCGTATGGGGTCGAATCCACCGGATGTTCTTCCACCGATAGCGTCCGTTCACTCGTGTCGCGTGGCCCACGACGTTCGCGGGCGCGAGAATGGACAGATGCCCACCTATCGTGACGAAGTCGTTGTGCTTCGCACGCACAAACTAGGCGAGGCCGACCGAATCATCACGATGTTGGGAAAATCCCGCGGCAAGATTCGAGCGGTTGCAAAGGGCGTGCGCAAGACGGGCAGTCGCATCGGGTCCCGCCTCGAACCGTTCATGGTCGCCGACGTACAGTTTTACGAAGGTCGAAACCTCGATACCGTCCAGCAGGTCGAGACCGTGACGTCGCTGACCGGGCTAATTGTGGCGGACTATCCGATGTATACGACGGCGTCCGCGATGGTCGAAACCGCAGACAAACTGACCGATCACGGACACACGAACGGGCACTTTCCTCTCCTCGTCGGTGGATTGAAGGCGCTCGCGTCGCACGCGCACGACCCGTCGCTCATCCTCGATTCCTACATCCTGCGGGCACTCGCACTTGCCGGATGGACCCCCGAACTGGACGCCTGTGTTGTCACGGGAGACGAGGGACCGCACACCGCGTTCGTGATTTCGGCGGGCGGAGTCGTGTCGGACGCCGTCGCCCCGCCGGGAACGCCACACCTGAGCCCCGAGACCGTCGAACTACTCGGTGCTCTGCTGGTCGGGAACTGGACGTTCGCCGACGCGACAACCGAAGTGGCCCGAGCCGAGGCGCGTGGTATCGTCGCGGCGTACGCACAGTTCCACCTCGAGCGGTCGATTCGCTCGTTGGGTCACATCGATCGGATGGGCTGATGAACGATTATCTGCCACTGGATTACACGGGTTTGACCCCTCCGAGGGTCCCGCGGGAACTCGTCCCCGAACACGTCGCGGTCGTGATGGACGGGAATGGTCGCTGGGCGAACGCTCGCGGGCTTCCACGCGTCGAAGGTCACCGTGCGGGCGAGGCCGCTCTGCTCGACGTTGTCGCTGGGGCGATCGAAATCGGCGTGAAACACCTGTCGGTGTATGCGTTTTCGACCGAAAACTGGAGGCGCAGTCCCGACGAGGTCAAGTTTCTGATGGGTTTCAATCGCGAGGTGCTTCGTCGTCGTCGCGACCAGCTCAACGCGTGGGGAGTCAGGGTTCGTTGGGTGGGGCGGGCCCCGAAACTGTGGGCGAGTGTGATTTCCGAGCTGCGCGAAGCCGAAGAGATGACAAAGAAGAACACCGGCCTCACACTGCAGATGTGCGTCAACTATGGCGGACGACTTGAACTCGTCGATGCGATTCGCGACATCGCCGACGGTGTTGCCAACGGCACCATCAACCCTGCACGGATCACCGAAAAGACGGTGAACGCACACCTCTATGAGCCGTCCCTGCCCGACGTTGACCTGTTCATCCGGTCCTCTGGTGAACAGCGCACCTCGAACTTTCTGCTGTGGCAGAGCGCGTATTCCGAGATGGTATTCCTCGACACCCTGTGGCCCGATTTTTCGCGGACGCAATTGTGGCGTGCGATTGAGGACTACGCCCGCCGCGATAGGCGCTTCGGCGGTGCGGTCGATACTCCCGCGCCCCGATAAACTGGCGAAACGCCTTTCTAGAGGAGACCCGTGGCCCAGAACAACCGAATCGATTCCGTCATTTCGCTCGCGAAAAGGCGTGGTTTCGTGTTCCAAGCCGGCGAAATCTACGGCGGAAGCCGTTCGGCGTGGGATTACGGCCCCTTGGGTGTCGAACTGAAAGAGAACATCAAGCGCCAATGGTGGAAGTCGGTGGTCCAGAACCGGTCCGACGTCGTGGGCCTTGACTCGTCGGTGATTCTGCCTCGTGCCGTTTGGGAAGCATCGGGACACGTCGAGGTGTTCAGCGACCCGCTCGTCGAGTGTTTGTCCTGTCACAAGCGTTTTCGCGCGGACCACCTAGAAGAGGAATTCGAAGAGAAGAAGGGTCGCCCCGCCGAAAACGGACTGAAAGACATTGCCTGTGGTCACTGCGGAACTCGCGGCGAGTGGACCGAACCTAAAGCGTTTTCGGGCATGCTCAAGACCTACCTCGGACCGGTCGACGACGAGGCCGGTATGCACTACTTGCGCCCCGAAACGGCTCAGGGCATTTTTGTGAACTTCAACAACGTCATGTCGTCATCGCGACAGAAGCCGCCGTTTGGTATCGGGCAGATCGGCAAGTCGTTCCGCAACGAGATCACGCCTGGGAACTTCATATTCCGCACGCGCGAGTTTGAACAGATGGAGATGGAGTTTTTTGTCGAGCCGGGAACGGACGAGGAATGGCACCAGTACTGGATCGACGAGCGATTCCGCTGGTACACCGACCTCGGAATCAACCCCGACAACCTGCGGTTGTTTGAACACCCCGCCGAAAAGCTGTCGCACTATTCGACGCGGACGGTCGACATCGAATATCGTTTTGGGTTCTCGTCGGGCGAGTTCGGAGAGCTCGAAGGTGTCGCGAATCGCACCGATTTCGACCTGAAGACCCACTCAGCGGCGTCCGGTACCGACCTGTCGTATTTCGACCAGGCCAAAAACGAGCGGTGGACTCCGTACGTTATCGAACCCGCCGCGGGGCTCACGCGTTCCCTCATGGCGTTCCTCGTCGATGCGTATCACGAAGACGAAGCGCCCAACGCGAAAGGCGGAGTAGATGTTCGCACGGTGTTGCGCCTCGATCCCCGACTGGCCCCCGTCAAAGCGGCAGTGTTGCCACTATCGCGCCACGAGGAACTGTCGCCGCTTGCGCGCGACCTCGCCGAAAACCTTCGCAAGCACTGGAACATCGATTTCGACGACGCCGGTGCGATCGGGCGTCGGTATCGCCGCCAAGACGAAATCGGCACGCCATTCGCCATCACTGTCGACTTCGATACACCCGACGATAAAGCCGTCACGGTTCGCGAACGCGACTCGATGTCTCAAGAGCGGGTGTCTCTCGACCGACTCGAGGGCTACTTGGCGGAGCGACTCTTAGGCGCCTGACGTGCACATCGGTCCGATCCACGTCGACGTTCCCGTCATCCTCGCCCCCATGGCGGGGATTACCAACACGGCTTTTCGCCGGTTGTGCCGCGAGTACGGTGGTGGACTGTTCGTTTCGGAGATGATCACCGCTCGCGCCCTGGTCGAGCGCAATCCAACAACGATGCGCCTCATCCAGCACCACCCGTCCGAGACAACCCGCTCGATTCAGTTATACGGAGTCGACCCGAAGACGCTCGGGGCCGCGACTCGCATCCTGGTGGAGGAAGACCACGCCGACCACATCGACATGAACTTTGGATGTCCGGTCCCGAAAGTCACGCGCAAGGGCGGGGGAGCGGCACTGCCGTGGAAGACGACCCTGTTCGAACAAATTCTGCAGGCGACGGTCGAGGCGGCGGGGGATGTGCCCGTCACCATCAAGATGCGCATGGGTATCGACGACGATCACCTCACCTATCTGGACGCCGCGCGAATCGCGGCGGACATCGGTGTGGCTGCTATCGGGCTTCACGCGCGAACGGCGGCCCAACACTATTCGGGCAACGCGCACTGGGACGCGATTCGCACGCTCAAAGCGGAAATCCCCGGGCTACCCATCCTTGGCAACGGCGACATTTGGAGTGGCGAGGACGGAAAGCGCATGGTCGACGAGACGGGATGCGATGGCGTTGTGGTCGGTCGAGGGTGCCTCGGTCGTCCGTGGTTGTTTGCCGATCTCGAAGCGGCCTTTGGCAAAGACGTCGAGACAATTACCCCGAATCTGGGATACGTCGCCGATGCGTTCCGCCGTCACGCCGAATTACTCGTCGAATTCCTCGAAGACGAAAATCACGCCTGCCGCGACATCCGCAAGCACGTGGCGTGGTATTTCAAGGGGTACGCGGTCGGTGGAGAAACTCGGTCCGCTCTTGCGCTGGTCGGTAGCCTGAACGAAATGGACACAATCCTCGCTGACCTTGATCGCGATGCACCGTATCCCGGCGCCGACGCCGAAGGTCAGCGCGGCCGTGCCGGTTCACCCAAACGACCGTCGTTGCCGGACGGTTGGCTCAATTCGCGCGAGATCAACAGTGGCGACATGAGAGAACTCGTTGATACGGAATCGAGTCACAGTGGGGGATAGCGGATATAAGGATTTTGACCGCGAACGCGCCGTGCCCGAAGGCACGAAAGGCGAGCGATCTGATTTTGCGCGGGACCGCGGGCGACTGGTCCACTCGAGTGCACTGAGGCGGCTTGCCGCCAAGACGCAGGTCTTGTCGCCGACCGCAGGACTCGATTTCGCCCGCAATCGCTTGACGCACTCGTTGGAGGTCGCGCAGGTCGGACGTGAAATCGGCGCGAGCCTCGGACTCGACCCCGACCTCGTCGACACCGCCTGCCTCGCCCACGATCTCGGGCATCCGCCCTTCGGCCACAATGGCGAAAAGGCTCTGAACGATTGGGCGCTGCCGTTCGGTGGCTTCGAAGGCAACGCACAAACTCTTCGGGTACTGACTCGGATCGAACCCAAAGTGTTCGACGAGTCGGGTCGTAGTTTCGGGCTGAACCTCACCCGCGCGAGCCTCGACGCTTCGTGCAAGTACCCCTGGACCGTTGAGACCGGCGTTGGGGAGCCCGGCGGACGAACCAAGTTCGGTGTGTACGAATCCGACCGTCCCATCTTTGACTGGATCCGCAGCGGTGCGGCCGAACGACGATTGTGCATCGAAGCACAAGTGATGGACCTGTCCGATGACATCGGATATTCGGTTCACGACTTCGAAGACGCGATCGTCAACGGCTACATCGATGTTCGGGCGCTGTCTTCGCGCACCGCACACAGCGATCTCGTTGACTCGATGGTTGAGTGGATCGGCAGCGAGGTCACGCGCGATCAACTCAGCGCCGCATTCGATCGGCTCGACGGGTTACCGAATTGGGTTGACTCCTGGAGCGGCTCGCGCCAGGAACTCGGAGCGTTGAAAAACCTCACGTCGACACTCATCGGCCGTTTTGCCGGTTCAGCGACCGCAGCGACGCGTGAACACGCGACGTCAGCGACGCTGGTTCGGTTCGGAGCCGACGTCGTCGTCCCGTCCGAAACCCGAGCAGAAATTGCCGTGCTCAAGGGAATTGTTGCGGCGAACGTGATGTCCCACGAGTCCCGCCGGCCGATCTATGCTCACCAGCGTGAGATTCTGACGGACCTGTGCGCTGTCCTTGCCGCGAGCGGAACGCAACACCTCGAACCTGGTTTTGCCGCCGACTACACCGAGGCAACCAGTGATGCGGACGCGATGCGTGCGGTCATTGACCAGGTCGCATCTCTGACCGATCAGAGCGCGTTGGTGTGGCACGAGCGACTCGCGACCTAAACCGGTCCCGACGTGTCGACGGCTAGTCACACTAGGCATCACTTACTCGTGGTGCTATTCTGCTCCCCTACGGAAAGTTTGAGAGTCAACGATGAAAGCCTTTTTGGAACGCTTGTCGCGGGACCTGTTGATTGTCGTCATGTTGGGCGTGGTTTCGACGACCGCCGCGTGGGCAGCGGTCCAATCGTCGCTCCACGATGGCCGGGCTAATGACGCTCGATCGGAATACGCCCTGATTTTGGCCGATGCGAACAACATGTACGTCACGGCAGAAGTGAAGTACCGAGACGATTTGACTGTGTGGAAAGACAAGAAGGTTCGTCATTTCATTGACGGGGTCGCCGTCGACGACCTTTACGATGACCTTCGGACGAATAACGGGTCCTACGAGTTGTACACCGATGCCTGGAGCTGCTTTGTTGAGGATCCGATGATGCAGTTGGCAGAGTGCGTCCCGTACATGACGGCGCTGTACGGCCCGTACGACGAGATGTGGGCCAGCGGTGACGAGTATTGGGAAATGTCGAACACGGAGAGCGGTTACAGCAACACCCTCCAAATGCTCACGGCCCTATTTGCTGTTTCCCTGTTTTTACTGGGTGTCACGGCCGTGATGAAAGTGAAAAACCTCGTCGCGTACTTGGTTATATTCTCGATGGTCTTATGGTCAGTGGGTGTGGTCATCCTTTTCAGCATCCCTGCGGTACTGTCCTGAGGTAAGTCGCGGACGCCTGCCGAACCTGTCGGGCCACTCCATAGAATGGTGCTGTGGCTGGCCTCATTCGGAAATCTGATATCGACGAGGTAAGACAGCGCGCCAACATCGCGGATATCGTCGGTCAGTACGTCACTCTGCAACGAAAAGGTGCGGATGATTATCGTGGGCCGTGTCCGTTTCACAACGGCAAGGACGCAAACTTCTCGGTGAAACCGGGTGTGGGGATTTTCAAGTGTTTCGTGTGCGGTGTTGGCGGCAACGTCTTCAATTTCCTGATGGACCTTGAAGCGTTGACGTATCCAGAGGCGATTCACAAGGTTGCGGACAGCATCAATTTCACGCTGACCTATGACGGTGGCAGCCCCGAACGCGACACGGGGAACCGTTCCCGCTTACTCGAGGCCAATCGTGAGGCAGAACAGTTCTTCACCGAACAACTGACATCGCCCGAAGCCGAAATGGCGAGGGATTTTTTGACCAGCCGGGGCTTCGACCGCGCGGCGTGCGATCTGTTCGGAGTCGGTTACGCGCCGAATTCGTTCGACGCCGTCCGCAAGCACCTCTCCGCCAAAAAATTCACCGAGGTTGAACTGGAAACCGCGGGATTGGTATCGCGAGGCGAGCGCGGTGTCTATGACCGTTTTCGCGGTCGACTGGTGTGGCCGATCCGGGACATCACCGGCGCGACCATCGGATTCGGTGCGCGTCGGCTGCGGGACGACGACAAGGGCCCCAAATACCTGAACTCCCCGGAAACGCCGGTGTATCACAAAGCGAAGGTCCTGTATGGGCTCGATTTAGCCAAGCGCAACATTGCGAGGGAACGCCGTGTCGTCGTGGTCGAGGGATACACCGACGTCATGGCTTGCCACCTCGCCGGGGTAACCACCGCTGTCGCGACCTGTGGCACCGCGTTTGGCGGCGACCACGTGTCGCTGATTCGCCGAGTTCTTGGCGATGTCGAAGTCGGCGACACCCGCAGCCGCGGTGAAGTCGTTTTCACATTCGACCCGGACGAAGCGGGTCAAAAAGCGGCGAGCAAAGCGTTCGCCGAGGACACGAAGTTCGTCGCCAACACGTTCGTCGTCGTTGCTCCGGACGGGCTCGACCCGTGCGACCTTCGGCAACAGCGAGGTAACGCGGCTCTGGCCGCGATTTTCGAGACGAAAACGCCGTTGTTCGAGTTCATGATTCGCCGGACGATGCTCGGCTTCGACCTCGACACCGTGGAGGGAAGGGTTCACGCGACGCGCGCGGTCGCGCCGATTATCGCGGGGATTAAAGACCGCTCGATGGTCGACGGATACGTCCGCGTGGTTTCGGGCTGGCTGGGTGTCGAACCTTCTGATGTCCGAGCGGCGATGCAGGCCAGCAACAACCGAGTGACCATCGAGGTCGAGTCTGACCTCGAAACCAGCGGCACCTTTGCGTCGCTCGGCGCGACGTCGGCGTTCGAACTCGAACGCGACGTCATGGTGGCGCTGTTGCAGTATCCCGAACAGGTGGGCCTGGCCCTCGCTGGCGACATCATGGCATGCGAATTCAGCCACCCCGCCCTCCGCCGGATTCACGGCGCCATGATTTCGGCCTTCGCTGACTTCGCGTCGCCGACCTGGATCTCGCGGGTCATCGAATTGTCGGAAACTGAGGTCCAGCCACTTGCACGCGACCTCACCATGGCTGACATTCGGGTGCGGCCGGTCGCGTTGTCGAAACCGAAAACGGAAACCTCGGAGCAGGCGTTGGTGCGAAGCGGGGAAGAAATTCGCCAGACGGCCGAGAAGATTGCCGCCTATGTGCGAGACATCGGTAAGGACTTCATTATCGCCGACCTGATTCGTCAACGGGATGACTTCCAGAGCATCCTGCAGCGCATTCCGGACGGAGCGCCCGAGCGAACCGAACTTCAACGGCGCATCATGGAACTCGAAGCGCGCAGGCGCTCGATTCGGACGGGGTGACCCGATGCCCGTGGCACCCGATCGACCCCACCAACACCGTGACCTGCCCGGCTCTTCGTCCGTCCACCCCGTGCGTTCAGCAACTCCCGGCCTCATCGCGGTCGAACCGATGCATAACCCGTTGTTCGTCGCCGCGGTCGCCGCGGGCGGCGGAACGGTGTCGCCGTTGTCGACCGAAACCCGAGGGCTCGTATGGCTCAGCGAGAAGCGAGCCGACGAACTCTCTGAAATTCTTCGCACTCATCCCGCAATCGAATGGGTGCAACTTCCGTGGGCGGGCGTCGACGGCTTTCGGGATCTCTTCGCTGACCTGGACCACGACACCGCACCGACTTTCACTTCCGCAAAAGGCTCGTACAGCGAGCCCGTAGCCGAACATGCCCTCGCGCTCATCCTCGGGCTCCAGCGCGAAATCCCGTCCAAGTCACGTGACGCGCACTGGCAGACGGAACGAACCGGTTTGTCGCTGTATGGAAATCACATCGTGGTGGTTGGCGCCGGCGGCATCACCGCCGAACTGATTCGACTCCTCGCGCCTTTTCGGGTCTCGGTCACCGTGGTACGCCGAACAGCGAAACCTTTCGCTGGTGCGGATCGCACCGTCACCTCAGCGGAGTTGGACTCGGTTTTGCCGAGCGCCGACGTCGTGGTGATCGCGGCGGCGTCCACGTCGGAAACCCGACACATCATCGGACGCGCGCAACTCGAGGTCATGCCCGCACACGCCGTTCTCGTCAACATCGCTCGTGGCGCGCTGCTCGATCACGATGCCTTGGTCGCCGCCCTTCGAGACGATCGATTGTGGGGGGCGGGACTCGACGTGTCCGAACCCGAACCTCTGGCGGCAGATCACCCGCTCTGGCAACAGACGCGATGCGTCATAACTTCCCACGCGGCCGACACCCCGCTGATGACCGCGCACCTGCTCGGTTCACGCATCGAAACCAACGTGCGGGCGTTCCTCTCGGGGCACGCGTTCCTCGGTCTCGTGGACACCCGCGCGGGCTACTGACGACGAGAGTTTTGGTATAGTGGGGTCACCTTCCTCGATAGCTCAATTGGCAGAGCAATCGGCTGTTAACCGATAGGTTCTTGGTTCGAGTCCAAGTCGGGGAGCCATTTCACCAAGGGCATCGCGCTCGGAGAATCACCTCCAAGGAGAACCAATGGGCACCTGGTCGTTACTGGACACGGTGCTTCTCGTGATTGCGCTGTCGGCGAGTGCCGCCGCGATCGTTTTGTTCCGCCGGTCGCGCGGCGCAGCGGGACGGCGTTCCCCGGTTTCCCTGTCCGCCACGCCATCCGTGTCGCAGTCCGAATCCGCTTTGCGGGCGGCGGAATTGTCGGATCGACTCCGCATGATTCATGAACAACAAGCGATTGTTGCCCGCGCACTGGCGGACATTGTGGCCCGTTCGGAGGGGTCCGCGTTCCAGTCCCTCGATAACCAAACCGCTCTCAAGCGGCATTCCCGCTTACTTGTCGACACCGCTCGCCAAGCGCTCAACGACATGCGCCGCGCCATGGATATCGCACAACAGGGGTACTCCACTTTCGACGAATGGCCCGCTCTGGATTCTCTCACCGAACTCTTCAGCGAAGCTGAAGACAACGGTTTGATTGTCAATTTCGAAGAGTCGGGCCAGCGTTTCGCCCTCTCTCAATCTGCCGAACTGGCCGTTTTTCGAATCGTCACAGAAGCGATCGCAAACTCCCACAAACACGGCGGAGCGGGCACACACGTCGACGTGATGTTCACGTGGGGCCCCCACGGACTATCGATTTCGATCAACGACGACGGCGAGCGAGCGGCCCATCGTCGCGCGGAGAAATCGGGTGAAACCCCGCCGGAACCCGTGACCATCGAGAGTGATCAGGATGCGTTGATTGAGGTGACGACCGGCCGCGGTCTTCTGGAGATGACGAGCCGCGCGTTTGCATTTGACGGCGTGGTTCACACTCAACGCGTTCCCGGGGTCGGCTTTAACGTGTCGGCGTCCTTCCCGATGCTTCGATACGCCACCGATCCGAAATCGGACGAGCCGCAATCGTGATGGCCCCCGCCGTTCGCGCAACGGTGAATATGTCCTTGGGTGTGGCCGGAGCCGTCTCTCTTTATGGCATTTCTTTTGGGGCATTGGCGGTGGCGTCCGGTCTCGATTTTTGGCAAACGCAGGTGCTTTCGCTGTTCATGTTTTCGGGCGGTTCGCAGTTCGCCGTGATCGGGCTCGTCGCGGCGGGTGCGGCGGGTCCGAGTATCATCACCGCAGACGGACTGCTGGGCATTCGCAACGGACTATACGCCGTCCGCATGTCGTCGGTAGTGGGCGTTGGCTTCTGGAAGAGGCTGTTGGCGGGTCACTGGACGATCGATGAAAGCACCGCAGTCGCCATCGCCCAGGGAGAACTCCGTGAACAACGACGCGGTTTCTGGCTGACAGGTGCAGCGATTTTTGTCGGGTGGAACCTGATGACCGCCGTGGGCGCTGTCCTCGGTGATGCACTCGGTGATCCGAAAACCTGGGGACTGGACGCCGCCGCTGCCGCCGCATTTCTGGGGTTGCTGTGGCCTCGCATCCAGGCGTTCCAACCTGTTGCCATCGCGGCAGTTTCCGCCGTAGTGACAGTGATTGCAGTGCCCACACTTCCGCCGGGGATACCGATTTTGGTGGCGGCCGCGACGGGTCTGGTCCTCGCGCTCGTGGCGGGCAGGTCGAAATCGTGACCACGTGGACCGCCATCCTGATTGCATCGGCCATCGTGTTGGCTACGAAGTTGGCGGGTTATCTCGTCCCCGCGTCGGTCGCCGCTCACCCGCGAATTCAACGCGTGAGCGATTTGCTCACTGTCGCTTTGCTCGCGTCCCTCGTGGTCACTCAAACCGTTGCCACGGGTGAAACCATCGGTCTGGACGCCCGCTTTGCCGCGGTGCTGGTGGCCGCGGGAATGCTGCGCTTCCGAGCACCCTTCATCCTCGTGGTGGTGGGTGCCGCAGCGGTTGCCGGGATCCTGCGCCTTCTCGGGTGGGCCGTTTAGCCTTCCGGGTGGTCTCGACCGGGTAACCAGGAGAAACCGGGTTTTCCCCAGCCTTCCCGACGAATTGCATCGGTTGCTTCGGCGAAATACGGCTCGACAAGGCGATCGGTATACAGAATCCCGAGCAGGTGGTCGTACTCGTGTTGAAAGATTCGCGCTAACCAGCCCTCCGCCTCAATCGTGAACTCGTGGCCATCGATGTCCGTCGCGGTGAGAGTGACTCGGTCGCTCCGTCGCAACGGAAAACGCTCGCCGGGAAGGGATAAGCACCCTTCCAATTCCTCGTACTCGTTGATGGGGTTTACCGACAGCGGTGCGAGCAGGACGGTCGGGTTGATGGCGACACCACGGTGCTGACGATCGTCGTCATCGACCCAGTCGTAAACAAACAACGCACGGTCCTCGCCGATCTGGGGAGCCGCAAGTCCGACTCCGGGCGCGAGTTCCATCGTGGCGAACATATCGGTGACGAGGTCGCGCAATTCGTCGTCAAAACGCTCAACGCGGGCGGCGGGGCGATGCAAAACGGGCTCACCCGCTATGACGACTTCGCGAATTCGCATTGGTTCAGCCTAATGTCGATACCCTAGAAGGATGAACGACGAATTGTCGAATCTGGTCGGACAGATTTCGCTGACCCCCTACCAGGCCATCGGTATCCCGATTGCGTTGCTCGGTGCGGTGTTCCTGTCGATTGGCGCGCAACTTCAACACCGCGGAGTGTCGAAGGTCGAGGGATCACACGGTGACGGATCACGGGCCGGGCTCTCGTTCGGTCAGATGGCGCTTCTGCTTCGCCGCCCGTCGTGGGTTTTGGGCACCGTACTGCTGTCTCTCGCAATCGTCATTCAACTCATCTCGCTCGGATTCGCCCCGCTCATCGTGGTGCAACCGCTCGGTGTTGTCGCGATGGTGCTGACGAATGTGATTAATTCGCGCGTTCACGGAATCGCCTCGAACGCTCGAGTCAAGGGCAGCATCGCTCTCGCGGTCATCGGAATCGCGATTTTCGTCTCGTTTTCGGCGATTTACGCGTTCGAGCGGGCCCTCACTGACGGGCAGATGCTGCTCATCATGTGGCTTCTGGTGGGCGTTATCGCGTTGACCGGTGGAATCTTTGTCTTCTTTCGCCAACGCCTCCGAGCCATGTTCTACATTGTCGCTGCGGGAACTCTGTACGGGTTTGTCGTCACCATCGCCAAGGTGCTGATCAATCGTTGGCAATCGGACCAGATCGACGGCTTCATGATCGTGTGTTTCATCGGACTCGTGCTCGCCGCGGTTTTGGGTGGGTACTTCGTTCAGACCGCTTATTCGGTGGGCTCGCCAGATCTGGTCATCGCCGGTCTGACCGTGATTGACCCTCTCGTCGCGGTGGCGATTGCGATTACTGTGATGGGCGAGGCCGATCGTTTCCCACCCTTCGCTATCGGGGGTCTCGCAGCGGGAGGGCTGTTGTCCGTCATTGGCGTTGTGCTGCTGGCACGCCACCACCCGCAAACTCACCGCTGAAGCCTCATTGTGAAGGGCAGCCCACTCACCATCCTCATCGGCGCGGACACGTTCCCGCCCGACGTCAACGGTGCCGCCAAATTCGCCGAACGCCTCACCGTGGGACTAATCGGCCTCGGACACCGTGTCGTGATTGTGGCACCGTCATCCGACGAGGAATTCGGCAAACGCACCGAGGTGTACGACGGTCGCGAGGTCGAGGTTTATCGTTTACGGTCGTGGAAGTGGTTCAACCACCCGTGGGCGCGTTTCGCTTTGCCGTGGGAAGTTCGCCCGGACACACGAGCGATCCTGGATGAGGTTCGCCCCGACGTCGTCCACATCCAGTCACACATCAATGTCGGTTGGGGTCTCGCCCGCGAGGCGCACGACATGGGGATTCGGATTGTGGCGACCAACCACTTCATGCCCGAGAACGCCGCACAGTTTCTGCCTCTTCCTCAGTTCGGCGTTGACTGGCTGATTCGCCGGCTCTGGGCGGTGGCGAGAAAGACCTACGCCATGGTCGACGAAGCGACGACCCCTACTCGGAAGGCTGCCGATTACCTGGAACGCGCGGTCCATCGGACGGGTGTACACGCGATCTCTTGCGGGCTCAACATCCGCAGTTATCAGCCCGTGATGGGAAAGCGGGTTGACCCGTACGCCCTGTTTCTTGGTCGCGTCGAGCAAGAAAAACACATTGACGAACTTCTGTACGCCCTCACGCGATTCCCGGAAGGTGCCTTGCGGGTTGTGGTCGCTGGTTCAGGAGACGATCGAGGTCGTTTGGAGAAAATCACCCGCGACAACAACATCGCGCATCGCGTGGATTTTCGGGGACACGTCGACGACGAGACCCTTCGGACCCTATTCTCGGAGGCGGCGGTGTTTGTGATGCCGTCCATCGCTGAACTTCAGTCGATTGCGACGATGGAGGCGATGGCGAGCGGATTGCCAGTCGTTGCCGCCAATGCGATGGCTTTGCCGCACCTCGTACATGATGGTGAGAACGGTTTCCTCTACGAGCCTCGCGATATCGGGGCACTCGCGGCCGCTATCGGGCGAATTCTTGACAGTTCGGACAGCGAATACCGGGCATTTCAACGCGAATCCCTGGCTATCGTGGCCGACCACGACATCTCGACAACTCTCGACCGTTTTGAGCAGATCTACCGCGGTGTTTAACAGCGCTCGGTAGGCTGGAGTTCTCGGGGCGATAGCTCAGCTGGTTAGAGCAGCGGACTCATAATCCGTCGGTCGCGGGTTCAAGCCCCGCTCGCCCTACTTCTCGAAACCTATTCGGTAATTTGTGAAAGGCGGGTGCAATGGCGACGTTCCTCAGACCGGGACCTGGCGTCGGAAGTGTCGAGCATTTCTATCATTTCACCCTGGAGTACTTGCTGCCCTTGTTTGAATACGATGCTACACACGGCATCGCTGGTAAGGGCTACGTGGTTCGGGACTGTGGGCCGTTGAACGTCTGGCTCGACTTCGTTTTTGGCCCTGACGCGCTCACGAGGGTGCCACGAGAAGATTTTGCTCAGGAACGGCCGCGCAGATTCTGGGACAAGCACATTCAGTTGGACGCCTTTGCCGGTCAAGAGGGTATCTCGATCGACTCGGCGCGATTCTCCCGGGTGTTGGCCGCGTTTCGAGAGAAGTTCATGCCCCCGGTTGCTGACCGGAACGCGATCACGATCATCGAACGTCGCGCACCCTCGTCGTTCTACACAGAGGGTGCGGCGGAGATACCGGGTGGTGGCTCAACCCGTCGCTCAATCAGCAATCTGGAGCAACTTGCGCAAACCCTGTCAGCTAACTACCCCGTGAGAGTGGTGGATTTCGCTGCCATGACTCCCGCCGACCAAATCGACACAATTAACACGACAGCGGTGTTAATCGGTCAACACGGTGCGGGGCTCACGCATTCCCTGTTTTTGCACAACGACGCCATCCTCGTTGAGTTGAATACGACCGACTGGGACCAAGTCTGGTTCCAAAACCTCAACTCCGACCTGGGTCTGCGGTATCACGGGTTTTCCATCGACGGACTGCACACGACGCTATCGGGTGAGATGATCGAGGAGATTTCGCGCCTCGTTGCCAGTCATCGTTGAACGAGTAGCGGTCAGCACATGTTCATGATCGCGCCCGAATATCGGCGATTGTGGCAACGAGACCTGCCGTTCGTTCCACCCGAGGCTTCCATCCGAGAATGTCAGCGGCCAGGCGAATGTCGGGCTCTCGCATCAACGGGTCATCGAGCGGGAGTGGCGAGTAGCTAACAATGCTGTTCGATTCGGTTAGTTGGATAACTTCGCGTGCAAGATCGGTCATCGATACCGGCTGAGGGTTTCCTAGATTAACCGGGGTGTGGTACCCCGACCGTTCAAACAACGCTAGAAGCCCGTCAATGAGGTCGTCGACAAAGCAGAAGCTGCGCGTTTGTGTGCCCTCTCCGTGGACGGTCAACGGCTCGTGGTGCAATGCCTGGGTGATGAACTGAGGGACCACGCGTCCATCGTCCAATGCCATCCGAGGC
>Ga0164294_10001710_pt1 | contig 20142 bp, 16 predicted proteins | sample GEODES005metaG_FD_111479 | JGI IMG/M metagenome (GOLD analysis project Ga0164294, IMG submission 111479) | Oligotrophic lake water microbial communities from Sparkling Lake, Wisconsin, USA - GEODES005 metaG | ecosystem: Environmental > Aquatic > Freshwater > Lake | place: USA: Sparkling Lake...
ACCGGCGTGTTGAAGGCGTCGGCCACGATCTGACCGAGCGCCGGCGTCTTCGTGAGCCCACCGGAGAGGACGATCTCCGTCCGCGGAAAGCCCTGCCGGTCGAGTTCATCGCTGCCCAGCTTGAGGTTGAAGATCGTCGCCAGGAGCATCGCCTTGGCGACGTTACCCGGCGTGGCGCTTGCGTCATTGAGGCCGATCACGCAGGCGGTGCCGCCCCTGGACACGCCAAGCCCGGGCTCGTCGTCCATGAAGGGGAGGGCGAGCAGGCCGCCGCAGTCGGCCGGCGCGGCGAGCAACTGCGGGATGACGGCTGCGAAGCCGTCGCCGCGGTCGCCACCGTGCACCCTGCCAAACATCTCGACCACCATGTTCATCGCCGTCGTGCCGTTTCGCAGCCAGACCATGTTGATCGGCTTGCCGTCGGCCGCGCAGAAATGGTCGACCGCCCGGGAGATGCCCTGGAAGGACCGGTCGCCGACCGCATTGGCGACGACGCTTGTGCCAAAGCTCATCGCCACCATGCCCGCCGAGCCGATCAGCGAGCCGACGAGTGCCGCCGGCTGATCCCCCTCGGCGGCTGCCACCGGAATCCCAGTCGGCAGGCCGAGCACAGCGGCGCCGTGGCCGTCGAGCGTGCCCGCGTCCTGACCAGCACGCTTCACCTGAGGCAAGAGTCCACGGAGCGGCCGTAGCGCCGCGGCGTGTGGTGCGCCCGCGACCACCGCGTCGAAGTCGGCCAGGAGCCTCGAGTCGTAGTCGAGCGTGGCCTGATCAATCGGAAACATCCCGGCCGCGTCGCCGATGCCGAGGTTCCACTGGCCGGTGAGCCGGAAGGCGATCCAGCCGGCGGGCGTGGTGATGTGGGCCACCTTCGCGGCCTTCTCGGGCTGATTGCGAATCGTCCAGAGCCACCTGGCGGAGGTGAGACGCTTGGGGCACTTCACACCGAGCTTCTCAGTCAGTTCGTGGCCTTCGGCCTCGTTGCGGCCGTCGCACCAGAGCCGCGCGGGGCCGAGCGCACGGCCCAGATCATCGGCCAGGACTTCGCCGTGCATCTGGCCCGAGATGCCGATCGCCTGCACGTCCATCTCGATCCCCAAGGCCGCGAGTTTCTGTCGCAGCCCGTTCATGGCCGCGGTGATCGCCTGTTCCCAGTCGCCAGGTGACTGTTCGTAGCAGTCGCCGGCGAGGCCGGGCACCATTTCATAGGAGCCCTCGCCTTGGGCGAGGATCTTCAGGCGTTCATCCGTGAAGATCACCGACAGCCCCTGCGTGCCGGCATCGATGCCGAGATAGCCCTGAACGTTCATTGAGGTCGCCCCTGGTTCGTGAGAATTGAGAATCGAATCGTCGCGTGTGGGAGTCGAGGACGCCAGTGTTGCCCGCTGCCAGCTGGCAGCGACGTCCATAGCGTTACGCATCCCATCGCAGGCTTGGCGACACGCCGTGGCCACGCGTGCCGCAGAAGTTCACCTCGATGCCCAGTGCCCGGGCCACCGCGACTTTCGTGAGCGCGGCCTTGTCGGCGCCGGCGGCATCCTTCGCATACGCCACCTGGATGTGATTGGCCTTGTGACGGGCCATCATCTGATCCCGCGAGATGCCATAGGTCACCGCGTGCATGATCGGCCACTGCTTCGTCGTCGACTCGAGCCGGCGCCGGGTCTCCTCCTCCGGCAGTGTTACCACCTGCGCTCGTCCAATATCCATGCAGAGCTTTTCCTGCCCCTTCACGTTGCCGACCCAGATCCGGCTCCAGACGATCTCGCCCGGCCGGCTCACTCCGGCCAGCGTGCTGCCGCCGAGCCGGAAATACATCGGCGGCTGCCGGTAGCCGTGCGCCCCCTTCCAGCCCCCGGTGAAGTGTGCCGGCGGTGCACCCCCTGAAATCTCAAACACCCACACCCACTGGTCCGTGGTCCGCGACTGGTCCCAGTCACCCCAGCGGATGTCGTGAAGCGTGTTCTCGACCGGCTCGCCGAGCGCCTCGTGCACACGTTGAGTAAGCAGACCGTCGAGGCCGGCACACTCGTCTACCTCGTTGAAGTGGACGAGTGGCTTTCCTCTATAGAGCGGTTTCGACCCGCCCGCGGCCGTAACTGGGGGCCGCTTCGAGTCGTTGAGCATCCCCTCCACGAGATCGCTGGCCGGGAGCAGATCCTTGAGCCCCTGCTGGTATTGGATGCCGATGCAATCGCAGCCGAAGCGGTCGGCGATGCGGACCGCTGCCACATACATCTTGCACTGCTGGAGCACCTGGGCCCGGGTGAGATCGGTGGCCTCGGCCTTGCCGAAGTGAAACTGCATCCCGGCCTTCTCGAGCCAGCTGAAGACCTCCTTCGCCTCGGCGTCGGTCACCTGCGTGGTCTCGTAGTAGAGCGCGCTTTGGCTGAGACGCTCCTTGAAGACTCCCGTCGCGTGGAGCAGGTGGTCGGGGATGATGGCGTTGAACATCCCCATGCAGCCCTCGTCGAACACTCCCATCAGCGCCTTGCGATGGCGAAGGTTGGCCGCGATCCCCTGGGCCGTGTGGGAGAGCTGTTTTGGGATCGACACCTTCTCAATCGGCACGACATGACTCATGTCGTGGTGCACCACGCGGTGGTCGAGCCAGGCCTGCAGGTGCCGCCGGAAGCTTGGGCTCGAGAAGTCATCGGCCCAGAGGGTCGAGTAGGGCACCCCTGCCTTCGTGAGTGAGCCGTTCAGGTTGAGCATGCCGACCAGGCCGGGCCACTGGCCCGACCAGTTGGCGACGGTGAGGATCGGACCCGAGTGGGTCGTGAGACCGGGCAGCACGTGGTTGGAGTATTGCCAGACCGCTTCGGCCACGACGAGCGGCACCTCCGGATCGATGTCTGCGAACACGTCGAGACCCTCGCGGGCGCTGGCGATGAAGCCGTGACCGCGGGCCTTCGTGGGGGCATGGCCACGTTCCAGCTTCCAGCCGGCGGCGGCAAACGCCTTGCCGAGTTCTGCCTCCAACGCCTGCTGGGCCGGCCAGCAGACCCGGTTGGCCTCCTCACGGAGATCGCCATTGGCGACGAGTACGGCCCGTCGTTTGCCCGCGGCGGCGGATGGTTTGGGTGAGGCAGCGGAGCGGGGGGGCGTGGCCATGGTCAGAAGTCCTCTGGCATGAAGAAGGAGCAGAAGAATGGGAAGAAAACGGTCAGAAAAGGCCCTGGAATGCCGGTGATTGGCGGGCCAGGGAAAAATGGAACCAGACGGTGAGCCGGAACTATACTCGTCCTCTCCCCGGCAGTCATGGCCGGAATGCCTTCAGACGGCTGATGGCTTTGTCGGGTGGTGTCGCCTGCTGCGGTCGGTTGGCACGGTCGGTTGTTTCACCTCTCGGGTTTCGGTTTCAGCGTTCTTTTCCAGCGGAGATCTCTTGATGCGTCGCTTCATGCCCAGCTGTTTTTTACTGTGGATCATGACACCCTGCGTCGTGGTTGCCTGCATGGTGTCGCCCACGGCCGTCGTGGCAGCTGACCCGGCCCCGGCCGCAACTCCGGCGGACGCTGCCGCGGCCCCTGCGGACACCCTGTCTACGTTTCCGCGGTGGGTGATTGCCGCCGACTATGCCCGCGACGGTGCGACACTCGTCACCGCAGGCGGCGAGAGCCTGCTCTACCGTCCTGGCGACGTGGTGGTCTGGAAGGCAGACGGTGCGAAGCTCGGCGATCTCGCCGGCCATCCCACTGCGGTCTGGGCGGTGAAGGTCTCAAAGGACGGCAAACTCGCCGCAACGGCGGGCTACGACGGCCTCGTCAAGCTCTGGGACCTACCGGCCCGGACGCTCAAGGCCGACCTCAAGAAACATAAGGGATGGGTGCGGTCGCTCGATTTCTCGCCCGATGGCACGATGCTGGCCACGGCCGGCGAGGATGGCACCGTCGTTCTCTGGAACACCGCCGAAGGCAAGGAGATCAAATCGATCGCTGCTCATGGTGGGCCTGTCACGGCAGTGGGCTTCTCGCCGGACGGTGCGACGATCGCCACCGGTGGCGGCGACAAACTCGTCAAGCTCTGGGATGCGGTCACCGGCAACGAAAAGGCCAAGCTCGAAGGCCATGGTGACGCCCTCTGGGCAGTCGCCTATTCTCCCGACGGTTCCAAGCTCGCCACCGCCGGCGCCGACCGCACGATCAAGCTCTGGAACATCTCCGACTCGACAGAGTTCGCCACGCTCTCGGGCCACAAAGACTGGGTGACCAGCGCCAGCTTCTCACCCGATGGCACGCGGCTGGCCACCGGCAGCCTCGACGGTTCTGTGAAACTCTGGGATGTGGCTGCCAAGGGGGAGCAGGAAGGGCCGGAGGCGGCGAAGTCGAGCGTCTGGTGCGTGACCTTCGCGCCGGACGGGAAGACGCTGTTCGTGGGCACGCACGCGGGTGGCAAGCTCGTGCCGACGCCTGCTCCCAAGCTGCTGCCGCCGCCCCCCCCGCCGCCGACGCCGCCCGCTCCGGCTCCGGCGGCTGTGACGCCGCAGGTCACGGTGATCGTCCCCACCGAGTTCAAGAGCATGGCCGGCGCCACGGCGACGATCGCGGCCGACGGCATCGTCACCGTGACGGGCCATCTCGCCAAGGACACCTACACGATCAAGGCGGCCATTCCGGCCGGCGTCGAGGCGAAGGCGATCAAGCTGGAGGTGCTGCCCGATCCGAGCCTGCCGTCGCAGGGGCCTGGCCGGGCGGGCAACGGAAACTTCGTGCTGAGCAAGTTTGCGGTGCTCCACGGTGCCCCGGGGGCGGCGGACACGCCGACCGCCGTGGCATTCGCGGCTGCTGCCGCCGATTACGCGCAGGACGGCTACGCCGTGGCCGGCGCGATCGACGACAATCCCGAGACGGGCTGGGCCATCAGTGGCGGCACGGGCAAGGAGCATGCCGCGACGTTTGAGATTGGCCCCACTGGGAAACTGCCCGCTGGAACGCCGCTGGCGATCACGATCGATCAGCAGTATGCCGACGGTACGCACAGCCTCGGGAAGTTCCGGATCTCGGTCGTGCAGGACATGCCGCCCGCAGCGGCACCGCAGCCGGAAGCCGAAAAGAAGTAACGCTCCGCCATTGAAGCCGACGGTGCCAGCCGTCGGGTGGGTGGCCAGCCAGACGAAACGAGCCAGAAAAAACTGGCCAGACAAGAAAGGATTCTGCGGATGGGTTCACGGATGAAGGATGTGTCGCTCGGCGTCGCTGGAGCAGCGGTGGTGCTGTCGGCAATGGCGGTTGGACTCTTGGTCGGCGTCAGGCTGGGTTCGCCCAAGCAGTTACCTCGGGTGCTTGCCGTCACGTCACAGTCGGATGGGTCGTTCGCCGCCTGCACTGCGCCGCTCGATACAGACATCGAGGGGTTCTTCATGCTCGACTTCGAGACGGGCGATCTCTCGGGCGGAGTGCTCAACCCCGGCACGGCGCAGTTTGCCGCCGCCTACAAGCACAACGTGTTGAAGGATCTGGGATTCAAGCCCGGGCAGGCGAAGAACCCGAAGTTCCTGCTGGTCCCGGGACTGGCCGAATTGCGGCGGGGCCCCGCGACCTTCGCCTCGTCGGTGCTCTACGTCACCGACTCATCCACCGGCAACACCGCAGCCTATGGCATTCCCTGGAATGTGCAGCAGCCGTCACTGGTGACGCCCTTGGTGCTGCTCGATGTGGCCCAGCCGCGGGGCGCCGGGGCGAAACCGAAGTAGGAGAACCCATGGAAATCACCGTCATCGTCAATGGACAGCCTCGCGAAGTGCCTGCGGGCTCGACAGCCGCCGACCTGGTCACGGCCCTGGGGTTCGCGGGCCGACCGCTCGCCGTTGAAGTGAATGAAGCGGTGGTGCCGCGGCCGCGGCTGGCAGACTGTAGACTCCATTCCGGCGACCGTCTCGAGCTGGTAACACTCGTGGGCGGTGGCTGACCGGCCGCCGTACCAGCCGTCGTCCATCCCTGCCGCGTGTCGACACCATGCCTCAGCTCCCTGCCGTGCCATCTCCCCTCGCTCCTCATCCCTCAAGCACTGATGAACCGCTGCGTGTCGGCGGTATGACGCTGGCCAGCCGGCTCGTCGTCGGCACCGGGAAATACGCCAGCCACGCCGAGATGTCCGCGTGTCTGGCTGCCTCCGGCACCGACTGCGTCACCGTGGCGGTGCGACGGGAGCGGCTCATCAATGCCGCCGGCGAGAATATCCTCGACCACATCGATCTATCGCGGTATGTGCTCCTGCCCAACACCGCCGGCTGCTACACCGCCGACGATGCCGTCCGCGTGGCCCGCCTCGGCCGCGAACTGCTCCGCGAACTCGGCAACCCCGGGGCGGAGTGGGTGAAGCTCGAGGTGCTCGGCGACACGCGGACGCTCCTGCCCGATCCCGTGGGCACGCTCGAGGCGACGCAGCGACTGGTGGCAGAAGGGTTCACCGTGCTCGTCTACACCAGCGACGACCCCGTGGTGGCGAAACGACTCAAGGATCTGGGCGCTGCCAGCGTCATGCCGGCGGGCAGTCCGATCGGCTCCGGCCAGGGCATCCTCAACGCCAACAACCTGCGGATCTGCATGGAGTATCTGAAGGAGGGCGATCCCGACTATCCGGTCATCGTGGATGCGGGGGTGGGCACGGCCAGTGACGTGGCCGCCGCGATGGAACTGGGCGTCGACGGCGTGCTGCTCAACACCGCGATCGCTCATGCCGCCCATCCGCTGCGGATGGCAGAGGCGATGCGGGCGGCCTGCTTCGCCGGCCGGCAGGCGTGGCTCGCCGGGAGGATCCCGAAGAAGCTCTATGCCACCGCGTCGAGCCCCGATGAAGGCCGCATCGTACGGCCGGCTGACACGGCCGCCGCGCGGCACACCTGAGGACACCCCACCGAGCATGCTCGCCAAACGCATCATCCCCTGCCTCGACGTCGAACGGGGCCGGGTCGTCAAGGGAACGCGGTTTCTCGATCTGGTCGACGCCGGCGACCCAGTGTCGGTGGCGGCCCGCTACGAGGCGGAGGGGGCCGATGAACTCGTGTTCCTCGACATCACCGCCAGCCACGAGGGCCGCGCGATCATGCTCGACGTGGTTCGCCGCGTCTCGGAGACGATCTTCATGCCGTTCACCGTCGGCGGCGGCATCCGCACGCTCGATGACGCGGTGCGGCTGATCCATGCGGGCGCCGAAAAAGTGAGCATCAATTCGTCGGCCGTGCGGACCCCGGGGCTGATCACGGCCGTGGCCGACCGGCTCGGCAGCTGTGCGACGGTCGTGAACATCGATCCCAAGCGGGTGATGCGGGACGGTCGCGAGGTCTGGGAGGTGTTCGTGAATGGCGGCCGGGTGCCAACGGGGCTGGAGGCGGTCGCCTGGGCGCGGCATGTGGAGTCACTCGGAGCGGGGGAGATCGTGCTCACCTGCATGGATCGTGACGGCACCCGCGACGGCTACGATCTGGAGATCACGGCGGCCGTCAGTCGGGCCGTGGGCATTCCGGTCGTGGCCAGCGGTGGCGCGGGGCGACCGGAACACCTTGCCGATGCAATTGTGCTGGGCGGGGCTGATGCGGCGCTAGCCGCTGGCATCTTCCACTTCGGAGAGTGTACGATTCGAGATGTTAAGGAATTGTTCAGACAGCGAGACATCCCCGTCAGACCCGTATCCATAGCGACGCATGGCGACACTCGAACCCACCTCCATACTGCCTGATCCGGCACCGCAAGCCGCGGCTGCTCCACACGCCGCCGACAGCGTGGCGGCGTCCGCAGCGTCGGCCGCAATCCAGCCGGCTGGGAATGAGATAGACCGTCTCTTCGAGGCACTGGTCAAACTCAACGGCAGCGACCTGCACCTGAAGGTCGATAAGCCGCCCTACATGCGGGTCAAGGGTTCTCTGCAGCCGCTCAAGTATCCTCCGATCGGCGCCGAGCAAATGAAAAAGCTCTGTGCGCCGATCATGAACGATCGGCAGCGGGGCATCTTCGACTCCGAAGGCGGGGCCGACTTTGCACATACCTGCGTCGTCGATGGCGTACGGTGGCGGTTTCGTATCAACATGCTCACGCAGCAGGGCGCGTGGGGCCTCGTTGCCCGCCGTGTCAACAACACGATCCCCGATTTTGAGAAGCTCTTCCTGCCACCCTCGATCGAGCGGCTCTGCCAACTGGACCAGGGCATGGTGCTCCTGGCCGGCGTCACCGGCTCTGGCAAGAGCACGACGATCGGTTCGATGCTGAACTACATCAACCGGAACTACCGCAAGCACATCCTCACGCTCGAGGATCCGATCGAATTTGTCTTCACCGAGGACAAGTGCCTGATCAACCAGCGAGAGATCGGCAACGACGTGAAGAACTTCGAGATCGGCATGAAGCATGCCGTCCGCGAAGACCCCGACATCATCCTCGTGGGTGAGCTTCGTGACGTCGAGACCTTCAAGACCGCGATCCACGCGGCTGAGACGGGGCATCTCGTGTTTGGCACGATTCATGCCGCCAGTTCGTCGAGTTGCATCGGTCGTATTCTCGACCTGTTTCCGCAGGAAGAGCATCCGTCGATCCGCAGCGCCATCGCCTTCAACATGAAGGGGATCGTGGCACAGAAACTGCTCAAGTCGATCAAGCCTGGCGTGAGCCGGGTGCCGATCGTGGAGGTCATGTTCCTCGACGTCCTCATCCGGAAATATGTGCTGGAAGAGCAGGACCATCTGATCGCCGATCACATCAAGAAATCGACCAAGGACGGCATGCAGGACTTCACACAGAGCCTCAAGAGCCTCATCGATCAGGGGCTCATCGACCGCCATGATGCTTTGGAGATCGCCCCCAACCGCGAGGCATTGATCATGGCCCTGAAGGGTATTTCCTGATGGGGCTTCGGGGGCATCGGATAGTGGATCGACCTGGCGCGATCGTCGGGGAATCACGGCGTTGTGTCGCCACAGTGTGTTCGTTCGCTACCGTTGCGGTGCAGGCTGCCGTCGCGCGGGCCGACGGCTGGCCCATCGTAGGCGAGGAGTGGCTGAGCCGCGCGGAACGCGATCCCAGCGGTGGTCTGGCGCTTGTGCCGCTGGCGTGTTGGTGGGCCGGAATCGCGCTCTGGGCCACCACGAGCGACTGGCTCTTCCGGGATAGCACACGGCACAAGCTGCGGCCTGAATTCTGGACAGCTTGGACGGTGTTTCCGTTCGTGGCCTGCGCCGTTTTGGCCTGGTGGATTCCGTGGTCGGCCGCCGGGCAGGGGCTGATGGCGCTGGTCTGGATTCTGCCGCTCGTGCTCTACAGTCGGCAGCGGAATCCCAAGGTTCCCGCGTCCGAAAGCATTCTGACGCGAGGGCACCTGCAGCGGGTGGTGCAGGCCACGATGGGGCTCTTCGGAGTGAAGGTGAAGACACCCGAAATCAAGGACAACGGTCTGCCGTGGGTCAAACTCGTCGCAACTTCGGCCGAGACACCCGAGGACAACGAGAAGTGGCAGGCAGAGGCTGCAGCGTCACCCGGCTTCGAGGCCGCCAAGAAACTCTTGCAGGAGGCTGCCGCCGCCCGGGCATCGCGAGTGGTCATCGAGTCGTCTGCGGATGGCGTCAGGGTCGCGCATGAAGTGGATGGGATCATGGGCCCAGCCCGTGGCGTCACCACCCCGGCCAAAGGCAGGGGAAAATCAAAGCAACCTGACGTCTGGGGAGATGCGCCGCCGCTCGAAGCGGCGGCCGGCACTGCGGCTCTCGCCGTGCTCAGCACGATTGCCGGGGCCGATGCGGCCAGGCTGAGTGGTGAGCCGGATGCCGGTTTTACGATCGAGGTCGACGGCAAGAAGCGGGCCTGTCGACTGGCCACCCGGGCCACGAAGACGGCCAAGCAGACGGTCCTTTCGATGGGTCTGCCGCCGTTTGCCCCCAAGAAGCTCGAGGACCTCGGGATGCCGTCGGCGCTTGCCAACCGGGTCCGAGAACTCATCGGCATGGAGAAGGGCCTGTTCGTGGTGTCGTCGCCATCGGCTTCCGGCTGTTCAACCACGTTCGACACGCTTCTCCTGTCGGCAGACCGGCTGCTCCGGGACTACGTCTCGATCGAAGAGGTTGGTGCTCCGCCCAGTGAGGTGCAGAACATCAAGCCGATGAAGTATTCCGCGCGGGCGGGGGAGACGCCGATCTCGGCGCTCACGCGGGCGATGCTCGAATATCCTTCCGCCATCGTGACGCGGGATCTGACTGACGCGGCTCTGGCCGGCGAACTCATGAAGCTCGCCGACGACAAGCAACTCGTTCTCGTCAGCGTCCGAGCTGCCGATGCCGCCGACGCCATCCAGAAACTGCTCGATCTAGGCATCCCCCGGGATCAACTCGCCCGCTGCCTGCTCGGATCGCTTTCCCAGCGGGTCATCCGCAAGCTCTGCGTAAAGTGCGGTGAGCCCGTGCCCACGCCGCCCGAACTATTGCAGCGGTTGAAGATGACCGCCGAAGCCCTGCCCACGGTGAAGCGGGCCTCGCCGCACGGTGGCTGCCAGGTCTGCTTCGGTCGGCAGTTTGTCGGCCGCACCGGCGTCTTCGAACTCGCTGCCGGTCCTACCGTCAGGCAGGCCATTGCACAAAAAGTTGATCCGAAGGTGCTGCGGCAGGCGGCGATCAAGGACCGCATGCGTCCCTTGGCGGAAGAGGGGCTGGCGGCCGTGGCAGCCGGTGTGTCGTCGCTGGAGGAGATTCAGAGGGCCTTTGCCGTCAAGAAGGAGGCCGGGCCCACCGGAACCAGGAGATGATCCTCACGCTCGTGCTGCTGGCGATCCTTGCCACCGTGACCGGGATGCTCTTTCGCGAGGGGCTCTGGCGTGCGGTCTTGATGTTCTTCAACGTACTGACGGCGGCATCCGTCGCCACGGCCTGGTTTGCGCCGCTGGCGAACCTGCTCGAAAGGTATCTGGAGAATTACGGCTATCTGTTGGACTTCCTGTCGATCTGGCTGATCTTCTGTGCGGTGCTGGCGATCCTCCGCGAGGTGACCGACCGCATGGCGCCCACGAAGGTGGAGTTTCCGCTGATCGTGGAACGGATCGGGGTGGGCATCACCGCGTTCATGACCGGCTGGGTGATGGTGGCGTTCACCGCCACCACGCTGCACACGGCCCCTGCGCCTCGTGATTTTGTGCAGCCCACGCCCGAGGCACGGATGTTTCTCGGGTTGGCTCCCGACCACAAGTGGCTGGGGTGGATCCACGGCAGTTCGTTGTCGGGGCCATTTTCGAGAAGGCGGGGTGCGAAAGGTGCTGACTCTGTATTCGACATAGATCGTGTCTTTGACCCCCAGGCGAACTTCATCCTAAGATACGCCGACAGACGACTGCAGCGTGAGAAACAGGTGTCCCAGGACGCGGCAGGGCAGTAGACCATGATGGAGCCAGCGAGCGAGACGATCGCTTACCGACCGGTGAGTAAGGTCGCCGTTGCGGCCCTAGTGGCGGGACTCCTGTCGAGCCTGGCACTCACGACTCCAGTGCTCTGGATCCTGCCACTGCTCGGCATCGCCGTGGCGATCGTGGGCCTCGCCGATGTCACGCGGTCGGGTGCGGAAAAAGCGGGGCGGGCCGCAGCACTCGTGGGCCTTGCCCTCTCGGTGGGTTTTGGTGCCCAGGCCGTGACCGCGGCTGTGGTCTCGCGCACGATCACGGAAAGCCGCGTCAGGGCAGTGGGCTCCTTGTGGTGCAACGCCCTCCGAGAGAACCGCCTCGCCGATGCGCAGAGCATGCTGTCTCCTCGCCTCCTGCCAGCGGCGCATTCTGATCACCCCGGTCACGAAGATGGCGACGAGCCCGCGATCGGTTTATTACCGGCGGTGATGGCGATCCGTGGCTGTGGTGATACGGCCATCCGCTCGGTAGAGAACACGGGCCGCAACGAGGAGGACGGAAAGCAGTGGGGCTTGCGGATTCGCCTGTCGCCGTGCGCGGACGGTGGCGCGGTGGAGGTATACCTGCAGCTTCAGCCGGAAATCGTGAACGAGCCGACGAAACGCGTGGAACGCTGGACGATATCGCGGATCGACCTCGGGCGTTGATGGTGCAGGCCAACGCACCATAGCAACCGGGAACTGCTGCATGGCCGGTGTCCCCGGGCTTCCGCCCGGGGCTTGATTCAAACGCAACACCACCGCAGCCGGCGGGCGGGATTCAGCAGGTAGCAGGAGCGTCAACTCCCGGACAAGTTAAAAACTTGCCGCCACGGGGGGCATCACATGTCGTGCCGAACAGGATTGCACGATGTCGTGTTTTTCATAAAGCGTGAAGACTGCCTGGCAGGAGGCCATGCGCAGCACCAGCGACCTGCGGTCGCCAAGAAAAAACGACACGATGTCGTGTTTTTCGTAAAGACAGTCAGTCTCGAAGGCCTCGGACGGCGTGGATCGAGTCGGCGCCCGCTGCCAGCATCACCAGACGGTCGAAGCCGAGTGCCGCCCCGACTCCCTCCGGCATCGCCGGACCGTGGGCGGCAAGGAGCCGCTCTGGCAAAGGCAACACCGCCCGTCCGTCCGCCTCACGAATTCGGTTGGCGGCGGTGATCCGCGTTTCGAGCACTGTCCGGCTTGTCTCCTCTTCCCAGCCGTTGGCAAGTTCCACGCCATTGACGAAGAGTTCGAACCGTCGCGCCACCCGCGGATCGTCGGTGTCGACCCGGGCGAAGGCTGCCTGGGACACCGGCCACGCTTCGAGCATCGTCGGCCGATCACAGCCCAGTCGCGGGGTGATCACCTCGGCGAGGAGCAGCTCAAACCAGCGGTCCCACTGCTGGTCGGGAGGTCCGCGTTCGGTGTCGGGCGGTGGCGCAAGGCCGGCCCGGCGACCAGCGGCAGCGAGGTCGGCGAGCGTGGCGGTGAGCGGGTCGACACCGGCCATCGCGTCAAAAGCCTGAGAGCAGGTGAGCCGCTCAAGGCCAGCGGTTCCAAGGGCCACATGACACAGGCTGTCGAGGAGTGTCGCGATGTCGGCGAGCGTCGTGCCGGGCGCATACCATTCGAGCAGCACGAACTCGATGTCGTGCCGCCGACCACGCTCGCCGGCGCGGAACGACCGGGCGAATTGGTAGATCGGCCCCGAGTCTGCCGCCAGCAGCCGCTTCATCAGCGCCTCCGGGCTCGCCTGAAGGTACTGCGGTGGCCGATCCGGGCCGTCGACATGCACCGCGATCGGATCGATGTGCGGCTCCGGCAACACCTCGGTCGAGAGCACCGGAGTGTCGACCTCCACGAATCCCAGTCGATCGAACAGGTCCCGCAGCCTCGAGCGGATGCGGCTGCGGAGTTCAAGGATCGGCCGTGTCGTCATGCGAGAACAGGGTGAGGCAGATGGGCGAGCAGCCCGTGGATGGTTTTTCCACAGTCAGTCAGAGGTGGAGGGGCACGGATTTCCGTCCCACCAGTGTCTCAGCGGCTGCCCGATAGACAAGCACCGCGCAGGGAGCCCGCCGAACGACCGTTTCCGCCACGCTCCCCATCAGCATCCTGGCCATACCCGACCGGCCGTGCGTGCCCAGCACGATCATGTCGACCCCTTCCTCGCCGGCGATTCGCACGATTTCGCCGGCGGGATCACCGATCGTGAGACGGTGCTTGAACGATAACGTCGGATCGGAGGGCGTTACCTGCTCGAGCATCTTGAGAATCCGCTCCGAACTGGGCTCAGGCAGACCGTAATAGAGTTCGCCCGACCCGTAGGCGAGCGGCGGCTCTTCCACATGCAGGATCAGCAGCGACGCTGACTTCTGCTTGGCCAGTGCCTCCGCATGAGGTAACGCCGCATCACTGGCGGTGGAGAAATCGGTGGGGAACAGAATGACAGTGCGTGCCATGGCGGTATCTCCCGGGGTCGTTTTGATAATTATACGGGCGGCTAACTGTCCTGATGTGGCACTCCCGTTTTGCTCGGCATGTGCCGCCACTGGGGAGACACTCCCCGTGCCGAACAGGAGTGCAGGAGGCCATGTTTCGCGTGAAGCAGTCACCGCAGACGCATGCCGGGCAGCGCGCCTGAGTCGGGCGAGAGCAGGTAGACACCCGGGGCGCCCGCGCCGCTGGCGGCCGCCACCATCCCCTCGCTGAGCCCGAATTTCATCTGCCGGGGCGCGAGATTGGCGACCACGACCACGAGCCGACCAACGAGCGACTCGGGCGTGTGAAAGCCTTTGATGCCGGCGAACACCGTCCGGGTTGCGTCGCCACCGAGACTGATCGTGAGCTTGAGCAGTTTCTTCGCCTCAGGCACTTCTTCCGCGGCGACCACCCGGGCGACACGGAGATCGACCTTCGTGAAATCGTCGATCGTGCATTCGGGGGCGAGCGGCTCGGCGGCGAGGGGTTCTCCCGAATCGCTCGGTGACGGGTGTTGTTCCATGGATGTCGTTCCTTTCGTACCAGGCTGTTGGGAAGAGATGGGGTGTGCGGGAGGCGTGGCGTTGGCAAGCTTGAGTGAGTCGGCCAGCAGGGCCTCGATCTGCGCCGACTCGACGCGTCGCATCAGCGAGCGGAAGCTCCCGACCGTCTGGCCCGTGAGCGGCCGCTGCGACTCGTCCCACGACAGAATCGGCCCCCCGACGAGTTCACCGGCCTGCGCCGCGAACGCCGGGAGGACCGGCGCAAGGTAGACCGCGATCTGGCGGAAGAGATTGAGCGATACGCTAGCCACGGCCTGCAGTTTCGCCGCCGACTCCGGACCGGCCTTGGCAAGCTTCCAGGGCTGTTCGGCGTCGACGTAGGCGTTGGCCCGGTCGGCGGCCTGCATGATCGTCCGCATCGCGCGGGCGAAGTCGCAGGCTTCGTAGGCGTCGGCGATCGCGGCGCCATCGGCTGCCGCCGTCGCAAACAGGCCGCCGTCGTCTGGATACTCCGTCGCGAGACCGGTTGTTTCCAGCCACCGTGCCGTGCGGCTGGCGAGGTTGACGACCTTGCCAACCAGGTCGGCGTTCACCTTGGCGGCGAACTCCTCGAGATTCAGGTCGAGGTCATCGATGCCGCCGGAGAGCTTGGCGGCGTAGTAATACCGCAGCATCCCCGGATCGAGATGATCGAGATAGGTCCGCGCCAGCAGGAACGTGCCCCGGCTCTTCGACATCTTCTGGCCGTTGACCGTGAGGAAGCCGTGGATGTGCACCTGCTTGGGTAGCACAAGACCTGCCGCCTCCAGCATCGCGGGCCAGAAGAGCGTGTGGAAATAGGTGATGTCTTTGCCGATGAAGTGGTGGATCTCGGCGGCCGGGCTGGCGCCGCCACGACGCCACCAGCTGTCGAACGAACCGCCATGGGCGGCGCACCACTCGCTGGTGGCGGCGAGGTAGCCGATCGGTGCGTCGAACCAGACATACCAATAGTGCCCCGGAGCGTCGGGGATCTCGAAGCCGAAGTAGGGTGCGGGCCGTGAGATGTCCCAGTCGCGGAGCGGTTCGCCGAGGAAGTGGCCGGCCAGGTAGTTGGCGATCCGCGGGTCGAGCGCCCCGGACCGTTGCGTCCAGTCGTCGAGAAAGCCGTGCATCTGTTCGAGCGTCACGAACAGATGTTCGGCCGACCGCACCTCAGGACGCGTGCCGGAGAGCGTGCTCACCGGGTCGACCAGGTCGGCCGGCGTGTAGGCCGCACCGCACTGCTCGCAGGAATCACCATATTGGTCGGCGGTCTGGCAGCGTGGGCAGGTGCCGCGAACGAACCGGTCGGCCAGAAACACGCCCGCTGTCGTATCGTAGAGCTGCTGCACATCGCGGGTGGTGATCAGGCCGCGGTCTCGGAGGCTCTGCCAGATCTCGCCGCAGAGCCTGCGGTTGGCCTCGCTGTCGGTGGAGCCGTAATGATCGAAGCCGATCTGAAAGCCTGTGAAATCGGCGAGATGGGCCTCCCGCATGGCGGCGATCAGGTCGCGTTCGCTGCGGCCCTCGGCGCGGGCGCGGATCATGATCGCGGTGCCGTGCGTGTCGTCAGCGCAGAGATAGAGGGCGACGTTGCCGCGCAGCTTTTGAAACCGCACGAAGATGTCGGTCTGGATGTATTCGACCAGATGGCCGAGATGGATATGCCCGTTGGCGTAGGGCAGGGCGGAGGTGACAAGGATGCGGCGGGCGACGTCGGTCATGCTGGGGTTCTAGAGATGTCTGCGGAAGAACGGAACGCGGATTGTATGAGCCCGCGTGGCAAACGGGGAAACCGCGCGAAAAACAGGTGGACTGGGAAAGCTTCCGGCACCATCGTGATCGCAAAATGGTCTTGTCGCCACCGCCTGTGGCGGGCACCATCCCGGCCCGCCGTCGGCAGCCTGCCGGCGACACGCAGCCCGTCACCACGCGACCCGCACACCAGATTCGCCGGAGCCACGGATGACACGGTCCTCGCGACTCCTCCTTGGAATCACCGCCGCGCTCGGCCTCATGGCGGGGTACGCTGCACCCGCCTCCGCCACGCCGCCGGCCATGGCGGCCATGTCGGCCGGCGACGTCGTCCTCCTCAATTTTTCGGCGTCGTGGTGCGGCCCCTGCCGCCAGATGGCGCCCCTGGTGGGTGAGATCACGGCGGCCGGTTGGATCGTGCGGCATGTCGATGCCGATCGCGAGAGGGATCTGGTCCGCCGCTTCGCCGTCACAGGCGTGCCCTGCTACGTGCTCCTGGTCAAGGGACAGGAAGTCGGACGCATCAACGGCGCCACCACCCGTGGTGAACTAGAACAACTGCTTGCCAAGAGCCGAGAGCCGCTGGGGCTCGCGGCCCTGAACGCTCCGCCCGCTGCCGCCTCAATGGCCGGCATCCCGTTGCCGGTGACGCCGGCAGACGCGGCGCTGGCCATCGAGCCACCCGTGCCGCCGCAGGCCACAGCCGCCGCCATCATGACGGCAGGTCCCCCTGCGGCCGCCGTCAGTCACTCCGATGCATTGGCGACTGCACCACGGCAGCGACGGCCGAGCTCTGTGCCGCTGCCGGAGCATGCGACTGCCGCAAGTCGTCCACCGCTTGATCCCACGCAGCGGGCGGCGCTCGAGCGGCGACTGATGGCCGCCACCGCGCGGCTGCTCGTCGAAGATTCCCAGGGCGTCTCGCGGGGCACCGGCACGGTGGTCGACTGCCGGCAGGGTGAGGCGTTGATCCTCACGTGCGGCCACATCTTCCGCGATTCCCAGGGCAAGGGCCGGGTGGAAGTCGACCTCTTCGGCGCCGACGGCCCGCGGGGCGTGGCGGGGCAGGTGGTCTCGTGGGATCTCAAACGGGACCTGGCGCTGGTGAGCATCTTCATCGATCGGCAGATCGAACCGGTGCGTGTCGGCGGTGCTGATCGCAGCACGCAGGTTGGTGAGTCGGTGGTGACCGTCGGCTGCGACGGCGGCGATGATCCGACGACCCATCACAGTCGCGTCACCGGCGTCGACAAGTATCTCGGGCCGGCGAACGTTCAGGTGGCGGGTCAGCCGGTGCAGGGACGCAGCGGCGGCGGACTCTTCGCGGTTGACGGCACGCTCATCGGCGTCTGCAACGCGGCCGATCCCGCCGACAACGAGGGACTCTTCGCCGCCCTTCCCGCGATCCACGAACAGCTTGATGAAGCGGGCCTCGCCTTCGTCTATCGGAGCATCTATCCAAGCGCCGGCCCAGTCGATGTGGCTGCCATTCCGACGGGCCCCGTGTTGCCGAGCATGCCGGCGGAGATGCCGCCCGTATCGTTCGACCGTCGCGACCGCGCCGACGCCCTGCCGACAACCGCCACGGAGCAGGTCGGTGCGATCAATGGCCCGTCTCCCAAGCAACTCTCGCCTGGTGAACAGGCCTTGATCGATCACGTCTGGCGGCACGACGGCGATGCGGAGGTGATCTGCATCGTGCGACCGAAGGGGGCCACGCAGTCTCCGGGCGACGTGTTCGTGCTGCAGGGAACAAGCCGGGAGTTCGTGGAGCAGCTTGCCAAGTCACCTCCCGAACGTGTTCAGCCCTCCGCAGCCCAGGGTAAACATGCCACCCCGCACCACGCTGCTCCCCCCGCTACGCGGTCTGACGTGGCCACCCTGCCCGGAAGTGAACTTCCGCGGTAGGCTGCGGCCATGCTGCAATATCTGGTCCGCCACGGTGAAAGCGTCTCCAATCTGGAAGGACGCGTGCAGGGACAGGCGGATATCGAACTCTCTCCACTCGGCCATGCGCAGGCGCGTCAGGTGGCCGACTGGGCCCGCAGGCTCGCCGCGTCGCGGTCCGGTGATGTGGCAACGATCCGCGAGGTCTGGTCGAGCCCACTGCGGCGGGCCCGTGAGACTGCCGCCGCGATCGCCGCAGCCATCGGACTGCCCGTGCTCCTGGACGAGCAACTCTGCGAACTGCACGCCGGCATTTTTCAGGGGCATCTGTGGGGCGATCTTGAGCAGATGTTTCCCGACGAGGTGGCCCAGTGGCGGTCGGGCGACCCGCACTATGTGATTCCTGGCGGGGAATCCCGGGCACAGCTGGCGGCCCGCGGCCGGGCGGCCCTCGAAAGCCTGGCGGCCCGCGACACGCTAGGCATGATCGTGGTAGCGCACGGCGGCGTGCTCACCGCGGCCTTGGGCAGCATGCTCGGCCGCGAGCATCCGCTCCTGGCGGCGGCCGCGGAGCGACCGTTCACGAAGCTGCCGGCGCTGGCCAACTGCTCCGTCACCGAGCTTGAATGGCCCGGCCCCCGGCTGGTGGCGTTCAACGAGACGGGGCATTTGACGTAGGTCGTGCCCATACGCCGGTCGTGCTTGTCGCGGATTGGTTCGCCGGCTGCGGCTCATGCAGCGAATCTCAATCTACCGGAAGAGTTGACCGCACCTCGGGCCCTCTGGGCGGCGGTGCAGTAGCTCATGTCTGACGTGCAAATTATCATGGACGAAGCAGGAACGCTGTGAAAGAACGGTGGCCCCGACGGAATGCCGCCTGCGAACCCCTGTCTCTGGAGGCCCCTCCCACGTGACTCCCTCCGCCCGCCCATCAAGGAAAGTCCGCACCGCCATTGTCGGCCTCGGCTTTGGCGCCGAGTTCATCCCCATCCACCAGCGCCACCCCCACGCCGAACTGGTCGCAATCTGTCAGCGGTCGCAGGACAAGCTCGATCAGGTCGCCAAGGCGCACAGCGTCGAGCGGCGATATCAGCACTACGCCGACCTCCTCAAGGACACGGAGATCGACGCGGTCCACATCAATTCGCCGATCCCCGACCACGCCGCCATGTCGCTGGCGGCTCTCGAGGCCGGCAAGCACGTCATGTGCACGGTACCGATGGCCACGAGCGTGGAGGACTGCAAGAAGATCGTCGACCTCGTCGCGAAGACGGGACTCAAGTACATGATGGCAGAGACGGTCGTCTATGCGCGGGAGTTTCTGTTCATCAAGCAGATGGCCGACCGGGGCGACCTGGGAAAAATCCAGTTCGTGCAGGCCAGCCACCAGCAGGACATGGACGGCTGGCCGAACTACTGGCCCGGCCTGCCCCCGATGCACTACGCGACGCACTGCGTCGGGCCCTGCCTGGCACTCGAGCGGAAGGATGCCGAGGAGGTGAGCTGTTTTGGTTCCGGGCGAATCCGCGAGGAACTCATCAAGCACTACGGCTCGCCTTTTGCCGTGGAGAGCGCCCACGTGAAACTCGCTCAAAGTGACGTCGTGGCACGGGTGATCCGCTCGCTTTTCGACACGGCGCGGCAGTACCGCGAGAGTTTCGATGTGTACGGCTCGAAGGCGAGCTTCGAGTGGCAACTCTGTGAGAACGAGGAACCGGTGCTCCACACGGCGAAGAAGCCTGAATCTGAGATCCCCCAGCGTGTGCCCGTGCCCGACTTCGCCCATCTGCTGCCAGAGCCGATCCAGCGGTTCACCACCGGCGGCGTCTACGACGCCGACGACCACCAGCACCTCTCGTTCACACAGGGCGGCGGCCACGGCGGCAGCCATCCGCATCTCGTGCACGAGTTCGTGACGGCACTCGTGGAGGACCGTGACCCGTATCCGAACGCCAAGCAGAGCGCCAACTGGACCTGTACCGGCATCTTGGCGCATGAGTCGGCGATGAAAGGGGGCGCAATCATGAAGCTGCCCGAGTGGAGTTGTTCGTGATGCGGTTTGGCTGGCCCCCTGTGGCGGCACGTTTGGAACGCGTCCGTTGCGCTCACGCGGATTCCGCAAGTTGAAAACGTGCGGCCACGGTTGAAAACGT
>Ga0164294_10001711_pt1 | contig 20124 bp, 22 predicted proteins | sample GEODES005metaG_FD_111479 | JGI IMG/M metagenome (GOLD analysis project Ga0164294, IMG submission 111479) | Oligotrophic lake water microbial communities from Sparkling Lake, Wisconsin, USA - GEODES005 metaG | ecosystem: Environmental > Aquatic > Freshwater > Lake | place: USA: Sparkling Lake...
AAGGAGTGGCACGCCACGCGCTGCCAAGCGCGCGGCATAAGGGCGCGGATCGCCAAAGGACAGCATCAGCGCGGCGGGGGTGTGCGGCTGGTCGAGCAGCCAGTCGAGGGCGCTGGCGTCCTCCTCCAGTTTCCAGGTGATGAAGCCGCAGCCCAATCGCGGCGCGGCCTCGGGCAGCAGGCTTAAAGCCAAAGCGTGTTCGCGCTGCACCCAGGGCAGGTCGCCGTAGCCGCCGCCCAGCAAGCCCAAGGCCCCGGCGTTGGCACAAGCTGCAGCGAGTGCGCCGCCTGCGGCCAGCGCCATCGGGGCCAGGGCGATCGGCGTGGTCAATCCAAAAGCGGTGCTGAAGCGGGTGTGCATGAAGGCGATTATGGGCGCGGGTAAACGATGGGCACGGCGCGGCCGCCCCGCGCTTGATCAAAAAAAGACCTGGGGGGTTTCAATGGTTTTGAAGTCGGCCCCGACGGTTGGATCGTGGCCCCCCTGTGGTTCAAAGGGCAAATCGTCAAGCTCAACCCGGCCGATGGCGAGATCAAAGTCATCAACAGCGAATTCAAGGTACCCGCCGCTGCCAACTACGACAGCAAAGGCAACATCTGGGCGATCGACACCAAGACCGGCGAGTTGTTCAAGATCAACCCCGCCGATGGCAAGCGCAGCAAAGTGGCACAACTGGGCACCGGCATCGACAACCTGGCGCTGGACAAACAAGACAACATCTTCGTCTCCAACATGGTCGACAACGGCGTGCAACAAATCAACCCCAGCAACGGCAGTGCGCGGCAAATCACCAAGGGCGGCATGGCCGCGCCCGGCGGTCTGAAGCTGTCCGAGGACGGCAAAACCCTGCACGTGGCGCATTTGTTTGGCCTGCGTTCCGTGGACTTGGCCAGCGGCAAATTGACCGACGTGGCCCGCATGCACGGCGACGCCATCGAGTACCCCTTCGCTGTCACCTTGTCAAAAGATAACTACGTGTTGTCGAGCTGGTTCACCGGCACGGTGCAACTCTTGAGCCGCAAAGACAACACCAGCAAGGCGATGGCGCACGGCTTGGCTGCGCCCATGGACGCGGTGGAACTGCCCAATGGTACGGTGCTGGCGCTGGAATTGGCGGCAGGCGCACTGACGCAACTCAGCGGCGTAGACCTGCATGACAAAAAACAAGTCGTCACCGGCTTGCAAGGCCCCACGCAAATGATTTTGGGCAAAGACGGCGCGGTCTACATCACCGAAATGGCTGGCCGTTTGCTGCGCGTGGACACCAGCAACTGGAACATGAGCACCGTGGCCGAAGGCTTGGCGGGCCCCGAAGGTTTAGCGCAAACCCCTGGCGGCAAGTTCATTGTGGCCGAAGCCGCCAAGCGCCAACTCACCGAAGTGGACCCGGCCAACGGCAGCAAGCGCGTGATTGCCAGCGATCTGCCGATTGGCTTTGAAGCCGGCCCCGGCCTGCCCCCGCCTTACCTGACCACCGGTGTGGCCGTGGCGGCTGACGGCACGGTGTATTTCAGTGCGGACCGGGACAACGGGATTTACAAGATCAAGCCGAATTGAGACTGGCGGTTTGGCAGGCTAAAGTGAGCCCTATGGCGGTACAAACGCCATCGGGCTCACGCAGCCTGCAATAAAAACTCCACTTTCACGGCGTCAAATGCAAACTCAATTTGGCCATCTGTGGTTTTGTCGATCACGCCTGCTTCCAATAGGGCGGTGATGTCACTATGAACAGCCTTCACGTCCCGCTCAACACGGCGGGCGGCTTCGCGAATGGACATGGGGCCAGCGCCGCACAAGGCTTTCAGAAGCTCCCACCGCTTGGCCGTCAGCACTTGCCATAAAAGCTCCGGCGTCGCGAAACTGATGCGGGCAGCTTTACGCGATTGGCCGGTTTTCCAAGCCGACACAAAGTCACCCATGGCGCTAGCGGGTTGTCTTACATCAAGGATGATTGTTTTCATCATTCCACCTCGCAATGTCTTTTTGAAAATCGTCCATCAACTTTTCGGGTGATAGAAACCGATAAGCTGACTCAGATGTGCCCCAATGTCGGTGATCGCCTTTGCCGTCTTCATTGTCAAATCGAAGCACACATTCCCCAGCAACCACATAAGCCAATCTGTACTTGAAGAAATGAGTTGAGCCCCGCAAGGGTTTTGAAATTTCCCACAGAACCAATTCTGCAAATGCAGCGCCTGAAAAAACAACTCTGGTTCGGACAAGAAGAATGGCATTCATTCAAAGAACGTTAGCAATGTAGCAGAGTGTTGTCAATTTCTCCAACACAAAAATGAAATGTTTTTTATGAACACATCTAGCTCATTCGTTCAACGCGTGAAACCTGCTCGCCAACCACACCAACAGCAACACCGGCAACCCCAACAAGGCGGTGCCGACAAAGAAATTGGCATAGCCGCCAGCGTCTACCGCCACGCCCGAAAACCCGGCCAAAAATTTCGGCAGCAGCAGCATGAGCGAGCTGAACAATGCGTATTGCGTGGCCGAGTACTGCACGTTGGTGAGTGACGACAAGTACGCAATGAACGCCGCCGAGGCAATGCCGCTGCTCAGATTGTCGGCCGACACCACGGCGATCAGCGCGTAAATGTCGTGGCCATGACCGGCCAACCAAGCGAACAGCAGGTTGGTGGCCGCGCTCATCACTGCGCCCCACATCAGCACCCGCATCACGCCATAGCGCAGCACCAGCACGCCGCCAACGAAAGCGCCGACCAGCGTCATCACCACCCCATACAGCTTGGTGACGGTGGCCACTTCCTCTTTGCTGTAACCCATGTCCACGTAAAACGGGTTGGCCATGATGCCCATGACGATGTCGCTGATGCGGTAGGTGCCAATCAGCGCCAGCAACAACACCGCGTGCCAACGGTGGCGCCGAATGAACTCGGCAAAGGGTGCCACCACCGCCACGTGCAACCACTGACGCAGGTTGTGCGCAGGGGGCATTTCCAGCGCCACGGGTTCTTTGGAGAACAACACCGTGGCCATGCCCACTGCCATCGAGATCGCCATCACGGTGTAGGCCCAGGCCCAGGATGCGTCTTGGTAGGTGCCCGCGGGCAGGCCACCCACTTCCGCTTTCGCAGCGATCCAAAACACGCCCGCGCCGGCCCAAATCATGGCCAAGCGGTAGCCGGTTTGGTAGCTCGCCGCCAGCACGGCTTGCAAACGGGCTGAGGCCGATTCAATCCGAAAAGCGTCGAGCGCGATGTCTTGCGTGGCCGAACCAAACGCCACCAGCAACGCAAAGCCGACCAAGGGGGTCAGCGCGTCTTGCGGGTTGGCTGCCGCCATGCCGAGCAGGCCCAACACAATCGACACTTGCGCGAGCAACAGCCAACTGCGTCGTCGCCCCAACAGCGGCGTCAAGAGGGGAATGGACAAACGATCGACCAGCGGGGCCCACACCCATTTGAAGCCATAGGCCAAGCCCACCCAACTCAAGAAACCGATGGTGGCGCGGTCGATACCGGCCTCACGCAAACGAAAACTCAGGGTGCCCAACACCAGCAACAAGGGCAAGCCGGCCGAAAACCCCAACGCCAACATGCGCAAACTGGGGGGACTCAGGTAAATGAACAAGCTGTCTTGCCAACGCAAGGACAAACGGGGCGGAGTTGGGTTATCGTTCATGCCCTTATTGTGCGACCCTCTTGAACACGAGCCCCATGCAAACCAAACGCGCGTTTCTTCATTCCTGTGCCGGCTGTGCAGCGGGCCTGTTTGCTTTTGAGGCCTTGGCGCGCGACGGCGTGGAAGTGGGCGGCACGTCGAAATTTGCCAAACTGGTGCCCGCAGGTGACGTGGAAACCGCGGCGCAAGCGCAGTACGGCCAAATGTTGAAGTTGGCCAACGAAAAAGAAGCCTTGGCGGGGGACGATCATCCGCAAGTGATTCGGCTGCGCGCGATCGCCAACAAAATCATCCCGTTCAGCTACGAGTGGAACCCGCGCGCCCGCGATTGGAAATGGGAAGTGAATTTGTTGGGTTCAACGCAAATCAATGCGTTTTGCATGCCCGGTGGCAAGATCGCTTTTTACAGTGGCATCCTCACCAAGCTCGAATTGACCGACGACGAAGTGGCGATGGTGATGGGCCATGAAATCGCCCACGCCCTGCGTGAACACGCCCGCGAACGCATGGGCAAAAACATGGCCACCACGGGCTTGTCGCGTCTGGGTGGCGCCTTGATTTCGGGCTTTTTTGGCATTGATGCGCGGCTGACCGATGCCGTGGCGCAACAAGGCGCGCAGTTGCTCACCTTGAAATTCAGCCGCGAAGACGAGAGCGAGGCCGACCTGGTGGGCATGGAGTTGGCCGCCCGTGCCGGCTTCAACCCGCGTGCCGGGGTGAGCCTCTGGCAAAAAATGAGCGCCGCCAACAAAGGCGCGCCACCGCAATGGCTCAGCACCCACCCATCGGGCAGCACACGCATCAAAGAAATTGAAGCCAACTTGCCCAAGGTGAACCCACTGTATGAGCGGGCCAAGGCGTCTTGAAATCAATCCTTGGGCATGGCAGCAAACGCCAAGCGATCGGACCAGAAATACCAAAAGCATTCAAAGCGCATCTGATGCGTTCGCATCAGATACATTGCGACCATGCGAACCACCATAGACTTGGATGATGACGTGCTGGCTGCGGCCAAAGCCGGTCAAACCACGGCTGGACGCCAACCATGTGCATCACCGATCTGACCCGCGCGTCGTGTCGGTCTCAGGTGCCACCCACATAGGGGTTGCTGCGCCGCTCGCGGCCAAACGTGCTTTCAGGACCGTGGCCCGGAATGAACACCGTGTCGTCGCCCATCGGCCACAAGCGCTGCGTGATGCTGTCAATCAAATCTTGGTGGTTGCCTTGCGGGAAATCGGTGCGGCCAATGCTCCCGGCAAACAGCACATCGCCGACAAATGCACGCTTCAATTCAGCCGAATAAAACACCACATGGCCGGGCGTGTGGCCGGGGCAGTGCCGCACTTGCAAAGTGTGCTGTCCCAATGTGACCGTGTCGCCATCGGCCAACCAACGTGTCGGTTTGAAGGCGCGGGAAGGCGGAAATCCGTAGCTGGTAGCCGCATCTTGCAAGCCGTCAATCCAAAACTGATCGCCGGGGTGTGGGCCGATGATGGGCAAGCCCAAGGCTTCCGCCAGTTCGGCCGTGCCACCGGCATGGTCAATGTGTGCATGGGTGATCCAGATGGCCACCAGCTTCACGCCCAATTGCTTGCATGCACTTTGCAATAAATCCAAGTCACCGCCGGGGTCGATGATGGCCGCCGTCATGCCCTCGTCCTCCCAGACCACCGAGCAGTTTTGTTGAAAGGGCGTGACGGGAATGGTTTCGTAGTGGAGCATGGTGAATGGCCGACGCAAAGACAGATGCGCCTAGTTTAGGCTTGCAATGACATCAAGCAGGCACAGCAAACAGATAACCAACCGCACACACCGACACGATCCAATCAAGCTGCGCGTCGACCGCCATCGTTCTGGTGTTACTTGAAATTTAAAGCGCCATCTTTCAGCGACGCAAAGCGCAAGCCCCAGAGGTCCAGCAAATAGTTTTGATGCACCCGCCACGGGCCGTGGTCGCCTTGCTTGGGCAGTTGGTCGTTGCTACGCGTCACATAGCCCGAGCTGAAGTCCATGAAGGGTTGCGCGGTCATCGGCCGCGCGGGTGTGGGCCGCACTTCGCGGTAAGCGTGTTGATCCATGTGCTTGAGCAGTCGGCAGACAAAGCCAGCGATCAAATCGGCTTTCAAAGTCCAAGAGGCGTTCGAGTAACCAAAGGTGACCGCAACATTGGGCAGACCCGACAACATGCAGCCCTTGTAGCTGAAGGCTTGGCCTGGCGCAAACGGCACGCCATCAACAGAAAACGCCACATCGCCCAAGACATTGAGTTGCAAACCCGTGGCCACCACCACGATGTCGGCATGCAACTGCTGTCCGCTTTGCAGCACCACGCCCTCGGGGGTGAAATGTGCAATCTGGTCGGTCACCACGCTGGCACGCCCAGCCGTCAGCGCTTTGAACAAATCACCATCGGGCAATGCACAGACCCGTTGCGTCCACGGGTTGTAGCGCGGCGTGAAATGCGTTCGCACATCAAAGCCTGGCCCCAAGGCTTGACGCACCATGCCCACCAAATACTTTTTCAAGAAGGCCGGTTGTTTTCGCGCCAACTGAAAATAAGCCAAGCCTTGCAAAATATTTTTCCAACGCGCGATGGTGTGCGCCCAAGCCTTGGGCAACCAGCGCCCAAGCAGCATGGGCAGCGGGTCTTGGCTGGGCAGGCTCACCACATACGAGGGCGAGCGCTGCAACATGGTCACGTGTGCCGCGCTTTGCGCCATGGCCGGCACCAGGGTGACAGCGGTGGCCCCGCTGCCAATCACCACCACGCGTTTGTCAGCATGGCGCAAACCCGCCGGCCAAAACTGCGGATACACCAACGCACCCTTGAAGTCGTCTTGCTGCGCAAACACCGGTTGGTGGCCGCGCTCAAAGCTGTAATAACCGCCGCACAAATGCACAAAGCGGGCGCGTTGTTGCACGGTGTCGCCGTTGGGCAGCACGGCGGTCAAGGTCCAACTGGCGTCCAGGCTGGACCATTCGGCCTGCGTGACTTTGTGACCGTAGTGGATCTGCGCATCCACACCAGTTTCGTGCGCCGCGTCTTGGATGTAGTTCAAGATGGAGGCGCCATCGGCCATGGTTTGCGAGCCCACCCAAGGTTTGAAGGCGTATCCGAGCGTCAGCATGTCCGAGTCCGAGCGCACCCCGGGGTAGCGGAACAAATCCCAGGTGCCGCCCATCTGTGAGCGGGCTTCCCAAATACGCCAGGTTTTGTTGGGACAGCGCACCTGCAAATGACGTGCGGCCCCGATGCCGGACAAGCCCGCGCCAATGATCAAGACGTCCAACACAGGGAGCCTCCAGTCAAAGCAGAGAAAGCCAAAGGTGTGTGCATGGTTCAGTCGATCACTTTGCCACGTGTGGCTTTGGTCAGGCCGCGCAACACCTTGCTGTCCAAGCGTTTGCGTTGTGAACTGCGTGTGGGGCGGGTGGCGCGGCGTGGCTTCACCGGTTTGGCGGCGATGGCCACCATGTCGTGCAAACGTTCCATGGCTTCGGCGCGGTTTTTGTCTTGGCTGCGGCTGGTTTGCGCCTTGATGACGATGACGCCTTCGCTGGTGATGCGCTGGTCCGACGTGGCCAAGAGTTTCTCTTTCACGTTCTCGGGCAAGGAAGAGGCGTGGATGTCAAACCGCAAGTGCACCGCGCTGGAGACTTTGTTGACGTTTTGACCACCCGCACCTTGCGCGCGGATCGCGGTGAATTCGATCTCATGTTCAGGAATGAGGATGGGCGGGGTCAACATGTTCGTAGATTACTGCACGTGCGTCCATAGGGGTTTTCAGTTGTCATGAGAACCACATAATGGCCGCTCATTCAACCTCCAAGGAATCACATGACGCCGCTCATGACCATTGTTTTGTACATGACTGCTTTGACCTGGGTCACCATCATCGCCGCCAGCACGATTCGCGCAAAAGGTTGGACCGCGCATGGCCTGATGTACTCGCTGAGCAACCGCGAAAAACCCTTGGAAACCAACCCCTTGGCGCACCGTGCGGACCGCACCGCCAGCAACACCATAGAAAACTTTGTTTTGTTTTTGGGTTTGGCGTCGGTGGCCATGGCCAGCGCAGCCACGTCACCCCTTGATTTTGCAAGGTGCCGAGCTGTTCTTGTTGGCGCGCTTGGTGTTTGTGCCGGTGTATTACGTCGGCATCAAATATGTGCGCACCTTGGTCTAGCTGGCAGGTGTGGTTGGCTTGATCATGATGCTGATGGGCTTGTTGGGCTGACGCCTTAACCCAGCAAAGTCGGCTCATAGACCACGGTGACCGGCGCGTGGTCTGAAAACTTCTCGTCCTTGTAAATAGACACCTCTTTGGCCAACGCCGCCAAAGCAGGTGTCGCCAAGTGGTAGTCCAATCGCCAACCCACGTTGTTGGCATAGGCCTGGCCCCGGTTGCTCCACCAGGTGTAGCAAGCGTCCGTGGTGTCGGGGTGCAGTTGCCGGTACACATCCACCATGCCGCCCGCGGTGGTCAAGCGTGTCATCCAAGCGCGTTCCTCGGGCAAGAAGCCCGAGTTTTTCTGGTTGCTGCGCCAGTTCTTGAGGTCTTGTTCTTTGTGTGCAATGTTGACGTCGCCGCACAAAATGAACGCGCGTTTTTTTTTCAATGCCATCAGGTGCGGCTCGATCGCGTCCAAGAAGCGGTATTTGGCTTCTTGCCGCTCGGGGCCCGAAGACCCGCTGGGAAAATACACACTGATCAAGGACAGTTTGCGTTGGGGTGTGTCAAAGCGCAGCTCCAGGTAGCGGCCCTCCGCGTCAAACTCGCCGCCGTCAAAACCTGCGATGACAGCGCTGGGTTCATGCCGGGTGTAGATGCCCACACCCGAATAGCCCTTTTTCTCGGCGCAGTGAAAGTAGCCGTTCAAGCCCGCCAAGACCTCGAACTTGCCGGCCAAGTCGGGCGCTTGGGCTTTGATTTCTTGCACACACATACAATCCGGTTTGGCTTTTTCCAGCCAGTTTTCAAGGCCTTTGCTGCTGGCAGAACGGATGCCGTTGAGGTTGAGGCTGATGAGTTTGAACAAGGAATCCCCCATGTCGGTGCAAGACACGCCAAACACGTTGGCGCAAGAATTCATTCAATTCTCGCTGGAATCGGGGGTGCTGAAATTTGGCAGTTTCAAGACGAAAGCGGGCCGCCTGTCCCCTTACTTTTTCAATGCCGGTTTGTTTGACGATGGCGCCAAACTCAGCCGCTTGGCGTCCTTTTACGCGCAAAAACTGCTGCAAAGCGACTTGCAGTTCGACATGATTTTTGGCCCCGCTTACAAAGGCATTCCCTTGGGCGCGGCGGTCGCCATCGAGTTGGCCCGCTTGGGGCGCAACCTCCCCTTTGCCTACAACCGCAAGGAAGCGAAAGACCATGGCGAAGGCGGCACGCTGGTGGGCGCGCCCTTGAAAGGCCGTGTGCTGATCGTGGACGACGTGATGAGCGCAGGTACCGCCGTGCGTGAATCCATCGCGCTGATTCATGCTGCGGGTGCCCAAGCGTATGGCGTGGCCATTGCTTTGGACCGCCAAGAAATGGCCACCGAACTGGTCGATGGCCAGGTGCGCGACGTGACGCACAGTGCGGTGCAATACGTGCGTGAACAGCTGGGCTTGAAAGTCTGCGCAGTGGCGCAACTCGCCGACCTGCTGGGCTACTTGCAAGCCCAAGGCGGTTTGGGCGAAGCGGCCACACACTTGCCCGCAGTGCAGGCTTACCGTGCGCGTTACGGCGTGGCTTGATGCCCGTCATTTGCGGGACAAACCCGCTGTCAAATTTCATGGCCAGCCCCTAAACTGGGCTGCTTGTCAGTTGTTGTTGGAGACCCCGCATGAACGCCCCCCTGCCCGAACACATTCGCCAAGCGCTGGAAACCGTCCAGTTGGACGACAAATACGCTTTGGAGCACGGCCGCGCATTCATGAGCGGTGTGCAAGCGCTGGTGCGCTTGCCCATGCTGCAACGCCAGCGCGATGCCGCGCAAGGAAAAAACACCGCCGGCTTCATCAGTGGCTACCGGGGTTCGCCCTTGGGCAGTTACGACCAAGCGCTGTGGAGCGCCCGCAAGTACTTGCAAGCCCAGCACATCGTGTTCCAACCGGGGGTCAATGAAGAACTGGCGGCCACTGCTTTGTGGGGCACGCAGCAACTCGGTTTTGCGCCACCGGGCAACAACAAATTCGATGGTGTGTTTGGCATTTGGTACGGCAAAGGCCCGGGCGTGGACCGCACCTCGGACGTCTTCAAACACGCCAACATGGCCGGCACCACGCCTTGGGGCGGCGTGTTGGCGGTGGCCGGTGACGACCATGTGTCCAAAAGCAGCACGGCGGCGCACCAAAGTGACCACATCTTCAAGGCCTGCGGCCTGCCGGTTTTCTTCCCCGCCTCGGTGCAAGACGTGCTGGATTACGGTTTGCATGGCTTGGCCATGAGCCGGTTTGCCGGTATTTGGGCCGGCATGAAAACCATCCAAGAAGTGATCGAGTCCAGCGCCACGGTGATGATTGACCCGGATGGTTTGGACATCGTCATCCCCGAGTTTGAGATGCCCACTGGCGGTGTGCACATCCGCTGGCCAGACGACGCCCTGAGCCAAGAAGCCCGATTGTTCAATTACAAGTGGTATGCCGCGCTCGCCTACATTCGCGCCAACAAACTCAACCGCACCGTGATTCAAGGCCCGCATGACCGGATTGGATTCATGGCCAGTGGCAAGGCCTACAACGACACCCGACAAGCCTTGCTCGACCTCGGCTTGGACGAGGCCACCTGCAAACGCATTGGTATTCGGGTGCACAAAGTCGGCGTGGTGTGGCCGTTGGAATCCCACGGCACCCGCGAGTTTGCGCGCGGCTTGCAAGAAATTGTGGTGGTCGAAGAAAAGCGCCAACTCATTGAATACCAATTGAAAGAAGAGCTGTACAACTGGCCCGATGCCGTGCGCCCGCGCGTGCTGGGCAAGTTCGACCAGGTTGAAGGCGACGCAGGCGGCGAGTGGACCGGCATCAACCCGATCGACCATGTCTTGCTGCGTGCCAATGCCGATTTGTCGCCCGCCTTGATCGCCCAAGCGATTGCCAAGCGGCTGAAAAAAATCGGCATCGACAGCGACACCACGGCACGCATCGACGCGCAGTTGGCGGTGCTCGAAGCCAAGCAACAAGCCATGAATGTGCTGGAAGTCAAAGCCGATCGGCAGCCTTGGTTTTGTTCAGGTTGTCCGCACAACACCTCAACCAAAGTGCCCGAGGGTTCGCGCGCCATGGCCGGTATTGGCTGCCACTTCATGAGCCTGTGGATGGACCGCAGCACCGTGGGCTTCACCCAAATGGGCGGCGAGGGCGTGCCGTGGGTGGGCCAGCAGCCGTTCAGCAATGACCAGCACATCTTTGCCAATATTGGCGACGGCACCTACTTCCACAGTGGCCTGTTGGCGGTGCGCCAAAGCGTGGCCGCGGGCGTCAACATCACCTACAAAATTTTGTACAACGACGCCGTCGCCATGACTGGTGGTCAACCGATTGGCGAGCGCTCCGAAGGTCACAGCGTGGTGCAAATCGCGCAAAGCATGCGTGCCGAGGGTGCAAAGCAGATCGTCATCGTCACCGACGAGCCAGAGAAATACGCCCTTGTGGGCCACAACGGCATTCCAGGGGGTGCGCTCGGCTTGCCAGAAGGTGTGGCCATTGAACACCGGGATGAACTCGACCGGGTGCAACGCACCATGCGCGGCATCTTGGGTTGCACCGTCATCATTTACGACCAAACCTGTGCCACAGAAAAGCGCCGCCGCCGCAAGCGCGGCACCATGGTCGACCCGGCGGTCAATATCGTCATCAACGAAGCCGTGTGCGAAGGCTGCGGCGACTGCAGCAGCCAAAGCAATTGCTTGAGTGTTGAGCCGCTGGAAACCGAACTTGGGCGCAAACGCACCATCAACCAAAGCACTTGCAACAAAGACCAAAGCTGTGTCAAAGGTTTTTGCCCCAGCTTCGTGTCGGTCAAAGGCGGCAAGCGCCGTCAGCAAAAAAAGCGCATGCCGCAACCGCAAGACCTGGGTGCACTGCCCACGCCGACCTTGCCCTCACTGTCGCGCGGCGTCTACCCCGGCGGCTACGGCATCGTGGTGGCGGGGGTGGGGGGCACCGGCGTCATCACCATTGGCCAGCTGTTGGGCATGGCGGCGCACCTGGAAGGCTTGGGGATCGTTACCCAAGACGCCGCAGGCTTGGCGCAAAAAGGCGGCGCCACCTGGAGCCATGTGCTGATTGCGTCGAACCAAGCAGACATCCAAACCACCCGCGTGTCCACGGCGGCGGCCGACCTGGTGTTGGGCTGCGACCCGATCGTCAGTGCGGGCAAAGAAACCATGTTGCGCATGCGCCCAGGGCGCACCCGTGTCGCCATCAATGGCCAAGGCACGCCCACCGCCGCCTTTGTGAAGAACGGTGCGTGGGCCAACCCGAGCGACAACTGCGTGGCTGACATCCTGCTGGCGTTGGGCGGCGAGGCGAACAATTTGGGCGCGTTTGACGCCAACCAGGTGGCGACCCAGTTGCTGGGCGACAGCATCTACATCAACCCGATGGTGCTGGGCTATGCCTGGCAGCGCGGCTGGATTCCGTTGAGCGAAGCTGCCATGTCACGCGCGATCGAACTCAACGCCGTGCAGGTTGAGTCCAACTTGAAGGCGTTTTTGTGGGGCCGTTGGTGCGCCCACGACATGTCCAAAGTGACGCAGCTGATGCAACCGTCGCAAGTGGTGCAGTTCAAAACCAAGCCCCACTTGAACACCGTGATTCAGCAGCGCAGCGAATGGCTCAGCGCTTACCAAGACGCGGCCTATGCTCAACGCTACGCCGCGTTTGTGCAGCGTGTGCAAGACAAATCATCCAACCTGGTCACCGATGCCGTGGCACGCAATTTGTACAAGCTGATGGCCTACAAAGACGAATACGAGGTGGCGCGTTTGCACGCTGACCCGGCCTTTTTGCAACGCATTGCCGAGCAATTCGAGGGCAACTACACCCTGAACTACCACCTGGCACCGCCCTTGATCGCCCAGAAAAACGACAAGGGCGAGTTGGTCAAGCAGGCCTTTGGTCCGTCCATGTTGTGGGGCTTCAAGCTGCTGGCGCGTTTGAAGTTTTTACGTGGTGGCGTGTTCGATGTGTTTGGCTACACCGACGAGCGTCGCGAAGAACGCGCCTTGGTCGAAGCCTACATGGCCAGCATCAACGAACTGCTGCGCGACTACGCGCCAGAGCGTCAAGCGCTGGCGGTGGAGATTGCCCGCATCCCCGAAAAAATCAAAGGCTATGGCCATGTGAAAGCACGGCATTTGCAAGCCGCGCGGGCACAGTGGGACGGATTGATGCAGGCCTGGCGCGCCTCGGTCCAGGCCGGGGTTCAAAAAGCGGCTTGAAAGCCTTGGCGCACCAGCGCCAGCTCAAGGCCGCTGGTGAATTTCAATCGTGCTGTGGATGATTTCCTCATGCACCGCCAAGCGTTCGCGCACCAGCGCCGGTGTTAGAGCGCGGTCACGCGTCACCACGGTCAAGGCACAGGCGTAGACTTTTTTGCCGACCCGCCAGACATGCAAATCGGCCACGCGGCTGTGTGCATCGGCCTCCACCACCGCTTTGATTTCCGCCACCACCGGATGGTCCATCTCGCGGTCAAGCAAGACCTGGCCGGTTTCCAGCAGCAACCCTTTGGCCCACAGCGCCACCATGACCGCACCGACGATGCCCATGACGGGGTCCAGCCACGCCCACCCGAACCACCATCCACCGGCCAAAGCCACAATCGCCAGCACCGAGGTGAACGCGTCAGCCACCACATGCAGATAAGCGGACTTCAAATTCAGGTCGTGATGACCATGCGCGCCGTGGGCATGGGCATGCGGGTGACCGTGCCCAGGGCCGTTGTCATGGTGGTGCGCTCGGCCGAGGATCAGCGCGCAGACGATGTTCACCAGCAAACCCAGCACGCCCACCACCATCGCCTCTTGATAGTGAATCGCTTCGGGTGCAATCAAGCGCTCCAGCGAACCAATCACCATCGTGACCGCGACGCCGACCAAAAACAGCGCACTGGCAAAACCAGCCAGCACTTCAATTTTCCAAGTGCCAAATGCGAAACGCGGGTCTTTGGCGTAGGTGCGCGCCGTCACATAGGCCATGGCTGACAGGCCAATTGCCAGCGCGTGCGAACTCATGTGCCAACCATCGGCCAACAAAGCCATCGAGTTGTAGAGCCAGCCCGCTGTGATTTCCAGCACCATCATGACGGCCGTGATCCACATCACCAAACGCGTGCTGCGCTCGGCCGTTTCGCTGCTTTCGTCAAACACGTGGTCGTGGACCCAGTCACTCAGATCATCTTTGTTCATGCCCTGCCTTGATCAAATGCGCTACGCCGCAGCCCTGAAATCAGCAGGGCCAAGAATGCAAAGAAGGCACCCGCCACAAACGTGAATGAGGCGCCATGCGTCTCCCAAAGCCAACCGGCGATCACGCTGGCCAGCAGCATGGCCACGCCACTGACCAGGTTGAACAAGCCAAAGGCGGTGCCGCGCAATTCAGCGGGTGCGGTGTTGGTCACCAAGGTGGCCAACAAGCCTTGGGTCATGCCCATGTGCACGCCCCATAAAGCCACGCCAACCAACAGGCTCATCCAATCCGTGCTGGTGGCCAAGACGACATCGGCCAGGATCAACACCAGCAGGCCACCGGCCAGCAAGCGGGTGTGGCTGATGCGGTCGGACAACCAACCGAAGGGGTAGGCGCTGGCCGCATAAACCAGGTTCATGGCAACCATCACCAAAGGCACCCAGGCCATGGCCACGCCCAGTTGCTGCGCGCGCAACACCAGAAAAGCTTCACTGAAACGGGCCAAGGTGAACACCGCGCCCGTGCCCACCACCCACCAGTAAGCGCGGGGCAATCGACGCAGGTTGGCGCGTTGAATCGGGTTGGTTTTGGGCGCGTCGCTGTGGCCGGGCGGCTCCGTCACACCCACCATCAGCAACAACACGCTGAGCAAGCCCGGGATCACCGCCACCCAAAACACGGCGCGAAAGTCGTTGGCCCACAACAGCATCAAACCCACGGCCAGCAACGGACCCGTGAACGCGCCGACGGTGTCCAAAGATTGGCGCAGGCCAAAAGCAGCGCCCCGTATTTCCGGCGGAGCGATGTCGGCCACCAGCGCGTCGCGTGGCGCGCCACGAATACCTTTGCCGACGCGGTCGATCAAACGTGCGGTGATGACCAGACCCGCGCCAGTCGAGAGGGCAAACAAGGGTTTGCTCAAGGCCCCAAGGGCATAGCCCAGCACCGCCAAACCCTTGCGCTTGCCCAGGTAGTCGCTTAATGCGCCTGAAAAAACTTTGACGATCAAAGCGGTGGCCTCGGCCAAGCCTTCAATGATGCCGACCACCAACACGGAAACCCCCAAAGAGCCGACCAGGAACATGGGCAGCAAGCTGTGCACCATCTCTGAGGAGATGTCCATCAACATGCTGACAAAACCCAGCACCCAAATGCCGCGCGGAATGGCGGGGCGGGTGGGGATCATGAGGCCGACATGGCCGCGTGCGCTTGTTGGTCGGCGTGGTAGCTGGAACGCACCATGGCACCCACGGCGGCGTGTTGAAAACCCATCTCGTAGGCCTTGGCTTCAAACATCTTGAAGGTGTCGGGGTGCACATAGCGCTTGACTTGCAAATGGTGGCTGCTCGGCGCCAGGTACTGACCCAGCGTCAGCATGTCTATGCCGTGGTCGCGCATGTCTTGCATGGTGGTCAGTATTTCTTCATCAGTTTCCCCCAAGCCCACCATCAAACCACTTTTGGTCGGGACATGGGGAAACAGTGCTTTGAATTTTTTCAGCAGGTTCAAACTGAAGGCGTAGTCGCTGCCAGGGCGCGCTTCTTTGTACAAGCGCGGCACGGTTTCCAGGTTGTGGTTCATCACATTGGGAGGCGCGGCTTGCAAGATGCGCAGGGCGCGGTCGTCGCGACCGCGAAAGTCGGGCACCAGCACTTCAATTTGGGTGGTGGGCGACAAGGCGCGGGTTTGTTGGATGCAGGCGACGAAATGACCCGCACCACCATCGCGCAAATCGTCGCGGTCGACGCTGGTGATCACCACGTACTGAAGCTTCAAGGCGGCGATGGTTTTGGCCAAGTTGGCAGGTTCATTCACATCCAGCGGGTCGGGTCGGCCATGGCCGACATCGCAAAACGGGCACCGCCGCGTGCACTTGTCGCCCATGATCATGAAGGTGGCCGTGCCCTTGCCAAAGCATTCGCCGATGTTGGGGCAACTCGCTTCCTCGCACACCGTCACCAAATTGTTGGCGCGCAAGATGTCTTTGATCTCATAAAAACGCGAATTGGGCGAGCCGGCCTTGACACGAATCCAATCGGGCTTTTTCAGCACCTCGCCGGTGTGCTCGACCTTGATGGGAATGCGCGACACCTTGGAGGCGGATTTTTGTTTGATGCTGGGGTCGTAGGCGGGCGGGGTCGGCAGGTTGGGCGCAGTGGTCATGGCATCAGCGGTGAATAGGCCCGGTCAAGGCGAGAGGTAGTTGACGAGCTTTTGGCCCAGTACATCAGCCGCATCTTGCCAGCTGACGTCGACACCCATTGTAAAAAGATCGGTGGTTTGCAAACCCGCATAGCCGCAAGGGTTGATGCGCTCAAACGGCGACAAATCCATGCGCACATTCAAGGCCACGCCGTGGTAGGTGCAATGTCTGGACACTTTCACGCCCAGCGCGGCGATTTTGGCGACGTCCGTGAAGTCAGGCGCTGTCTTGGCCGCGTCTTTTTGGGGTCTTTGCGGCAATGGGCGGTGGTTGTGCGGATCGTTGACGCGCACATAAATGCCTGGCGCGCCGGCCACGCGGTGGCCAGTCACATTGAAATGCAGCAAGGTCTTGAGGACGGCCTCCTCTATTCGGTGCACATATTCCTTGACGAAATACCCCGACCGTTTCAGGTCCACCAGCGGATAGGCCACCACTTGGCCCGGCCCGTGAAAGGTGACTTGACCACCGCGGTTGGTGGCCAGCACGGGAATATCGCCAGGCGCCAGCAGATGGGTCTGCACACCCGCCAGTCCCAACGTAAAAATAGAGGGGTGTTCGCACAGCCACAGGGCGTTGGGCGTGTCGGCCAGACGTGCCGCGGTGAAATCTTGCATGGCTTGGTAGCTGGTCTCAAAAGCCACTTTTCCCCAGTTTCGAAGCAAAAAATCGCTCACTAAAGCACCACTTTGACCATGGGGTGGCTGCTCAGGGTGCGGTAGAGCTCATCGAGCTGCGCGCGGCTGGTCGCGCGCACGGTGAATGTCAGGCCCAGGTACTTGCCGCCAGCGCTTTCGCGTGTTTCCAGCCGGTCTTCGGTCCAATCCGGGTCAAATTGGCGCACCACATAGCGCATGGCTTCGATGTAGCCGTCGACCTTCAAACCCATGACTTTGATGGGGAAATCACATGGATATTCAATCAGGCTGTCTTGGGGGGGTGGTGTGGTGTTCATAAGCTGGGATTAACCATTTCAGAAACATGTCAGTAACTTCCCCTACAATAGCAGGCTTTGCTGCAATGAAAGAGCCTTGTCAAGCATGAACAAGACATTGTCCGATTCAAGCAGCAGTCCAAGCCCGTTGCCAGGGTTGGCGGATTCGGCGGAGGAAGCGTTTCATACCTTTTCCGCTGAAGAAGCCCGAGTTTGGCGGCAAAACCAGCCGACGTTGTCGGTCTGGTGGGTGTTGGCGGCACAGTTGCTAGCGGCCTTGGTTTTGGCCACAGCAGTGTTCCTCTGGTTTGACCGGTGGTCGCTGTTTGTGTCTGTGCTCTTTGGCGCGTTGTCGGTGGTGGTTCCTGCTGCATTGTTTGCGCGGGGCCTGAAATCGCCGGCGGCGTCCACCAATGCGGTGGCTGCGGCGATGAGTTTTGCCGTTTGGCAAGGCGTCAAGATGGTACTGACCGTTTTGTTGTTGGTCTTGGCGCCCAGGTTTGTTGAAGATTTGAGTTGGCCTGCCTTGTTGGCGGGCTTGATTGTGACGATGAAGGTGTATTGGTTGGCGTTGATTTGGGGCAAGCCTCCAGCAAAGCCGAACCCATCCACCCCTTTGTAAAGAGTTGAACATGTCGGAACCCACCAATACGCTCACCGCTGGGGAGTACATCGGTCACCACTTGACCCACTTGCAAAGCAAGCCCATGGGTGGCGTGATCGACTTTTCGGTCGTCAACCTGGATTCCATTTTTTGGTCGGTTTTGTTGGGCTTGGTGGGTAGTTTTTTCCTTTGGCGTGCGGCCCGTGCGGCCACTTCCGGCATTCCAGGGCGTTTCCAAGCGGCGGTTGAAATCTTGTTTGAAATGGTCGACACCCAAGCGCGCGGCATTGTGCACAACGCGGAAAGCCGCAAGTTGGTTTCGCCGTTGGCGCTCACCGTTTTTGTTTGGATTTTCCTGCTCAACAGCATGGACTTTTTGCCAGTCGATTTGTTCCATAAGGTTTTCGAGTGGACGGGCTTAGACCACAGCATCCACTATTTCCGCGTCGTTCCCACAGCGGACTTGTCCACCACCTTGGGCATGTCATGTTCCGTGTTGTTCATCTGTTTGTTCTACAACATCAAAATCAAAGGCATTGGCGGTTGGGTCCACGAACTCACCACCGCGCCGTTTGGTGCCCACCCCATTTTGTGGCCCATCAATTTCGGTTTCCAAATGATTGAATTTGTTGCCAAAACCGTGTCCCACGGCATGCGACTGTTTGGCAACATGTATGCAGGCGAGCTTATTTTCATGTTGATCGCCTTGATGGGCGGTGCCGCGGCCATGAGCCTGAGCGGCATCCTGTTGCCCATTGGTCACATCATTGCGGGCTCCATTTGGGCCATCTTCCATATCTTGATCGTCGCGTTGCAAGCCTTCATTTTCATGATGTTGACGCTGGTCTACATCGGGCAAGCGCACGACGCACATTGATTTCTCGTTTTTTTCAACCTTCCATCATCTTGCTTAGGAGCTTCTCATGGAACACGTACTTGGTTTAGTCGCACTCGCCTCCGGTCTGATCATTGGCTTGGGTGCCATCGGTGCCTGTATTGGTATCGGCATCATGGGTAGCAAATACCTCGAAGCCGCTGCTCGTCAACCCGAATTGATGAACGAACTGCAAACCAAAATGTTTTTGTTGGCTGGTTTGATTGACGCGGCGTTCTTGATTGGCGTGGGTATCGCCATGATGTTTGCCTTCGCCAATCCCTTCGTTCTGAAGTAATTCTTGCCACAACCCTTAGAGAGGTGTTGACGTGAGCATCAACGCAACCCTGTTCGTTCAAGCCATTGTTTTTGCCATCTTGGTCTGGTTCACGATGAGATTCGTGTGGCCACCCATTGCAAATGCCTTGGATGAACGCGCTGAAAAAATTGCCCATGGCTTGAAAGCCGCTGAGCACGCCCATATCGAACTCACCAATGCGCACAAGCATGTGGAGGTGGAATTGGCCAAAAACCGCAATGACGCGGCTGCCCGTATCGCTGACGCCGAGCACCGCGCTTTGGCGATCATTGAGGAGGCGCGCATCAAGGCGTCTGAAGAGGCGGCCAAGATCATTGCGGCTGCGCACAGCGAGACCGAGCAAATCATGCTCAAAGCCCGTGAAACATTGCGCGACCAAGTGGCGGTGTTGGCGGTCCAAGGTGCCGAACAAATTCTGCGCAAAGAAGTCAATGCCGCTGTGCATGCCGACTTGTTGGGCCGATTGAAGTCGGAACTTTGAGGGCGCAACATGGCTGAACTCGCTACCATTGCCCGCCCCTACGCTGAAGCTTTGTTTCAGGTGGTCAAGGCCGATGCCGCCCAGGCTGCCCAATGGCTGGACGGTTTGGCGGTGGTTGCTGCAGACCCTGGTTTGCTGCAATACGCCCATGACCCCAAGGTCACCCATGCACAGGTCCTGGATTTGATCGCCCAAGTGGGGCCCAAAGGCATGCCTGCTGCAGCGGTCAACTTTGTCACCACCTTGGTGGACAACGGTCGCTTGGCTGTCTTGCCCGAAATTGCGCATCAGTTTAATGTTTTGGTGGACGCCATGTCGGGCGTGCGCCAAGCCGTGGTGTACAGCGCATTTCCTATCGAGGGCGCTGCCCTTGACGATTTGACCAAAGCGATTGAAAAACGCTTTGGCAGCAAACTCAGTGTGCGCGTGGCTCTTGAGCCTGAGCTCATTGGGGGTGTACGAGTGGTGGTCGGCGACGAGGTGCTTGATACCTCCGTCAAAGCCCGTTTGGAACAAATGAAAGTCGCGCTGACAGCCTGAGCAATCCCGCTCACGCACGTTGGCCTCACATAGGAAGAAGGAAAGAGTCATGCAACTCAATCCCGCAGAAATTTCAGAACTGATCAAAACCCGTATCGAGGGTTCGACAGGCA
>Ga0164294_10001712_pt1 | contig 20123 bp, 22 predicted proteins | sample GEODES005metaG_FD_111479 | JGI IMG/M metagenome (GOLD analysis project Ga0164294, IMG submission 111479) | Oligotrophic lake water microbial communities from Sparkling Lake, Wisconsin, USA - GEODES005 metaG | ecosystem: Environmental > Aquatic > Freshwater > Lake | place: USA: Sparkling Lake...
GTCCGGCCTGGTACTAGTTCCCTGAGCCTTTTTGCCTAACCATACAGAATCAGATTTCCTATGGCTGAAGAAAACAAGCCCGGTGATGTCCAAGTCGCAGCAGACGGTACAGCGCTCGCCGCTTTGCCAACTGGCGAAGAAGCTGCACCCAAGAAGAGCAAACTTCCACTCATTATTGGGTTGGTTGTTGTTGCCCTGATTATCGTCGGCGGAGGTGCCGCTGGTTGGATGTGGTGGCAAGCCAAGAAAAAAGCGAAGGAAGAGGAAGAGAACCTCATCGAGAATCGCCTGAAGGCGCAGATGGATGCGCGCAAACAGCCTTCTGCACCCGTATTCGTGCCGCTTGATGAATTCCTGGTAAATCTCCCTTCACGGGGCGGTGAGCACTTCCTGAGCACAACGATGGTACTGCGCGTTGCGGATGGTAAGACCGAGAGTAAGGTCAAGGAGTTTCTCCCCTTGATCCGCGATCGGGTGCTAACGGTGTTGTCTTCACGTCCGATGGAGCAATTGTCAACCGTCGAAGGTAAAGACCTGATGGCACGAGAGTGCGCGCTGGTGATTAACGCGATTATCGAGCCACAGCTCACCGCTATTTACGTGCTTCAGCAAGACGCAACGACCGCCGATTTGCGGAATCTCGAGCGGATTGGTGTGATGACTCCCGGTGGACGGGCATACGGCGGCACGAGCGCAGGTGAGCGTGTCGGCGATGCGGCGAAGGAAGCGGCGGCGCAGTTCTGGAAGGTAACGGAAATGGATCTGCCAGTTCAGGCGGTGTTGTTCAACAAGTTCGTGATGCAGTGATGACCGGTTACGCGGTGGTGCAACATGGCTGAAGAAAACCAGCCCGACGACAGCAGCGCTACGCTGGCCGAAGATGAAGCGGGGGTGCGCCCGTTTGTTTTCGACCGGATGCATCGTGTTTTGCGCCGGCGGATGCCGACGCTGGAACTCATCCATGAGCGGTTTGCCCGGACGGTTCGTCTGACCCTGTTTAATCTGGTTCGGCGGTCGGTCGAAGTCAGCATCCACTTGCCACAGGTCAAAGCCTACGGCGATTTCCTGGATGAACTGCCCAAGCAGACCAACATCAATATCGTCAACGTCAAGCCGTTGCGGGGAGTTGGTTGCTGGATTATCGACCCCCAGGTCGTCTATCTCGTCATCGACAATATGTTTGGTGGCGAAGGACGGCTTCCGCCCAAAGCGACGACTAAGGAATACACGGCAACTGAACTTCGCATCATTCGGCGCTTGCTCGACGGGATCTTCAACGAATACGAGAAGGCCTGGAAGCCAGTTTACGAGGTGAAGTTCGAGTTCATGCGGTCTGAAACCAGCTTTCAGTTCGCCAAGATTACCGGCCCAGAAGAGATGGTCTTGCATTGCAAGTTCACGCTCAACATCAACGGCCGTGAGGGGGATATTGACCTCTGTATTCCCTTCTGGGTGCTGGAGCCGGTCAAGACGCTGCTGTTCAACAACCTTCAGAGCTTCCAGACCGAGGACGATGGCGAATGGGGTCGAAAACTTGAGGAAGAGGTGCAGACCGCGCCGCTCACGATGGTTGCCCGGCTGGCCGAACGGCAGATGACCCTGGGCGACATTTTGTCGCTCGCAGTGGGTGAGGTGATCCCTGTCGAGATCGGTGATCTCACGACGATTTATATCGATAATCTGCCCATGATCCGGGGTCGTTTCGGAGTCAAGAATGGTAAGTACGCGGTTAAAACCGACGAAATGAAGAATCCGGTTGAATTTATGAAAACCCCCCTGGATGGCAGGCAGATGTCATCCGCAGGACCGCAAGGTGGCGCATTCGCAGATTCGGGCAGTGCGTTAGGCGGATCGAATGACATTGGAATGCTGGGCGCCGACCTCGGTGGCTTTAGCGACTTTGGTCCGTCGGGCCGTTGATCCCGCGCGACACGAAAACGCTTGCGCCGCTTTTAAAGGCTCTAGGAGAATCCCCGAATGGCTGATAACAATACCGCGCCGGGTGGCGACGAACTGGGTGATGCGCTCGCTGCAGGGCAGACCCGCAAGATGCAATTCAGTGAGTTTGACGGAGATTCCTCTGGGGGCCCGGCGAACGCGCATGACTTGGACCTGGTTTTTGATATCCCGGTGCATGTCACGGTTGAACTCGGACGCGCAAAGATGCAGATCCGAAACCTGCTGTCTCTGACCTACGGTTCAGTGATCGAACTCGACATCATGGCCGGCGAGCCCCTTGATGTGATGGTTAATAACTGCTTGATCGCGCAGGGTGAAGTCGTCATCGTGAATGACCGCTACGGTATTCGTCTGACCGATATCGTTACGCCAACCGAGCGCTTGCGCAAACTGAACCGATGATTCGTGCGCGGTCGCCGGTCGCCGCGGCCTCGCCGACGGTTGGGCTGGCGATTGTGCGGATGATTCGATCTTCGCTTTTTTCTCTGGCTGCTCTGACTCTGTTTCCGCTGGCCGCTCGGGCCGGCGACGAGGTGCCCGAAGCACTGAGATTTTTCAATAACGCGTTGTTTTTGGCGGTGATCGCGGTTGTCGGTCTCGCGGTCTGGTGGTTTCGGTATCGATTGAAACCAGGCGGATCCAGAGGCTCAGGGGCTCGGGTTATTCCGGTTGCAATGTTGGGCACCCGCGAGCGGATTGCAGTGGTTGAGTTTGAGGGCCGCCGTTTGTTGGTGGGCGTTACCCCTCAGCAGATTACGATGCTATGTGAACTGGACCGAACCAGTTTTTCCGTACCCCAATCTCCGGTGCAGTCGGTCGACGATCGGTCGATTCAGTGATCTGAACTTATGGTTAATTCGCGTTCCTCTGTTGCCATTCCGTTGATGCTCCTCATGTTGGTTGGCCTCGGCGTCTGGGTGAGTCCAGCGTGGTCGCAATCACCGAATCTAGGCTCGAGCGTGGCCTCGAGTGGTGCGATTCAGTCGATTCCGCTTTTTACGGCGACACCTGCAGCCGGTGGGACGACCAACTACAGCGTGCCAGTTCAGACGCTCCTGGTCTTTACGGCATTGAGTCTCTTGCCCGCCGCCTTGTTACTGCTGACCAGTTTCACGCGGATCATTATTGTTTTTTCGCTCTTACGTCAGGCACTCGGATTGCAAGGCGTGCCGCCCAATCAGGTGCTGGTCGGGATCTCACTTATTCTGACGTTCTTTATCATGAGACCCACGCTAGAAGAAACTTACGAGCGAGGCTGGGTGCCCTATAGCGAGAAGCGACTGGATTTTGTTCAGGCGGTTCAGCAGGGCTCTGAGCCGATCCGCAAGTTCATGATGCGCAACACTCGAGAGGACGATCTGGCGGTATTTTCACGTTTGTCAAAGATACAGGTCGAATCCCGCGAAGCGATTCCATTTTCCGTCCTCGTGCCAGCCTTCGTAACCAGCGAACTGAAGACGGCATTCATGATTGGATTTGTCATTTATCTGCCCTTCATCATTATTGATTTTGCGGTGGCAGCGATCTTGACGGCAATGGGGATGGTCATGGTGTCGCCCATGATGTTCACTCTTCCGCTCAAGTTGGTCGTCTTCGTGCTCGCCGACGGCTGGACGATGTTGGCGACATCACTCGTCGCCAGCTTTGACGTTCGCTAAGGTACGCCGTCACCCATGGATTTAGCGGGCGTCGTAGAAATCGCGAATGGGGCGATCGAGGCAATGATCGCGCTGCTCGCACCGGCTTTGCTGGTGATTCTTGTGCTCGGTCTGCTCTTGGGTATTCTGCAGGCCGCGACGCAGGTCAACGAATCCGCGGTTGCTTTTGTCCCCAAGGTTCTGGCGTTATTGGTGTTCTTCATGCTCGCAGGACCGTTACTGCTGCGATCGCTGGTGGATTACACCCGCTCGCTTCTTGAGCGCATTCCCAGTTTGATTGGCTAGCTGATCGTAAGCCATGCTCAATTTCTCGGAATTCGCCTTGATGGTGTTTGCTCAGACGTTAACTGTTGCGCTGATCCGGCTGTCCGGTTTTTTTCTAACCGCCCCACTACTGAGTATGCGGGGCGTGCCCCGACGTGCTCGAGCGCTGATCATCCTGGTGCTCGCTTTCATTGTGGCGAGTACCGTTGAATCGAGCGCGGTTGGGCCACCCGGACAGGCGACGATTGCGCAGGTGGCGGCTGAATTTGCCGTTGGTGCGCTGATGGGGTTTGCCGTTCGGATCGCGTATCTCGCCTTTGACCTCGCGGGCGAATTGCTGAGTCAGCAGGCCGGTTTAAATTTTGCACAGGCAAACGGCCTTGAACTCGGGGCGCGCGAGCTGCCAATTGGGAGCCTGCTCGGCCTGTTTGCCACCGCGATTGGGTTTGCGACCAATCTGCATCTGGTTTTGATTGAAGCGTTAGTGGAATCCTACCGGGTGGTACCCTTTGGTTCCCTGCCTGATGTGGCTCAACCGGCCGCTTTGATGGCGTTGGTTTCCCATGCCCTTCGCGTCGGCACGTTATTGGCTTTACCTGCGTTGATTTTTCTGATGATTGCCAATATGTTGCAAGCGGCGCTCGGTCGGGCCAGTCCACAGTTTGGACAGTTTGCAGTTGGATTTTCAGTGACGATTGTCGTTGCCCTGGCGGCCCTGCTCTTGTTGTTGCCCGCCTTGGGATCGCAATATGATGCTGCTGTGCGGCCTGCGTTGGAGTTGATTCGATGGACCCGGTGAAGATGAGATTCGCGCTGGCATTCTTTTTATTGGTGGGCTTGGCAATTGCCGAGCCGGTTGTCGCCCAGTTTTCAAAAGCCGCGCCCGAAGTTTCTGCGACGGTAGATGGAGTCCGCGGACGTTGTGGACTCGGGCTGCTAGCCCGAACGACCAGCAGTCAAACCTGCCAGAGTCTCAAGGATTATGGCTCTCGCATGCAATGCGTCGCCGACGATTTGAGCGACGGCGTTCGCGCCAAAGAGTCGCCCGTTTTCGCCGAAGTGGCAAATTGCTACCGCGCCCTGGGCAACGCGCTGGTTGCCGGTCGGGGCGCCAATAATGACCAGGTGAATGCGCTTGAGGATATTTGCCGCAAACTGCGTCATGAAACGCCTGTGCCGCGATCGACCGTCTCCCGCGACGCGTTGATGCTCGCATCGGATGCTCTGATGCCGGGGTTCTCCCGCAATAGCGTTCAGGTCCCGACCGTGGATCCAATGAGGGGTATTCGCCTGCATGATCTGCCGGACTGCGCGCTTGCGCTCGCGCTTCCGCCAGGTCCAGCTTCAATGGCGAATTCCGGTCCGAACCCAGTGAATAGGACCGTGAACGGAGTCGTGACTGGTAATGTCCCGGCGCCCCGTTTTGCGTATGTGGCCCCACTAGGAACGGAGATGGGCGCGGCGCCTGCACCGCTTCCGGCTCAGCAGTCGGTTCCCGAGTCCGCTCCTCAGTCCGCAAGCCAGTCCCCTCCTCAAAAGGTTCCTCCAACTCAGGCTGAGTCTGCTTCCCCCTCAGGGACGGAAAAGCTAACGGAGGGCATGGTTGACCGCACCGTTGGCAAATCGAAGGGTCGGCTCCCTGGTTCAGAGAACATCGCTTCGGCGCAGATTTCTGAAAGTGCCGTTATTAATGCGCTTCCTGCGCCCTCGGTGGGTGTGCGAAAGCCCGCTAGGCGCAAAACCGCTCAGGCTAAACGTAACGAGTCTGACTACCAGGCCAAGACTGTCGAGCGTAGTCAGTCGTCCTCCTCCTCGTCTGCTGCAGATTCAGGCTCACGGTCGGAATTGCGATCGTCGAATTCGACGCTTTCTAATTCTGGAATCTCGGCTTCTTCACCGCCGTCGTTACCCCTCATGGGGCCGCCGTTGAAGCCAAAGACCGCTGGCTCTTTACGTTAATCCAGCCCTTATCCAGTTCAACCTACTTGCAACACGCTGCGGAGACTCTGATGGTCGCCTCTAAGATTTCGAACGTTATCCAAAACCTGTCCCTGAACAGGGTGGCGCGCACCGACCAGCAGAAACCCGGGCTCAGAAGGCTTGCCTCAGCGTTGGCAGGACTTTTTGCGGCGGTTTTTGTTGTTCAGGGCGCCGCGGCTTTGGCGGCAGAATCGAAGTCTGACGCCAAAGCGGATGCAAAGGGGGGAAAGGGCGATGCGGTGATTGAGTCCGAGTTGCGTAAGGCGTTGATTGGAAAGTCCGCCCTGACGGGCGAGCTGCTAATGAAGACTGGCGACGAGTCCAAGGCTGCGCCGACAAAGGGTGCGACTAATGCCCCAGCGGCCGCCAAGGACGCCAAATCCTCGGAGGCTGCGGTCGGAAAGAAGATGGCGATGCCAGCCGCCGATGGGCGCGCGGCGAAGGCGCCTGAGGGGGGCACTCAAGGTGCATCGGCGGCGCCGATCGCGTCCCTGCCCGTTACAGGGGGGCATGATCACGCGACCATGGGGAGTCACGACAAGGCCGCAAAGGGCCGCGCGCATTGGGGCTATATGGGTCCCCTTGGACCTGAAAGCTGGGCCAAACTATCTGCTGAGTTCGCGACTTGTGCGAAGGGTCGTCGTCAGTCGCCGATTGACTTGGTTGACCGTGATTTTTCACCGTTGAACCTCGAGCAGGTGAAGTTTGATTACGCACCGGCGGCATTTCAGGTGGTCCACAACGGGCACACCATTGAAGTTCGGCCTGCTGGTAACAACCAAATCGTCGCGCGCAGCAAAAATTACAAGTTACTGCAGTTTCATTTCCATCATCCCGCAGAAGAGCGATTCAATGGTAAAGGCTTCGCATTGGATGCCCATTTTGTGCATCGTTCGGATGACGGGGAGTTGGCCGTGGTCACGGTACTTTTTGAGGAGGGCGCCGCCAATCCAGAACTGCAGCGCCTCTGGGATTACATGCCACTTGACTCGAACGGCAGCGAGCGTAGTGGAGAGGGCGTAACGTTTAATCCGGTCTCAATGCTACCGGCCGACCGCGCGAGGTATTTACAGTACATCGGTTCACTAACAACGCCGCCCTGCACCGAAGGAGTGGTCTGGATTGTTCTGCGGCAACCCGTGACCGCGTCAGCGGAGCAGATCGCCTTGTTTCGCAAAATGGTGGGAATGAATGCTCGGCCCGTTCAAGCAGTGAACGGACGTCTGATTAAGGCTTCAAATTAATGATGCCGCCGGCGTTGTTTCTCGATCGAACTCCCCGTGCCGGCAATAGTTGCCGTATATGGCTTAGCGGGAGTCGACGCTGTATCGTTGGTGGGGGGCTGAAAGGGGTGAATAGCGTTTTTTGTCGACGAATGTGCATCCCGATTGAGTCTCGTGGCTTTAGGGCGCTGGCATGAAATCTGCATTCATCGGAACCAACTACTAGGTCTTTCATGAATCTCGTCCCCGAATACGATCCGTTGTCTTTTGGTGAAACCGCACTGCGGTTGCGAACTTATCGCCAACAGATTTTGGGCTCGAATCTGGCCAATGCCGACACGCCTGGTTTTCGGGCTAAAGACGTTAACTTCGCTGCGGCGTTGCGAGAGCAACTCGAGGGGCAGGGGTATAGCAATAGGGTGCCGCTTGCGGTGACGAGTGCGGGGCACCTGCCGTCCAGTACCTTCCGTCCGGGCATGCCCACTCAGCTGTTTCGAACGTCGGCTCAACCCGCGATGGACGGGAACACGGTCGATCTCGATATTGAACGCGCGCACTTTGCCGAAAACGTGACCAAGACCGAGGCGCAGATGCGATTTTTGGCGGGCGCCTTCCGCGGTCGCATCACTGCTATGACCCCAGACGGTCGATAAGGCTTCTGCTCATGAGTTTAATCAGCAGTCTTCATGTGGCTTCAACTGCGCTTCACGCTCAGTCGTTGCGCCTGAACACCGTGGCCAGTAACTTGGCGAATGCGGACAGTACGGTTGATACGAACGGGCAACCCTACAAGGGGAAGCAAGTCGTGTTTCGCACAATCCCAATGGAAGATCAGGGCGCCGACGGGGTTGAGGTGATGTCGATTTCGGACAGTACGGCACCTGCTCGTCGGGTTTACGAGCCCAATCACCCCAAGGCCGATGGGCAGGGCTTCGTAACCTACTCCAATGTGAACCCCGTCGAAGAAATGGTGAACATGATCTCTGCCTCGCGCAGTTATCAGATGAATCTGGAAGCGATGAATTCGGCGCGGGAACTAATGCAGCGTAGTCTTGATATTCTAGGTACTTAAAAACATGGCAGCCACGACCACCGTCGCAGGGCAACAGGTCCCATTCTACGATCCGTTGGCGAAGCCGGATCCCGTCGCAAAAAATACCCTCGGCAATACGCCGGCTGAGATTAGAGCCAGCTTCATCAGCTTGCTCGTGGCGTCGATGCAAAATCAGGATCCGCTTAATCCGACCGACTCCAAGGATATGACTTCCCAGCTCGCCCAGATTCAGTCGCTCGAATCAACTGAGCAAATGAATGTCAAGCTTGATGAACTGGTGAAGGCGATTGGTGCCAGCCAAGGCTACGGCCTTGTGTCTTCGATCGGCCGTTACGCCAAAGTCGAGGCATCTAGCCTGACCTTGGGTAGCGCGGGTGCCGCGGCTTCCGTCTTGGCTGATGCGTCCTATCCAACTGTCGAGGTCACGATGACGAATTCGGCTGGTAAGGTCGTAGCGATGAACTCGTTCAGCGATGTGGTTGCCGGGGATATGGATTTTTCTTGGGGTGGAGTAGACCTCAACGGGAACAAACTGGCGGAAGGTCTCTACGGGATATCTGCGGTCGGTGTGTCCGCTAATGGGACCCGCGTGCCCTTAAAAGTCAACCCGCTGTTGATGGTGGATGGTGTGCTTAACGACGCTGGTACCTGGAAAGTGAAATTAGGCGATGGCAAAACATACGCGCAGTCAGATTTGAAGGGAATTTACTGAAATGAAACAATTCAGCATTGGTCTGACGGGTCTGACCACCCACCAGCGCGCGCTCGAAACGTCAGCGAATAACATCGCGAACTCATCGACGGTTGGTTACAAGGCCGGCGAGTACTTGTTCGCCGACCAGTTCAGCACCTTCCTGGCGCAAACAGATGCCGGAAAGGTTGGTCAGGGTGCAATGGAGATCGGCGTTCGACGCAACTTCAGTCAGGGCTCGTTTCGAAAAACCGGAAGCCAGTTTGACGTCGCGATCAGCGGCGAGGGTTTCCTGGTCACGAGCCCTGCCAGTGACGGCTCGGGCCAAAAGTTCCTGACCCGAAATGGTCAGCTCGCGGTCGATAAGAACCGATTCTTGGTCAACAGTAACGGCCAGTTTGTTTACGGCCGTGCGACGTACGCGTCAACAGGCGAGACCTCGAGTAACGATCTGGTGCCGATGAGCTTGCCCCCAGAGGCGATTGAGCCGCAGAAAACGCTCGATGCAAAGCTGCAGTTCAACCTGAACCGCGCAATTCAGGCACCCTCCACTCGGGCGAGTCAGGATGCGTATCGGACCACCCGGTTTGATTTCAGTCCTAAAGATCCATCCTCATTTGATTATCAGACGTCGGTCACCGTCTACGACTCGGTTGGTGCGAAGCACGAACTGCGTAACTACTACCGGCGCGAGTCGGGCTTGGCGGAAAACCAGTGGGCGATGTACACCTACATGGATGACTACGCGCTGAAGCTCGACTCCAGTGGGATGTGGACGGCGGCTGCCCCTGAGATTGACCCGGCCACCAACCAGCCTCGTCGCGATGTCCGCGGGGCAGTGGTTCAGTCGATCTATGAACCCGGCGCGCAGTCAAACCTCGCGATCGGTAATCAGTTCAATTCGGGCATTGACGCGACTTCTTTGATTAAAGCGGGCGTTCAGTTGTCGTCAGGTTTGACGGTTACCGATGTGGTGGTGGGTGATGGTGTGGGCCTTGCCCCCGGGACTGCAACGTTGCAAAAGCGTTCGGACAATACCCTCACGATGACCTACAACGGGCGGATTTATGCCGCTGAACCTGCGCTCACCGAAATCAACGCGACTCCCCAAACAATTTCCTTCAAAGACAGTGGCACGCCACAGAAAACCCTCGTCAGCCTCACATTGGCTACCGGAGGGGCAGCTATTCCGGTAGCAGCTGCCGCGAGCCAATTGACAACTTCCCCGCAAACCTCCTCGGTTTCATTCTCTGGCCTCACGCTGACCTCGGTGAACTTTGGTGCACTTGACACTTCGGACATTGATGCCAAGTTTCAGATCCGCGCATCGGACACTGCTGACTATCTGGAGCTTTTTAAGTCTGTCAATGGCGGAGCTTATGTGACAACCGGAGCGAAGGCCTTTGCTGGTAACGACGTGCTGGCCGGTGGTAAGACCAGTTACGCGTTTACGATTGAGTCGTCCAACCAGACCCTCATGACGATCAATGTCAAAAATCCTACAAATGCGCTAATTCCTGCAAAAGACGCGGCGGGCCCCCCTGCCGCCACTGGGCTACAGACATTTTTGACTGCCAATGTTGGAACCGCTGCTGGGGCTGAGGGGCCGACGTTTCAGGCTGCTCTGGCATCGGTGCGGCGGCCGCAGGCGGTTCGGTACATTTTTGAAGTCGATCCGACCACCGGTACGATGCTCGATACCCTTGACAACCCTGTGGGCAAGATTTTTGAGAGTTTGCCTAACGGTGAGCCCGATAAGGCAAACGGGGTTAACGGGCTTATTCCAAAGCTGAGCCCCTCGTTCAAGTACACGGTCAAACTCGGTTCGGACACCGCGTCGACAATTTACGGAGTTCCTTTTGGTGGGACGAATCCATTATTGAATTTTGAGATTTCGCAGTGGGAAGGGACCAGCGTCAACTCAGCGAACTCGCAGACTAAGTCGATTCAGACGGGCGGCCGCAGTCTTTCGCGGTTGACCGGCCTGACGATTGACCCAGGTGGGCGAATGGTCGCCAGCTATTCAAATGGCGATATTACTTACGGTAGTCGCCTTGCGTTGGCCCTGGTGCCAGCCGAAAACGGTCTGATTCCAGTTGGTGCCAATCTTTATCAGGAGAGTTTTTTCTCCGGTCCATCAACAATTGGTAATCCAGGCGATCCCGGCTTTGGGACTATTCGCTCTGAGACAGTTGAGGATTCAAACCTCGACTTGGCACAAGAACTAGTGAAGTTGACGCAACTGCAACGGATTTATCAGGCTAACGCGAAGACGATCTCGTCGGCGGATGAGTTGCTGAAGACGCTGCTCCAGATTTGATCTTGACGATTGCTTACTGAGTTACAGCGTACTTACCGGATAATCCATGGATCGCGCAGCTTTCACAGCCATGACTGGCGCCAAGAACGCAGTTGAATTGCTCGGCGTTACGACCAACAATTTGGCAAACGCTGGGACTTCTGGGTTTCGAGAGCAGCTTTCCTTCTTTCGTACCGCGCCACTCGAAGGAGAGGGGGCGCCCACTCGGGCATTTGCGCTCGCATGGACGCCGTATGCAAAGATGGCTCCAGGGGTTTTGGAAGCGACCAATAATCCGTTCAACGCGGCAATCGATGGCCCGGGTTGGTTCGTGGCGCAGCGTCCGGATGGGACTGAGGGACTCACCCGCAGTGGAACTTTTCGGGTCATTGACGGCAAACTTTGCTTTGTCGATGGCCTGCCCGTGGTCGGCGTAAAAGGGCCAATTACAGTGCCTCAGGGTGGCCAGATTGACTTCGCCGAGGATGGTACGGTGAACATGAAGTTTCCGACCAACCCGGTGACGATCCAGTCGTTGGGGCGGCTTAAACTCGTCAATCCTCGCCCGCAATCCCTCGTGCGAGACCACGACGGGCTTTTTGTGTTGGCAAACGATCCGAGCGGCAAACTGCGCGAAGTCGATTCGATCAAAGTTCGTGGAAGATTTCTTGAATCGAGCAATGTCAGCATGGCAAATGCGATGATGCAAGTGATCACGCAGAGTCGCGCCTTCGATATGAATATGAAAATGGTGCAAAGCATCAGTGAGAACGACAAAGCCGCCAATTCGCTTATTGGCCGCGCCCGCTAATCCATTTGAAATTCCCAGAAGAGTAAATCCATGATCCGCTCACTTTTCGTCGCCAAAACTGGTCTTGATGCCCAACAGACCAGTCTCGACATCATTGCAAACAACCTCGCCAACGCCTCAACGACGGGTTACAAGCGCTACAAGGGCGTGTTTGAGGACATGCTGTATCAAACTATGCGGTCTGCAGGAACGCGGACCGACGGTGAAAACGTCGCCCCCACCGGACTGCAAATGGGGACGGGTTCGCGGGCTGCGGCTTCGCAGCCGATCTTCACGCAGGGTGTGTTGCAGCGCACCGGTAACCCGCTCGACTTGGCGATCGATGGCAATGGATTTTTCCGCATCGATCTCGGCAATGGCTTGGTCGGATACACTCGCGACGGAAACTTCACGAAAGACGCTCAAAACCGCCTCGTGACCGCGATGGGTTATCCCGTTGCAGATTTTACGATTGATGCGCAGGCGACCGCGGTCAACATCGCAGCGTCGGGTGAAGTCACGGTGACGTTGCCTGGTCAGTCAGCACCGCAGCAGGCGGGTGTGATCAATACCGTTACGTTTGCTAATCCGGGTGGTTTGAGTGCGATCGGTGGCAATATCTTTATCGAGACTGCAGCATCTGGTGCACCGCAAACAGGCGCACCGAACGCAAACGGACGTGGGGCTCTCAAGCAGTTTTACACCGAAGGTTCGAACGTGAACGTGGCAGAAGAGTTGATTTCGATGATTCAGGCGCAGCGCGCTTACGAGATCAACACGCGCTCGATTCGCGCGTCCGACGAAGTGCTTCAAAAACTCACCTCGCTTTAATTTCCATGCGAAATCTAACCGGGGTTTATTGCGTAGGACTTTTATCGCTGTTCACGCTGGGAGGATGTTCGACCGCGGAGCGCACTGTCCAGCCATGGTCAGCATCGACCGCTCGACCGCAGGTTGGATCTCTTGCCCCGGTTGGAAACGGAAGCTTGTTTCCGCAGGTGGCGCTCGCAGGCGGTGCGGCTGGTGGTTGGCGTCCCTTATTCGAGGATCGCCGTGCGCGTCAGGTTGGCGATACGTTGACCGTTTCAATTGATGAAGCAACTACAGCGTCCAAAGCGGGCGGTAACAAAGCGGAACGCAAGAACAGCCTTGATCAGTCGGTTGTCGGAGCAGCCGGTGCGGTCGGACGGTTTCCATCGCAGTTGGCCAAAGCCGGCGTGACGTTTGCCAGCACCTCGTCATTCGACGGCAAAGGGACGACCAGTGAGAACAACTCGTTTGTCGGCGCTATGTCGGTGACGGTTCTTGATGTGCTGGCCAACGGTAACCTGATTGTGGCTGGCGAAAAACAGGTCGCGATCGGGGACAGCGAAGAGTTCATCCGGTTTTCGGGTGTAGTCAATCCAACGATGATGATCGGTAACTCGGTGCGGTCGACCCAGGTTGCGGATGCCCGGCTCGAGTATCGAAGTCGCGGAACGATTGACGATGCAATGCGCCCGGGCTGGTTTAGTCGCGCCTTCAGCGTCATTAATCCATTCTGATGGTTCGTACCCACTTTTTTAGACGTGCCTTCGCGAAGCGCGTCGCTGATTTTGCCACTCTGATTGGCGTTTCTTTGGCCGTTTGCTCGGGCGCAGCGAGCGCGGTCGAGCGAATCAAGGAAGTTGCGACAATTTCGGGTGTACGAGCGAACCCACTCGTCGGTTACGGGCTGGTGGTGGGGTTGGACGGGACTGGCGATCAGACTACCCAGGCGCCATTTACGGGACAGTCGGTTCGTTCGATGTTGGAGACCCTTGGGGTGTCTCTGCCTCCGGGCACTGCACAGCTCCGTAACGTGGCAGCCGTCCTGGTGACTGCCGATCTCCCACCGTATGTCCGGCCTGGTCAGCGGATGGACATTACGATTTCGTCAATCGGCAACGCGAGGAGCTTGCGTGGCGGGACGTTGATCATGACGCCGTTACGGGCGGCCGACGGGCAGATTTACGCGGTGGCGCAAGGTAACGTCATCGTCAGCGGGTTTGGTGCCGCGACGTCAAAGGCCAGTACGGTCGTCAACCATTTGTCGGTCGGCCGGATTCCAGATGGCGCAATCATTGAGCGGGCAGTCCCCCCAGCTTCGGGTCCTCTAGATCTGGTCACGCTTGAGCTGCGTCGTAGTGACTTTGCTTTGGCGCAAGCGGTGACGGATGCGGTCAATCTTGCCTTCGGTCCGGACACGGCAGTCCCGGTAGATAGCCGTGCTGTCAATGTTCGTACACCGGCTGATGCTGGACGCCGGGTTGGATTTCTTGCCCGACTCGAAGCGCTCCAGATCGGAGCAACACGCGATGTTGCCCGGGTCGTTGTTAACGCACGTACTGGGTCGGTCGTCATGAATCAGACCGTTACGATTGAAAATTGCGCAATCGCCCATGGGGGTCTGACCGTCAAAATTAGAAAGGACCCGATCGTTAGCCAGCCAAATGCGCTATCGCAGGGTACAACTGTCGAGACCTCGAATGACACGATCGAGATCACCCAAGCAGAGTCAGCATTGACTGAAGTAAAGGCGGGCGCAAATTTATCGGATGTGGTTCGCGCAATTAATTTGCTCGGGGCGAATCCGCAGGATCTGATTGCTATTTTGCAAGCCATGAAGATGGCGGGTGCCCTCAAAGCCGACCTCGAGGTGATTTGATGTCGATGGATCCTTTAACCGCCTTGGGTTCCAAGATCGGCAGTCCCGCTGCGGACGAGTCGACCCGCGTTCAACGCGGAGTCGATTATGTCTTTGCGCTCGAGCTCGTCAAGGCCATGAAAGCGGGCTCAATCGATAGCGGTGAATCTGCGCTCGGTTCTGGTGCATACGGCGATATGGTGACGGAAGCGTTGGCGGGTTCTTTAGCCGCTAGCGGTGGGCTTGGTTTTGGCCGTTATATGGTGAAGCAGTTGGATGCGCGCAAGGCATCGATTGCGGCGGCGGAGGCAGAGGCGGCTGAAGAAGCAGCTCGCGATGTTTCTGCCAGTAAGGCGTCATCGGTGAACGGGACGCCGGACGTTGACTTTCATCTCCCGGCGCGATAACCGCTGGGGCCTGTTGTTTAGCTCACTTTCGGACGATTTCCCATGGCAGGCATCTTAGCCCTCAACATTGCAGCAACGGCGCTCGCAGCGAACCGCATCGCAATGGATGTTTCGGCAAATAACGTCGCCAATGCGTCGACTCCCGGTTATTCACGTCAGCGTGCCATTGTCGGCGACCTGGTCAAGGGAGGGGGCGCGGGCGCGAATGGGGTGGGCATTGAGTCAATTCGCCGCAACGCGTCGGAACTGATTGAGCGTCAACGTCGTACGACGTCCACTTCATTGGCCCAGGCGCAGTCCTTGGGTGGCTACCTTGGTTCGATCGACGGTTTGTTGGGAGCCCCAGATGAGGGCATCGCGAAAGCGCTCAACGGATTTTATTCGTCCGTCAATGACATCGCGCGAGAGCCAGAAAATCGTGCCTATCGGGCCGGTCTCCTAAATTCTGTCTCGCTGGTCAAGGACATCTACTCCCAACTCGATGCGCGCCTCGGTGGACTTCGCGACAATGCAGTCGCCGAGCGTCAAGGGGTAGTTGCTCGCATTAATCAGATCGCGGAGGCCCTGGCCGGGACGAATACCGGAATCGAACTCAATGTCGGTTCTGGTGCTGAACCGTCTCCAGCGTTGTTGGATCAGCGAGACAACCTTCTGCTCGAGCTTTCAAGACTCAATGATGTTGAAGTCAATATTCAGACCAACGGTACGGTCAACGTCAAAACGCTGACTGGGGCTAACTTGGTGACGGGTACAACGTCCTCCCCGCTGGCGAATACCGAAGTCGGTTCAGGCGGTACGCTCGGGGCGCTTGACCAACTCCTCAAAGGTGAGCTTGCTGCGGTCACCCCGACTGCCAGTGGTCGCCTCGCAGCACTCAGTACCGTCAAAACCACGAGTGCCAATGAGTTTTTCGAGGTCACCGACGCTTCGGGGCAGCGGCTCTATACGCGAACCTTGAATATCGGCTTGAATCCTCTTGATATGACCGCCGCTGAGCACGATGAGATCGTGATCAATGGAGTCGTTTCTGATCTGGCGGATCAAAAGGTGTCCTTGGTTTCGCCAGAGGGTTACGCTATTTCAGGTTCTATCCCGAATGCTATCGATCCTAACGTTCGAGAAAGGGTGACGGCAACGACTCGTTTTGACACTCTTAGCCTCAAGGTCGACACAGTCGAATTTACGGATTCGGGTGGGACTCTGTTTCCTCCGGGTTCAGTTCGTACGACCACGCCTGCAATAACGCCCGATTCGACCAAAACGCCGACGCTCGGAACTCCGGTCGAGACAATCCAGCCTTACCAACTGTATGTGGTCCGATTTAATAATCCAGCTGGATTGACTGATGTCGGAAACGGATATTTTGCCGAGACGGGTAATGCCGCAAGGGACTTTACGCAAACGCCGGTGACGGACCCGGTGACCACCGAAGAGTCCGGCGCGCGCGAAGCGGCCTTCCAAACAGCGTCGACTTGGGCGCGCCTTCGGGGGGTTTATGAAGGGTTTAAGGCCGATATTTTTCGGGCTTTCGGTGCAACTGTCGATAACCTGACGGTGGCCGATATCTCGGAGTTCGAACTGCCCGGTTCAAGTGGTGTGACTGACTATCAGTTAGTTGCCCGGGTCGCGAATAATTTGCTTGCAGGACGTTCGCGTACTGAAGCAGATATGACGCGTCTGACCGGCGAAGTCGGGCAGCGTAAGGTATCGAACGACGCGGTTACAACGACCTTAGCCTCAATGTCCAGCCAAATTGAAAGCGAGCGTTCAAAGGTTAGTGGCGTCAGCATGGACGAGGAGGCTCTGGACCTCGTGCGGCTGCAGCAGGCTTACGCGGGGGCTGCAAAGGTTGTTGACGTTGCAAATAGGATGTTCGACGATTTGATGGCGGCACTTTGACCATCATTAGACGGTCGGATTACGTTGATCCCGCCTGACTTTAGTGTTTAATTTTCGGAGCTTTGCTCATGACCCGCGTCGCATTTGACAACAGTTATCGCACCGCAACAGATCAACTCGGTGTTGCCGCGGCACGACTGCAGAACTCGCAAGAGCAGCTTGGATCGGGCCGACGGGTGACAAAATCTTCGGATGATCCGATCGCAGCTCCAAAAATACTTCAGCTGTCAACGTCGTTGGTGCATTTGGACGAATACGACCGAAACCTGAATTTCGCCGAGGAGCGCCTTTCCAAGCTGACCGATCAGCTCTCCCGGATTGGCGATATGCTCAATAACCTCAAGGAATTGGCGGTTCAGGGGAGCAACGGGACTTATTCAGCCCAAGATCGCGCGGCAATGCGGACGACAGCAGACAGCACGCTTGACTTGATCAATGGCTTCATCGCTGCCGTTGGCGAAGGCCCGCTTGGCGTTGATCGGACAACGGTAGTGTCCGATGGGACGAAGATGCCAATCTCCCTGACGACAACTGATTTGAACGCTTTGAAGACACTCAGTACCGAGCTGGGCGCATTGATCAGGAACACTCCGGGTGATCCTGATGCAGGGGTGGCTGAGATCGTGCCGCTTGACGATGCAGCCGGCTGGAATAATCTTCTGGTGAAAGTGAATGATGAGTTAGCGCTCACGACTGATTCCAGTGCGCTGATCATGTCGGTACGATACGGCGCTCAGTATCAGCAAGTCGATAAGATTCGTGAAACTCGCGCGGCTTTGCGGCTTGATACCGAGCGAATCGTGTCAAACTTGAGGGATGCTGATATGGGGTCTGTTGCGATTGCGTTGGCGCGTGATCAGACAGTCCTGCAGGCCCTACAGGCAAGTTTCGCGAAGATTCAGGGCATGTCGCTCTTCAATTTTCTCCGTTAATCCTACTTATAGGTCAGACCGATGACCCTTTTCGTTGGCTACATAATTACGATCATTTGTTGTCTCGGGGGCTACGCGGCTTCCGGGGGGCACTTGGCCACACTGGCGCAGCCTTACGAGGTCATCATCATCGTCGGCGCTGTGGTGGGGTCTTTCGTTGCTGGCAACAACACGCGCAACGTGAAACTTGTGCTCGCTGCTTTCCCGCTCGCCTTCAAGAACCCCGCGGCGAGCAAGCAAAAGAACCTCGACCTGCTCTGCCTTTTGTTTGAGATTCTGAACAAGATTCGCAAAGACGGCATGATGGCTCTTGAGGCGGACATTGAAGAGCCAGAAAAGAGCGCGATGTTCACCAAGTACCCTGAAGTCGAGCACGACCACCATCTAGTTGAGTTTATTACCGACTATTTGCGCATGATGCTGGGTGGCGCAATGAACCTGATCCAGCTCGAAGCGTTAATGGAAACTGAACTCGACGTTCACCACCAAGAGGCCCATTATCCGGCGACCGCGATCCAGAAAATGGCAGACGGACTTCCTGCGTTCGGGATTGTGGCGGCTGTGATGGGCGTGGTGCACACCATGGAATCGGTGGGGTTGCCACCAGCAGAGCTTGGTAAGCTGATTGCTGCGGCACTCGTCGGCACCTTCTTGGGGATTTTGCTGTCGTACGGCTTCGTGGGTCCGATTTCCGCCGCGCTTGAGCAGAAAGGTGATCTCGAGAGCAAAGCGTTCTTGGCGACCAAGACGGTGCTGCTAGCTCACTTGAACGGATTCACGCCGCAGGCTGCCGTGGAGTTCGGTCGCAAGATTCTGTTCTCGGATCAGCGTCCAAGCTTCCGCGAACTTGATGAAGCCATGAAGGCGGTGAAAGGCAAGTAAGCCTGGCTTTTAAGCCCAGTGAACGAACCCTTCACAATAACTATGCTGATGGCACGGAGCCCGCTCAATGGCCGGTGAGAAGGACAAAGATAAAGCCCCGATTGTCATTAAGCGGGTCAAGAAGGGCGGGCACGGCTTTCACGGCGGGGTCTGGAAGATTGCGTATGCAGACTTCGTGACGGCCATGATGGCGTTCTTCCTGCTGATGTGGGTACTCGGGTCAACGACCCGTGGTGACCTGGCAGGGATCTCCGCTTACTTTCAAAACCCCTTGCGGGTGGCGGTGGATGGTGGCGCGGGCTCGGGCGATGCAACCCGTCTGATTAAAGGCGGCGGCGAGAGCATGATGCATGCTCAGGGTCAGGAAGCTAAAGCCGATTCAGATTCGACTCAGCGTAGTAAGTCGACGACAGCTGCGCAAGAGCCTGACGACGAGGCCCGCAAGTATCAGTTCGATTCAAAGTCCAAGAACCCAGGCAGCACGCAAGGGGTTCAGGACGGTGTTGGTAGTGAGAAGGGCGGGGCGCAAGGGTCCAGCTCTGGGTCGGCGGCCGGTGGTTCTCAAGGTTCTGCCCAGGGCGCTGCCGCTGCGGCAGGAGCCGCAGCTGCAAAAGAGAACGCGCAAGCTCAGCAGCAGGTCAAGGCGGAGATTGAGCGTGCCGTTAAATCGGACGGTGAGCTTTCCAAAATCAAAAACCAATTGATGATGGACATCACGTCCGACGGTCTACGGTTGCAGATCGTCGACGAAAAAAACCGCCCGATGTTCGAGAGTGGCGGAGCGGTTCCGGCCGACCATGTCCGACGATTGATGCGCATTATTGGGAAAGTGGTCGGAGAAACTAATTTCGCCATTAAGGTGGAAGGCCACACTGACTCCAAGGGAATCGGAAGCGACGCGGGACGGGGCAACTGGGAATTATCGACAGACCGTGCCAATGCGGCCCGCCGCGAAATGGTATCCGGCGGGTTGCGCTCTGATCAGGTTGCGCAGGTGGTGGGCTATGCCGACAAGCTTCGGGTCAACAAAGAAGATCCGAATGACCCGATTAACCGGCGGATTTCCATCACGGTTTTGGCTAATTCGGCCGCTGGACCCAAGACCAAGGCGCCTGGAACCGAAGCGATTGGTGGATTGAGTGGCAACATCATGCCTGGCGCTTCGCCAGCAGGCCCGGATGGTTCAGGCGCCGCGCCTGCCCCCTCGCTGGCCGTGCCAACCCAACCTGATTCGGCACCGGTTATGGCGATCCGCCCTGAAATCAAGCGTGAAGTGCTCGAGGCTGCGCGGCGAGCTGGTGGAATCGAAATGCTGGCTCCGCTCCCTGCGGGTGCGCGCGGCAAGAGCGAACGCTGATCTTCATGTTGCGGTCTGCGCATCACCGGTTCGCCCAGGCAGCGAAAATCGGGCTAATGGCCA
>Ga0164294_10001713_pt1 | contig 20119 bp, 20 predicted proteins | sample GEODES005metaG_FD_111479 | JGI IMG/M metagenome (GOLD analysis project Ga0164294, IMG submission 111479) | Oligotrophic lake water microbial communities from Sparkling Lake, Wisconsin, USA - GEODES005 metaG | ecosystem: Environmental > Aquatic > Freshwater > Lake | place: USA: Sparkling Lake...
GCAAATCCTGAGATAAAGCTCTGGCCATCCATGCTGGCCTCCTGCCCAGCCAGCAGGATGAATCAGATTTTCAACGCCGCTGGAATCCTTCGCGATTCAGAGGCTGTGGAAAACGCTCTAGGGCCAAGGTCCTTGATCGTCTGAAACGCGCGTCGAACGGCAATTTCGGGGATTGCAAGTCCGTCAAGGGCGGCGTGTTTGAAATGCGGATCGACCATGGGCCGGGTTACCGGGTCTATTTCTTTCAGCGGGGCAACGAGCTGGTCATTCTCCTGTGCGGGGGTGACAAGCGCACGCAAGATGCCGATATTGCAAAAGCAAAGCGGCTTAGGGAAGAGATCGAGCAACAAGATGGAGCTGCGCCCGTTTGATCCGTCCAACTACCTCGAAACCGAGGAGGACATCCTCTTTTATCTCGAGGCGGCGATGGAAGGAAACGACCCCAAACATATCGCCAGCGCGCTCGGCGATGTTGCGCGCTCCAAAGGCATGAGCGAAATCGCCCGTAAATCCGGACTGGGCCGACAAGCCCTTTACAGTGCGCTCTCCGAGAACGGCAATCCGACCTTGGAAACGCTCATCGCAGTGCTTGGCGCTCTTGGGCTAGAACTCACCATCCAGAAGCGCGCAGCCGCTTGAAGCCACCAGCCAAACTGGTACTCGGTGGACATGCACCGCCACAAAGCCTTCCTGCTCATACCTTTAGCACTGGCCGCCTGTTCCAAGTCCGCCGCGCCGGCTGAGCGCGAGGGTGCGCCGCTCGGCGCGGTTCGCGTGACCATGCCCGCCAGCGAGCCGATTCCGGGCCAGCCCGCGCCGGATGCAAAAGCCGCGTGGGTTGCCTCGCCCGATGCGCATACGGCGCGGTTCGGCGTGGCCGGGCAGGGACCGCTGCTCTCGCTGGAATGCCGCGCCGGGGTCCTGATCGTGACACGCCATATCCCCGCCGAAATCGGCGCACAGGCGTTGTTTGCGCTGCAGGGCGGCGGACGAATCCTGCGATTGCCGGTTGATGCGACCTCTGTGCCCGGCATGCGCGGCTATCTGTGGCAGGGCACACTGGCGGCGGACGACCCTGGCACCGCCGTCTTCATGGCCAATTTCAGCGGCACATTGCCGGGTGGTGGACGGATCGAGGTGCATGCCAGCGACGTGCCGCGCGCATTGATCGAGCGCTGCGAGGTGGCCCCGGCTACAGCCCTGCAAACCGACGCCGGTGCGCCGGTGTAGCGCTTAGAGCTTGCCGAATTTGGCCTCATAACCCGCGATATCGCCGCTGCTGAGAAAGCGACACTGCTCGATCCAGTTGTCGCGCCCGGGGCGACCCGTAAATGGCCCGAGCTGCGCGTCGATTGCCGCCAGATCGGCTTCACTCCAGGCCGCGATTTGGGCATAGCGCGTCACCCCCAACGCCTGTAGCGCCGCGCTCAGCTTGGGGCCGATGCTCTTGATCCGGGTCAGATCGTCGCCCGCCGCATCGGGTGTCCCATCGGTCGCGGTCCCTGCAAGCGGGGCAATTGGCGCGACGGCAGCGGCTGGCGGCGCGTCGATCAGCGCGCTGTTGCGCGCAGCAGGTGCCGCGCCCTCGCTCAGCACATCGCGATAATCGCGCGACACAGCGCCGGGTCGGCGCCGCCTTAGCAGCAGCCAAAGCGCCAGCGCCATCAGCAGCGCGCCCGCGCCGAACACAATCCAATTTGCAGCGATCCATTCCATTGTCACGGCACCCGGGCTTTGCTCTCGATTCAGTCTGCCTTACGCAGCGCCGCGCCGGTTTGCAAAGGGCGCACGCTTGCGCATCAAGCGGTGTGCTTGCGAAACAGCACCCGGTCCTCCGGGCCGAAGCCGCTGCGCCAGATGACCGCGGAATAAACGCCCAGAATCGCGAATGCGCCAATGCCAACCTCGGCCCATTCCGGAAGCAGCTTGAACAGAAAACCCGTCATCACGGCGGGAACCGCTGCCCACACCAGCGCCATTCGAAAATTGCTGATCGGCTCGCCCAGAATGCGGCTGAGCATGCGCGATTTAAGCAGCGAGCAAAATGCCTGCGCGAGGGCCACAGACGCCGCCGCGCCGCTCGCCTGCATCAAGGGATCAAGACCGGAACGGCGGGCGATCTCGATCAACACGATGGTCAGCACCGCTTGCAACGTGATCATCGCCAGACTGATCCAGAAGTTGCGCAGGCGCGCGATATAGATCAGCGCCGCTTCGCTCACGACCGCAGGTGCCGCCACCACTTCGGCCGACAGCAGCAGCCACAGCGCTACCGCGCCCGCCGCAAAGCCCGGCCCCATCAGCCCCATCACCCCCGCGCCGGGAAGCCCAAGCGCCAGCGCGATGCCGGCCTGCGCGGCCATGATCCAGAAGCCGACCTGGCATACCTGCCGTGCCACCGCCGGATAATTGTGCTCGTGCAGATTGCGCGCGATCACAGGGCCAAGGATCGGCTCAAAGCTGGTCTTGAGCGCCTGCGGCAACGATGCCACCTGCTGCGCGACATAATAGATGCCCACCACTGCCGGCGGCGCAAATGTGCCCAGGATAAAGAGGTCCAGCTTGCGCGATCCCCATTCGATCGCATCGGCGCCGGCGAGCGGCAGATTGAGGAGCGCGAGGCGCAGCAGGCTGCCCAGCCGGGGGGACCACGCCTGCGGCAGCCCGTAACTGCGCAGCAGCGGCACAAACGACGCTGCACCCGCCGCGAAGAGCGAGGCAACGTAGGCAAAAATCAGCCCGCTCTCGCGCAGGCCCGCGACATACGCGCCAAGCAGCCAAAGCCCTCCTGCCGCGAGCGACAAAGTCCATGGCTCGATCACCGCGCGCGCCCGGACGGTGGCCGCCACGTCAAACCGGTATGCGAGCGCGGCCAGCGCAACATCGCTCAGCGCGAGCGGCACCACCGCCAGCGGCAGAAGCCGCTGCATCGGGCTGTATTGCCCGCTGGGAAACATCGGCTCAGGAAAGAAATACAGCAGCCCCGCCAGTAGCGCGGCGGCAAAGCCCGACAGCAGCAGAGCGTCCGCCACGATGCACGCGGGCTGTCGGTCATCGCCGCCTGCCAATTGCTGCGCCAATCCGCGCTTCTGGCCAAAGGCTGCCAATTGCGCCGCCAGCTCAACCGCGATCATGGCCGAGGCAAACCGCCCCAGATCCTCGGCACCATACAAGCGCCCGGCGATGAACAGAAACGGGATGCGTGCCACCAGCCTGAGCAGAAAGCCGAAAACGTTCGTTCGCCCGCCTTTGGCCAACGCGGCGATATACTGCTGTTCGCCTGAGAGGCTGTCGCTATCAGCCAAGCGCGGCCTCCGCGCGCAGCGGACGGGCCAGCAGGTGCGCAGCCGTGTCGCGGGCGGTGGCTTCGCCGCGCAGCAGCGCGGCCACGGCATCCGTAATCGGCATGGCGATACCGCGTGCCTGCGCCAGCGCAGCCAGCACCGGCGCGGTAAACGCGCCCTCGGCGACGGTGGCGCGCTCCGCCAGCAACGCTTCGGCGCGCGCGCCCTGGCCCAAAGCAGCACCGAGCGCAAAGTTTCGGCTGGAGAGCGAGGAGCAGGTCAGCACGAGATCGCCCAGCCCCGAAAGGCCCGCGAGGGTCTCCGCCCGTGCGCCCATGGCGAGGCCAAATCGCTGCATCTCGGCAAAACCCCGGCTGATCAAGGCGGCCCGCGCGCTCTGACCAAGCCCGAGACCATCGACGACACCACAGGCAATCGCCAGCACATTCTTGACCGCGCCGCCGATTTCCGCGCCGATCACATCATCGGAGTAATAAGGCCGAAAAACCGGGCGCGCGATCACCGGGGCAAGCCGCGACCACTGCGCTTCGCCTCCTGCGCAGGCCAGCGTTGCGGCGGCAGGCAGTCCGGCTGCCACTTCATGGGCAAAAGTAGGGCCAGACAGCACCGCCAGCGCGGCGCGCGGCGCGGCACGTCGCGCCGCGTCGGCCATCGTCCGCCCGGTCGCCGCCTCGATCCCCTTGGCGCAGAGCACGACATCACCACTTTCTGGCGCTAGCTGGCCCAGCGTCGGCGCCAGATGCTGCGCCGGCGTGACCATGAGCAGCACGGCAAGGCCTCGCAGTTCGCTGAGGTCCGCCGTTGCGCGTATGGTATCACCAAGGACTGCCGAGGGCAGGAACCGGCGGTTGCACCGCTCCGCATTGACCTCGTCCGCCACTTCGGGCTCGCGCGCCCACAGCAGCACCGCCCTGCCATCGCTCGCCAGCATCTGCGCCAGCGCCGTGCCCCATGCGCCCGCGCCGACCACGCCCACCGCTGCGCGCGCACCGCTCATGCTTTTACCCCCGCGCCGCGCACCGGCGGCGCATCGGCATCGAGCGGCCAACGCGGCCGCGCCGCCACATCGAGCGCGTCAAACTGCCCCGCTGCATAGCGTTCGCCCCCCGCCCAGCCGATCATCGCCGCGTTGTCGGTACACAAGGCGGGCGGCGGAGCCACCAGTGGCAGGCCGGCCTCGCTGGCCAGCTTGGCCAACGCACCGCGCAGCGCGGCATTGGCGGCCACCCCGCCCGCGATCACCAGCGCGTTCACCGGACCTGAAGCTTTGAGCGCCAAACGCGTGCGGTCGACCACGCAATCGATCGCTGCTTGCTGAAACGAGGCGGCAATATCGGCATCGCCATGCAGCCCCGATTGCTTCGCGCGCAGCACCGCGCTTTTCAGCCCGGCAAACGAAAACTGCGGATCGCCGCTCCCCACCAGCGGGCGCGGCAGCGGGACCGCGCGCGGATTGCCGCCCAGCGCCGTCCGCTCGACCGCAGGGCCGCCAGGATAACCCAGCCCCAGGATCTTCGCGGTCTTGTCGAACGCTTCGCCCAGCGCATCGTCGATCGTGGTGGCGAGGCGGCAATAATCGCCGAGGCCGCGCACGTCGAGGATCTGGCAATGCCCGCCTGAAACCAGCAGCAGCAGATAAGGATACCGGAGCAAAGGATCGGCAAGCCGGGGCGACAGCGCGTGGCCTTCAAGGTGATTGACCGCGATCAACGGCTTGCCTGCGGCCATCGCCAGCGCCTTGCCCGTCACCAGCCCGACCATGACCCCGCCGATCAGCCCCGGCCCGGCGGTGGCGGCAATAGCGTCCATGTCGTCCAGCCCGAGCCCGGCGTCAGCCAGCACGGCGCGGACCATCGGCGCGATCACTTCGGCATGCGCGCGCGCCGCGATTTCGGGCACCACGCCGCCGTAGGGCCGGTGCGCCTCGTCCTGCGAGGCGATGCGCTGCGCAACGATCCGGCTCTCAAGCGTCGGCGCGTCGCTGTCGATCACAGCAACTGCGGTTTCATCACACGAAGATTCAAGACCAAGAATGAGCGCCATCGGGCCCTTCCACTTAAAGATAATCCCGTTTACGGCAAGCCGCGCATGAGCCAACCCTTCCAAACGCCGCTGGTCATCATCCGGCCCGAACCGGGCAACACCGCGACCTCTGACTCTGCGCGGGCGATGGGGCTTAAGGTTTATGCAGCGCCGCTGTTCGAGATGGCGGCCGCCCCATGGGATGCGCCAGACCGCAAAGCCTATACCGCGCTGCTTGCGGGCAGCGCCAATGCCTTCCGGCTGGGCGGGCCGCAGCTTGCCGGGCTCACCAGCCTGCCGGTCCATGCCGTGGGCGCGGCCACGGCAGACGCGGCGCGCGCGGCGGGCTTTTCCGTCACGCGGATTGGCGAAGGCGGGCTTCAGCCGATGGTGAAGGAATTGCCGCCCGGGCGCTATCTGCGGTTGGCGGGGGAGAAGCATCTGCCGCTGGCATTGTCCGAACAGGTCGTCGTCGATGACGTGGTGGTCTATGCGGCAAGGCCGGTCCCGATGCCCGAAGCAATGGCCACAGCGCTGCGCCATCCGGCGGTGATCGCGCTTCATTCGGGCGAGGCAGCGGCGCATTTTGCCGCAGAAATCGGGCGTTTGGGCATTGCGGCTACCGATCATGCGTTGGCCTGCCTAGCCCCGCGAATCGCAAAAATGGCAGGAAGCGGCTGGCAACACATTGAAATTGCCCATGAACGCACTGACGAAGCAGTGCTGGCCTTGGCCCGGCAAATGTGCCAGAAACTGTGGCTTCCGGGTCACTGACAAAGCGAAAAACGCGAATGCCAGAAACGAGTATTGATCAGCCATTGGCGGCGCGTGGGCGCGGAAGCCGCCTTTCCTGGGCGCTGGTCATATTGCTCTTGGTGCTGGCAGCAATCGCTGCAGCGGCATGGTATGGCTGGCAATCCGGTGCGCTCCGGCTGATCCTGCCTGGCGGCGTCCCCGCGCCGTTGCTCGCGCCGGCCGCGCCGCCGAGCCAATCGGTCGCCGCTGTTGCCGCCAATGCCGCTGCCACCGACGCCGCGCTTACCAGCGCAGCGGCCAAGCTTTCCGCGCTCGAACAGCGGCTGGCCGAGCTCAACCAGCAAGCCGCCGCCGCCGCCGGGCAGGCCAGCCATGCCGAAGCGCTGCTGGTCGCGTTTGCCGCGCGCCGCGCCATCGAGCGCGGCCAGCCCTTGGGCTATCTGGAAACCCAGCTGCGCGTGCGTTTTGGCGATAGCCAGCCCAATGCGGTCAATCAGGTGATCGCCGCGGCGCAAAGACCAATGACCGTACCGCTCTTGAGCGAGCAACTGGTGCGCCTCGAACCCCAGCTGGTTGGCGGTAGCGCCAGCGAAGGCGGCTGGGAATGGCTGGGCCGGCAGATGGGCGAGTTGTTCGTTGTCCGCCACGACAGCACGGCCTCGCCCACCCCCGAAAGCCGCATCCAGCGCGCGCGTGAGGCGATTTCGGGGGGCCGGATCGCCAATGCTGTTGCCGAAGTGGAGCATATGCCGGGCAAGGACGCGGCGACCGAATGGTTGGCCCGGGCGCGCGAACTGGTGTTGACGCAGCGCGCTCTGGATCAACTGGAAAGCGCTTCGCTCTCGTTTCCGCTCACGCCACAGATTGTCGCGCCAGCGGTGACCGCAACTCCGCCGCCCGCAACACCCAAATAGCGCGCGGTTAAGCCCGCAATAGCGCTGGGAGAGCGCCGCTCATGCCGCGTGCCTCCTGCATGAAAAAGCGCTTGAGCACCGGGCTGCGCTGCACCCCCGCCATGCCCAGCCGCCGCGCCGCCGAGGGCAGCCGTCCGGGCAGGCCAAACAGCCGGGTCAGCACGTCGGTCGCCGCCGAAACCATGAAGGTGTCGCTCGCCCGCCAGCGCTCGTAGCGCGCCAGCAGCTGCGCATCGCCAACATCGAGTCCCAGCCTCAGCCCTTCACTCAGCACTTCGACCAGCACCGCCACATCGCGCAGGCCAAGGTTCAGCCCCTGCCCCGCGATCGGGTGCATCCCATGCGCCGCATCACCCACCAGCGCGAGCCGTTGTTCGACCACGCGCACGGTGTGATGAAAATTGAGCGGCCACGAAGCGCGCGGGCTGGTCAGCCGCAGCGCGCCGAACATGCCGTCCATGCGCTGCTCGACGGCGCTAAGGAAGGCCCGCTCGCCCAGCGCCAGTACGCCCGCCGCATCCTTCTCCGCCACGGTCCAGACCAGCGCCGAACGGTGCGCACCGTCCGCATCATCGAGCAATGGCAGCAGCGCAAAAGGCCCCGCCGGATAGAAGATTTCCCACGCGACATTGCCATGCGGCTTGGTATGCGAGAGCCCCGCCACAATCGCGCGGTGGCCGTAGCCCCAGCGCGCCGGGGTGAAGCCCGCCTCGTCGCGCGTGGGCGACTGGCGCCCCTCCGCGCCCACCAGCAACTGCCCCTTGATCACGCGGCCATCGGTCAGCGTGACGCAAACGCCGTGCTCGCCGCGTTCGCGTGTCGCCACATGGTATTTTGGAAGGAACGTGATCGCCTCTTCGCGCGCCGCTGCGGCATACATGGCAAGGCGCAAGTCGCGGTTGGCAAACATGCGGCCGAGCGAACCATCCTCGGGTGGCGGCTGGAAATCGATCCGGCCCGGCTTCATCCCGTCGGTCACCGCGATCTTTTCGATCGGGCAGCCCAGCGGCGCGAGCTCGTCGGCCAGGCCAAGGTGGGTATAGAGGTTCCAGCTGGCGGTCGAAATCGCCGATGCGCGCCCGTCAAAGCCCTCTGCCGTCTGCGCCGCCGGATCGGAACTGTCGATCACCACGCTGGCGATTCCGGCTTTGGCCAGCCCGATCGCCAAAGTCATCCCGACCAATCCGCCGCCGATCACGACGACATCGGTATCCACAGCTGGTTCGATCGCGCCCATCATTTTGTCCCGCACATATCCCCCGGCCCGCTGTCCAGATCGAGGCAGCGGCCATCGAAAGTGCCCGCAGGCACCGCAAGCCCGATCCATGCGGCAAGCGTGGGGGCGATGTCCACCGTCTCAACGGGCGATGGTTGTTCGAATCCCGCCATCCCCGCGCGCCAGAACAGCATCGGCACGCGCCGGTCATAATCCCACGCCGAGCCATGGGTGGCGACGTAGCCGGGCCCACCCTTGACAATCGGCACCACGCCGCGCGCCAAAATGACATAAAAATCGCCCGAATGCGGCGCATAGAACGAAGCACGCGCGCGCTGCGCCAGGCTCCACGTCTCGGGCGATCCAGTCGGCATCGGCATAGCGGCCAGTTCGCTGGCAGATAACGTCACGGAAACCTGCTTGTTGAGGGCAAGTTCGGCCCGCGCCGCGCTTATCACGGAGTCCTTCTGCGCCGGGGTAAGTTCGCGGCGCACCCAGTAATCACCAGAAGCGCCATCCGACAGGATCAGCCCTTTTGGATCAAGCCCCAGCTTGGCCCCGACCGCCGCGCTCAGCGCTTCGGGCAACAGCGCCTCGCCTGCCCGCTGCGCGGCGGGCAGCGCTTGCGCGTCCAGCCGCTCGGGCAGGTCGAAACCGCCATGGTCGGCGGTGAGCACCACCGCATAATCGATCTTTTCCTGATCCAGCGCGATCAGGAAATCGCCCAGCGCCGCATCGAGCTGCTGCATCTGGATGCACATCTCCGCGCCCTCGGTACCATAGGCATGGCCGATATAGTCGGTGGCGGAGAGACTGACCGAGAGCACATCGGGCGCGGCCCCTTTGCCAAGCTTCATCGCGCGCACCAGTTCGGTGGCCAGATCGAGCGTCGCCCGGTCGAGCCGGGGCGAGGCGCGAAACGCATTGCTGTCGCCGCTTTTCAGCACATAGCGGCCCGTGCCGACGGTGAAACCGCTCGCCGCATCGACGGGCACGGCACGGTCCTGCGCGGCGCACCAGGCTGGCAGCGCGAAGCCCGGCGCACCGCTGGCCAGCGCGGCGTCCAGCGCCTTGTTCTCATTCACCGCAGATGCCGACAAAGGCCGACCTTCGAGTGAAGAGAAGCCGCGGCCTTTCCACCAGTAAACCTCGTCGAGCGTATGGCCGCCCATCATCAGCGCGCCGCGGTCCTTGCCCGATACCGCCACATTGCGGCTGGCGGGGATCGCCGCCTTGAGCCGGTCGCCCAATGTCGGGACAAGCAAGTGGCTGACCGAGGCGACGTAGTCCTTGGGATTGGCCGCCGTCTTGCTTTCGTCCTCGGCGCAATAAACTTGCTTGTTCGCGCGCGCGACCGACTGGTCGATCCAGTTATTGGCGATGATCCCGGTGCGCGCGGGATGCATCCCGGTCATGATCGTCGAGTGTCCGGGGCAAGTCTCGGTCGCCGAATGCGATTGATAGCCCGAGGGGAACACCGCGCCTTTCGCCAGCCGGGCCAGACCACCCGTGTAATGCGAGCGATACTGCGCAAACAGATCGGCAGAGAACTGATCGACCGCGATCGCCACGATCAGGCGCGGGGGGCCCTTGGCAGGCACCGCTGCGGGTGCGGCTGCCGCAGGAGCGCGGACCGGCGCGCGCCGTGCCTGCACCGCAAAAGGGGCCAGCGCTAAAGCAGCAGCAGCGGCCAGCAAGATCGTTTTGGCGCGAACGGACATAAAGAGGGCTCCTTGGCAATGCGGGCATGCGGTAGACTTGGCCCCCAAGCACGCTTAGGGATTGGTGTGGTCTTGCAGCGCTTGCGGTGCAAGGGGGTGCACGCAAAGGCGGGACGGCCACGCAAGATTTTTCGCCAAGGTATCTGGTAAGCGAGCACGACACGATGATGATGTCATCCCGCAGATTGACCACGATTGTTACCGCCGTGTGGCTCGCGCTGGTCGTGTTGGCCAGCCCGGCCGCTGCGCAGCACATCCGCGCCTCGCTGATCGCCGAGCGCCCGGCGCTGGCAGGCGAGACGGTGACGCTGGCGGTGCTGATGCAGCCGGACAAAGGCTGGCACGGCTATTGGTCGAATCCCGGCGATGCAGGCCTGCCGATCGCGCTCGAATGGAAGCTGCCGGGAGACGGAAAAGCCGGCGCGCTCGAATTCCCGGTGCCGCAGACCCTGCTGGTCGCCGGGCTGATGAACCACGTCTACGAGCATGAGTATGCCGTACTGGTGCCGCTCACCCTGCCAAAGGATGCCCGCCCCGGGACCACGATCCCGGTGACCGCCATGGCCCAATGGCTCGCCTGCAGCGATACGATATGCGTGCCCGAACAGGCCAAGCTCGAAAGCGCGGTTACAGTCGGCAGCGGCGCGGCGGACCCGCGCTTTGGCACATGGCGCGCCGCCCTGCCCGCCGTGCTCGATCAATCGGGCACCTTTTCCGCGACGCCCAAGGGCTGGCGGGTCGCCGTGCCCTTTCCGGCCAGCGCCACGATTGACAACCCGCACTTCTTCGTCGCCGCAGAAGGCATCGCCGATTACGCCGCCCCGCAAGCATTCAGCCGCAACGGCGACAGCCTGATCATCACGCTGGCGCGCAGCCAGGTGGCTTCGGCGGAGCAGCCCACGCTGATCTCTGGCGTGCTATCGCTGGGCGAGGGCGCAAGCGGGATCACGTTCACTGCCAACGCCGGGGCAGTTCCGGCAGATGGTACGCCCATCGGCAGCGCTACACCCGCGCCGTTCTCGCTGGTCACGCTTGCGCTGGCCGTGCTCGGCGCGCTGGTGGGCGGGCTGATCCTCAACGTCATGCCCTGCGTATTCCCGATCCTCAGCCTGAAAGCGCTCGCCTTGGCGCGCGGCAACACGCAGGGCGCGCATATCGAAGGGCTGGCCTATACGGCGGGCGTCATGCTCGCCTGCCTCGCGCTGGGCGGCGCGATGCTGGGCTTGCGCGCCGCGGGCGAGGAAGTGGGCTGGGCGTTCCAGTTGCAAGACCCCGGCGTGGTCGCGCTGCTGCTCCTGCTCGCGACCGCAATCACTGCCAATTTCGCCGGACTGTTCGAACTGCCCGGCCTGTCGCTCGAAAGCACCGGAGAGAAGCAGGGTGGCTGGATCGGCGCATTCGGCACCGGCCTCTTGGCGGCCTTCGTCGCCACCCCTTGCACCGGGCCGTTCATGGCCGCCGCTGTGGGCGCGGCGCTCGTGTTGCCGACATGGGCGGCGCTCGCGGTCTTTGCAGCGCTCGGGCTTGGTCTAGCGCTGCCGTTCTTGCTGCTGGGCTTCGTGCCTGCGCTGCGGGGGCTATTGCCGCGTCCGGGGCCATGGATGGTGCGTTTCCGCCACCTGATGGCGGTGCCGATGGCGCTCACCGTCGCGGCGCTCGTCTGGCTGGCATGGCGATTGGGCGGCGCGGCCTATGCTGGTGCAGCGGTCGCGCTCGCGCTGGCCGTGGTCGCACTGCTCATCGCGATCGGCCGTGCGCAGCGCCAAGGTCTCGGCACGGCGCGCTGGTCAGTGCCAAGCGCGATTGCGCTCTCGGCTCTGGCGCTGGTCGCGGCTCCCCGCCTTGCCAGCGCGAATAGCACGCTGGACGCCGGGCTGCTCGATGCCAAGCCGTTCAGCGAAGCCGCGCTGGCGCAGGCGCAGAAATCGGGCAAGCCGGTCTTCGCCTATTTCACTGCCGACTGGTGCCTAACCTGCAAGGTCAACGAAAGCGTCGCGATCGAGCGCGAAACCACCCGCGCCGCCTTCAGCAAGGCGGGCGTGACCGTGCTGGTGGGCGACTGGACCCGCCGCGATCCCGCGATCACCCGCTTCCTCTCAGCGCAGGCCGCCGCCGGTGTGCCGCTCTACTTGTGGTATCCAGGCGGCGCGAGCACCCCGCAAAAGCTGCCGCAAGTGCTGAGCGCGGACCTGCTGGCGGGGTTGCCGGGGGCGAAATAACCCGCGCCCCGGCGAAGGCCGGGGCCTCAGTCAGTATAAACGCGACCCTCGTGGCAGCAGGCCTGAGGCCCCGGCCTTCGCCGGGGCGCGGCGCGTCTTACAAACTTTGCCCATCATCGACCGAGATATGCGCGCCGGTCGTCTGGCGCGAGGCGTCGGAGGCGAAGAACAGCATCAGCGGATCGAGCGCGGTGATGTCGGTCAGGCGGCGTCGGTGCCAGGCCGCGATCTGCGCCTTGCCGCCCTCTGTATCGAACCATTCGCCGCCGATCTCGGTGCGGATATAGCCGGGCTGGATCACGTTGACATTGATCCCCTGGCGCACCCATTCCTGCGCCAGCTGACGGCCCAGATGCGCCACGCCCGCCTTGCTGGAGGCATAGGCGGCGTCGCCCTGACCCGTCATTTCGGCGGTGATCGAACCGATCAGGATGATCCGCCCGCGCTCGCTCTCTTTCGAACCTGCCGCGATCATCCGCCGCGCGCCCTCGCGCGCGGTGAGATAGACACCGACGAAATTGGTATCGATCACGCTGCGCATGCCTTCGGCCGAAAGATCGATCGCACGCCCGGGGACCACGATCCCGGCATTGGCCACCACCACATCGGGCGCGCCAAACTTCGCCTCGGCCGCATCGAACGCCGCGATGATCGAGGCCTCGTCGGTCACATCGAGCGACACCGCAAGCGCGTGCCCACCGCCAGCCTCGATCTCGGCCGCCAGATCGGCGACCCGCTCGGCGCGCCTTGCGCCAATCACGACCGCCGCGCCTGCCGCTGCATAGAGCCGCGCGAAATGCGCGCCGAGCCCCGATGAAGCGCCGGTGATCAGCGCGATGCGTCCTTCAAGCTGCCTGTCTGCCATCCTGTCCCCCTTTTCTTAAAACTTGTTGTCGCGCGGGAAGCCGATGGGCGGCATGCGCCCCGCCGCCCCGCGTGCGGCCTTCCACGCCTGCAGATCCTTCTCGGTGCGGGTGCGGCCGCTGTCGCCGCCCATCGCCCAAGAGAGGCCATCTTCCAGCCGCAAAGTCACCGCATCGGCCATGCCGCCGTCCTTGTAGCGCTGCAAAGCCACGCCCTGCCCCTTGGCCAGAACCGGCAATTCGCTCAAGGGAAACACCACCAGTTTGCGGTTATCGCCGATCACTGCAACGTGATCATGTTCGGGCGCAATCTCGCGCACCACGGTCAGCTTCCCGCCCGGCTTGATCGAGGCCACGCCGCGTCCTTTGCGCGTTTCGGCAAGCAACTCGTCCATCTCGGCGGCAAATCCGCGCCCGTTGTCGGCGGCGAGCAGCAATTGCCCGCCCGGCTTGTGGATCAGCAGCGCCACGACATGGGCATCGGGATCGATATCGATCATCGTGCGCATCGGCTCGCCAAAGCCGCGCGCACCGGGCAGCTTGTCTGCGCCCAGCGTGTAGAACCGGCCATTGCCGACCGCGACCAGCAGCTTGTCGGTGGTCTGCGCGTGGAGCGCGAAGGCCGGGCCGTCGCCCTCCTTGAACTTGAAATCCCCCCCACTACTATCGGCGCCAAGCGGCAAATGCCCCCGCGCCGCGCGGATCCAGCCGCGCTGCGACAGGATCACCGTCACCGGCTCCTTCTCGATCATCGCATCCATGTTGAACTCGCGCGTCGGCGCGGCTTCGGCGATCGTGGTGCGCCGCCGGCCCAGCGGCGTGGTCTCGGCATAGTCCTTGCGCAGCGCGTTCAGGTCTTTCTTCAGCCGCTTGCGCTGCAGCTGCGGGCTCTCGATCAGCTTGTCGAGCTCCTCCTTCTCCGCGAGCAGCCCGTCGCGCTCCTTGCGCAGTTCCATTTCCTCCAGCTTGCGCAAAGAGCGCAGCCGCATGTTGAGGATCGCCTCGGCCTGCCGGTCGTTGAGGCCGAACTCGGCCATCATCGTCGGCTTGGGCTCGTCCTCGGTACGGATGATCTCGATGATCCGGTCGAGATTGAGATAGGCGATGATATAGCCATCGAGCAGCTCCAGCCGCGCGGCGATCTTCTCCAGCCGGTGGCGCGAACGGCGCAGCAGAATGTCGATCTGCGCGATCACCCATTCCTGCAGCATCAGCTTGAGGCCCAGCACACCCGGCGTGCGCCGCGCATCGAGCACATTGAGATTGAGCCCGAAGCGTGTTTCCAGATCGGTCAGCCGGAACAGCGACTCCTTCAGCAGATCGGGGTCGACATTGCGGCTCTTGGGCACCAGCACGATGCGGATCGCCTCGTCGCTTTCATCGCGCACATCTTCCAGGATCGGCAGCTTCTTGTCGCCGATCAGTGCGGCGATCTGCTCGATCAGCTTGCCCTTCTGGATCATGTAGGGGATCTCGGTCAGCACCAGCTGCCATTGCCCGCCGCCCAGCTTTTCGATGCCGGTCCCTTCCCACACCCCATCGGCGTCTTTGCCGGTGGAGAAGCGCCCGCGCACCCGGATCGCGCCCTTGCCGCTCTCGTATGCCGCGCTGATCGCCGCCTTGCTATCCACCACCAGCCCGCCGGTGGGCAGATCCGGCCCGTGAAACACCTCCATCAATTGCGCATGCGTCACCGCCGGATTGTCGATCAAGAGCAGCGTGGCATCGACGATCTCCGCCACATTGTGGCTCGGGATATTGGTGGCCATGCCCACCGCAATCCCGCTCGATCCATTGGCCAGCAGATTGGGAAAGAGGCCGGGGAAGATCTCGGGCTCTTCCTCCTCGCCATTGTACGTCGTATGAAACTCGACCGTGCCGTCTTCCAGACCCGCCATCAGCCGCATCGCGGTGCGTGTCAGCCGCGCCTCGGTATAGCGATACGCCGCCGCATTATCGCCGTCGATATTGCCGAAATTGCCCTGCCCCTCGACCAAGGGATAGCGCAGCGCAAAATCCTGGGCCAAGCGCACCATCGCGTCATAGACCGAGGCATCGCCATGCGGGTGATACTTGCCGATCACATCGCCCACAACGCGCGCCGATTTCTTGAACGCACCGGTGGCATCAAGTTTCAATTGCCGCATCGCCCAGAGCAGGCGGCGGTGCACCGGCTTCAGCCCATCGCGCAGATCGGGCAGCGAGCGCGCGGTGATCGTCGAGAGCGCATAAACGAGGTAGCGTTCCGACAGCGCGCTATCGAACGGGGCATCGACGATGGCATCAAACGGATCGGGAATGTCGAGCGGGTCGGGAATTTCGGTGGTCATGGTGCCATCTGCCCTAGCAATGCGGCGAAGCGAGCGAAACCTGCGGAACTGTAACGTCCACCGTTCATTATGCCATTGCAATTCCCCAGACCACCGCAGGAGATTTCCCCATGGCCAAACGCGTTCTCATCATCGCGACCGACGGCTTCGAGCAATCCGAGCTGATCGAGCCCAAAAAACTCCTTGAAACCGCCGGCTTCGAAACGGTCGTCGCCAGCCCCACCGTCGGCAAGATCAAGGGCTGGAACCACGGCGAGTGGGGCCTGTCGGTCACCGTCGATGCCGATATCGAAGACGTCTCGGAAAGCGAATTTCACGCCCTGCTGCTTCCCGGCGGGCAAATGAACCCCGAATCCTCCGCATGGACCAGCGGGTGATCGAACTGATCGAGGATTTCGATTCGGCGAACAAGCCGATTGCCGCGATCTGCCACGCGCCGTGGCTGCTGATCGAGGCCGAGATCGTCGATGGCCGCACCGTCACCGGCTGGCCTTCGATCCTCACCGACCTTGAAAACGCCGGCGCCGACGTGGTCGACCAGGAAGTCGCCATCGACGGCAACCTGATCACCAGCCGCAAACCCGAAGACATTCCCGCCTTTACCCAGGCGCTGATGGACGCGCTCGAACTCGATGAAGACGAAGAAGAACTCGAAGAAGACAACGAAGAAGACGAAACCGACGACCACGAGCCGGAAGAAACCGAGCGCTGAGGGAGCGGCTGCCTATTCCGGTTCAGAACCCTTCGCGCCGAGCAGCACCCAGACCGCCGCCATCAACGTAACTGCGCCGATGATCGCGGGAACAAAGGCCAGCGCGCCCGCAAGGCTCGCTGGCCCTTGGGCATTCGCGCCGAAGGTCAGCCCGCGATTGGCCGCAAACATGCCGAAGAAATAGAACGCGAAGTTGCCCCAAATCGCGATGATCGTGCCCCACGCCACAAAGCGCTTGCGCGGCGCGGGCAGGCCGACCTTGTTCAACACCAGACCCAGCGCGATGGCCATGATGCCATTGGTCAGCATGCCGATATGCAGCGTCCGCCAACCCGCCATCGTGCCGGGGATCGCCCAGGCGAAAAACAGCGGGATGGGCGAAAGCGACACGCCCCCGATCAGCGCCCAGACCAGCCCGAAGCCCGCGATCAGCGCAACCAGCAATGCGGCCAGCCCATGGCGAACGAGCAGCCAGGCCTCAGGCTGCATGCACGCTCGCTTCGTCGGCAATGCCCATCATGCGCGCCATCCTTGCGTGATCCAGCTTGAGCACATCGCCCTCATTGAGAAAATACCGCCGCCACGCGACCTGAATCGGATTCTGCGCGTGGTTGACCAGCGGATGGCGGCGCGGGTGATAGCTTTTGCGAAACACCGGCAGCGCGCGCCACAGCAGGCGGCCCAGCATGGTGAAGCAATATCCCATCTCGCGCGCAGCGGTCAAAGGCCCGCGGATCCAGCGCTCGACACGCGCCATGTGCCAATAGGCCCGCACCGTCTCCGCCGCGATATGCACCAGCGCCTCCACGATCATCCGGCGGCGATACCATTCCTGCCCCGGATAGAGATGCTGCCACACTTCGAACGCAACCGCGCCGTGCTCCACTTCCTCGACCTGATGCCACACCCAGATCGCCTTCATCACCGGGTGCGCCTCGGCAAACCAGCGGTCGTGGTTATCGAGGATGATCAGCCCGGCCAGAAAGGTGAACGTCTCATAGCCCGCCGTAAACCCAACCGCGCGGCGCAGATCGTCCACGTCCGCCCGCCGCCGGAAATCCTCAGCCGCCGCCGTGTCGAAACGCTCGGCCTCGGGATAGCGCGCCGCCAGCGCCCGATTCACCTTGAGGAACGTCTTGGCGTGCTGCGCCTCCTGCCCGATGATCGCATCGACATCATCCCCCAGCCGGGACTCGCGGATATGCGGGCGCGCCTTGGCCAGCGCCCGGCACAGATAGCGCTCGAAATGCGGCACATGCAGGCCCAGCGCATTGAGGAACGCGGAAAACCGCGGATCGGTTCGGCTCCACAGCACATCGCCCGGGCCAATGTCATCGACCGAAAATTTGAGGCGCCGCACCGGAATGTGATCCATCGGATGCGCGCTGGGCATCGCTCGGTCGCTGGCAAGGGAAACCACATTGCTCATGGCGAAAGAGTGCTCCCGTCCGCCAAAGCGAGTCAAGCGTTTCCGGGATGACGGCTGCGCGGGCGAGGCCCCGCTGAAGTCAAACGCCGCTTGTCGCGGGGCACCCCTGCCCAAAACGCGAGTGGCCTGCGCGGCGCAGTTTTCCCATGGTTGTCTCTCGCAACACACACAGAGGGAGCGCGCGATGGATCTGGGGCTCAAGGACAAGAAGGCCATTCTGGTCGGCGCCAATGGCGGGATCGGGCGCAAGGTGGCACACGCGCTGGCGGCGGAGGGCTGCCACGTCGCGCTCTGCGGCCGCAAGCAGGCCAAGATCGACAAGATCGTCGGCGAACTCGCACCCAGCGGGGTGACGGTTTTCGCCGAATCGCTCGACGTGACCGATGCGGCGGCGGTCCCTGCTTTCGTCGATCGCGCAGCCGAAGCGCTGGGCGGGTGCGACATCTTCATCAGCTTCACCTCGGCCAATCTGGGCGAAGACAGCGATGCCGGCTGGGATGCCGTGATGCAGGCCGATATCCTCCCCATGCGGCGCGGCATCGCGGCGGCGAAGCCGCACTTGCTCAAGTCGGATGCCGGCTCGATCATCTGCATGAGTTCGACCGGCGCGGTCGAGGAGTTCATGGGCGTGCAGCCTTACAATGCGCTGAAAGCGGCGGTGATGGTCTATTCGTCCGACCTGTCGCAGGCGCTTGCGCCGCATGGCGTACGCGTCAACTGCATCACCCCCGGCCCGGTGATGACCGAGGATGGCCCCTGGGCCTATATCAAGGACAACATGACCCCGTTCTACGACGCCACCATGGCCAAGATCCCGATGGGCCGGATGACCACCGGCGAGGAACTGGCACGGACGATCGTTTTCGTCGCGTCCCCTGCCTGCCAGGCGATGACGGGCGCGAACATTGTCGTCGATGGCGGCTACACCAAGCGCGTGCAGTTCTGAGCTAGCGCACCGTTCGCCCGATCTGGGTCACCGTGATTGCTCTTGGACGCTCTTCGGCAAGGAGCGCCCTCGCAGGCCGGGCTCGTGCCCGGCCTGCGACGCGACGCCGTCCGAAGGGCTTCCATAAACCCAGTGGCTATTCAGTTGGGCACGCCGAACAAATCCTTTGCTGGCAGCGAAACCCAAGCTAGATCATCTCGCTTATGCAGCATGCCCCCCCGCCGGCACCGATCGCCTTGTTTGTTTACAGGCGCCCCGAGCCCACGCTTCGAGCACTCCGGCGCCTGAAAGCATGCGACGGCTTCAGCGAATCGCGTCTGCACGTGTTCTCCGATGGCCCGAAGAATTCGGAGCAGGCCGGCCAGGTCGACGAGGTTCGGCGCATCGTTAAGGCTGAAATGCCCGGTGCGAGACTGATTGCCCGCCCGTGGAATATCGGCCTCGCCAAGTCGGTAGGAGACGGCGTGACCCAGCTCGTGGAGACGAATGGTCGTGCCATCATTCTTGAAGACGATCTCGCGCCCGCCCCCGACTTCCTGACCTGGATGGACAGAGCACTTCACCGATACGCCGACGACGAGCGCGTGATGCAGGTATCCGGCCACATGTTCGGCGTCGATGTTGGCCCTCATCCTGTGTTTCTTCCCTTTGTATCAACATGGGGATGGGCAACCTGGGCGCGCGCGTGGAAGCACTTCGACCCGGCTTTGACGGGTGCGGAAGAGCTTGGGCGAGACAGAAGGATGAGGAAGCGGTTCAACATCGATGGTTCCTACGATTATGCCAGCATGGCCCGGAAGCAGCTTGCCGGTGCGATCGACAGTTGGGGTATCACATGGAACTGGTCAGTGTTCCGCAACAACGGCCTTGTCGTGTACCCGCCGCTGAGCCGCGTGCTGAACCTCGGATTGGTCGATCCCGCGGCCACGCATGGCGGTATTAGCTCGACCGAGAGCCTGTTCGATGGTCGAGCGGCCTTCGAGCCGATGCCGTCGATCGAGATGCCCGAGCCGGCGCTGAGCCGGGCCGCGCTGAACACGATAGCGCAGGCCTTCCGAATTGAGCGGCGTGCAAAGATCATTCGGAGGTTAAAGCCTTGGTGAAGCGCTTCGTTGCCCTGTACCGCGCCCGCCGAAGCGGGCGGCTCCGGATCGGCGCTCGCGCAAAGGTGAAACTGCACCGGATCATCATGGGCAGAGCTGCGTGTCTGGAAATCGGAGATGACAGTCTCATCAACGCTTCCATCTATTTCGACCGGCCGGACGCCAAAGTTAACATCGGCGATCGCACATTCATTGGAAAATCGATTATCGTTGCGGCGGAAAACGTCCGGATCGGCAGCGACGTGCTGATTTCGTGGGATGTCACGATCGTTGACCACGACAGCCATGCCCTTGCGTTCGAGGACCGGTCCAGCGACGTTCTGGATTGGTCGAAGGGTCACAAGGATTGGAGTAAGGTAGCGGTTCGACCAGTTGTCATCGGCGACAAGGCCTGGATCGGCTTTGGGGTCAAAATCCTCAAAGGCGTGACGATCGGCGAGGGCGCTGTGATCGCGGCCGGTTCCGTCGTGACGAGGGACGTCCCACCCCGTCACGTCGTCGGAGGTAATCCGGCCAGAATTATCCGTGAATTGCCGTGATGTGGTGCGGCACACCCGGTAGGACCATGCGAGGAAGCTTCGCC
>Ga0164294_10001714_pt1 | contig 20114 bp, 23 predicted proteins | sample GEODES005metaG_FD_111479 | JGI IMG/M metagenome (GOLD analysis project Ga0164294, IMG submission 111479) | Oligotrophic lake water microbial communities from Sparkling Lake, Wisconsin, USA - GEODES005 metaG | ecosystem: Environmental > Aquatic > Freshwater > Lake | place: USA: Sparkling Lake...
GTCCAAATCCGCATCCTCATTGAGAGCTTCCAGAAGTCCTTTCCGACAAATGAGCACTATTGGTTCTGTAATCGAGTCTCAAACTGTATTCAGATCATTGCATTCGGCACTTAACAGTGTTGGAGAGGTCGATGGGGCGCCTTCCGGGACAGCTTCTGCGATGGATGACGCCTCAAAGGAAACTTCTACAATCATCGATAATGCGAGGATCGTGCGACAGAGGTCGTTCGATGCGGCTGTGCGCAGAGGGGATCCTGCCAGCGTCCGACTGGTGGCCGTGTCCAAGACCAAACCTTCCTCGGACATACAGAGCCTCTACGATCAGGGGTTCCGCTGCTTCGGGGAAAACTATGTGCAGGAACTGCTGGACAAGGCCAGTGCTCTTCCGACGGATATATGTTGGCACTTCATCGGTCACTTGCAGTCATCCAAAGCATCTAAGTTAGTGAAGGAAATCCCTAACCTGTCCATGATTGAGACTGTCGATTCCGAGAGGCTTGCAACCAAGTTGAACACCGCATGTTTAAGTGTGGGGCGCCGACTGCCTGTCCTCGTGCAAGTGGACACTAGCGGGGAGGACACCAAGTCTGGGGTGGACGCCGACCAGCTGCTTCCACTGGTGGGGCACATTCTGTCTAGCTGTCCCCACCTGCTCTTCAGGGGACTGATGACAATTGGTGCACCAAGCGATACGTCTTGCTTCGATAAGCTGGTGGAGAGTAGGCAGCGCGTTGCAGATATGTTGTTGGTGGACAGCAGCACCCTGGAGCTGAGCATGGGCATGAGCGGTGACTTCGAAGCGGCCATAGAGCGAGGAGCAACCAACGTTCGTGTGGGCAGCATCATATTTGGACCCAGGTTATACCCTGAGAAAACTTAATCACAGCATGTGTAAAACGCTCTAGAACTTCAGTAAATAACATACAGCAGTGCAAATGAAATGATGATGCTGAGAGGACAGGTCATGGCTCAGCTCGAACTATGGGAAGCAGCGAAAACCTCCGGATGGACAGCAGCTTCAGGAGGTCTCTCTGCTTCTCCGTCAACGGCGAGTAGCCCAGCAGCCCCGGTACCAGAGAGGCGGCGTAGCTGAGGCTTGCCTGTCCCCAGGCGTTGCAACCCACCATGTAGCACACTTGGCTGTCTGCGGTTGCTGTCCCAACGATCGGACAGTGGTCTGGGGTCTCGCTGTACACACCATACTGCTTCAGATACTGCTCCGAATCTACGGCTGCTTTCAAGTTGGGATACTTGACTGACGCCCAATCCGCGAGACTCCTGCAGCGCTCTACCATGCGAGGTGGTTTCAAAGCACTAAAATGGTCTTCTCCACTTATCCGCACGTGCCCATTTACCATGCACCAGTCATGAGTATAACCCCAAGTGAAAAAGTTCGGCGAGTTGGGCCAACTCATTCGAGGGAGAGAGTTTTGGGCTGCTGCGTCATCTACAGCTGGCACCGGTATACCGACAAGATAAGACCAGCGGGGACTGAGGATGCTAGCTATACCGGGCTCGGCGAACAGACCCCCAGTAGCTACGACGACATGCTTACTTCGCACCAAGGAGCCGAGAGGAATGCTGCAGATTGTATGCACTAAGTCTGAATGGGGCTGCTGTGCATCTATAGACCGCACTGTGACACCGCTGAAGAACTGGAAACCGAACCCGTCGGTCTCTTCACGGGCAGCCGAAAGGAGGTGCTTGACTATGCTTTTGCAAAGCTAAGCGGATCGTGGAGTAAGCGACCAAAATAAGTTACAATGCATAGGGACAAATTTCACCTGAGAGGAGTCCACGATCGCATCCTTGGGGAAGAATATCCCAGCGACGAAGTCCGCATCGGATCCGTGCGCAGCCTCCACTTGATGGTGATCCCACCACTGGATCCCCAAGTCTACTCCGTGTAGGCCACTTAACAAGTTGCACAGCTGGTCAAATTCTTCCTTCAATTCAGCTGCACCATTTGCATCCGCCACATACAGGGACCCCAAGCAGCGGACATCATCAGGGTCCTCAAGCAGCTCCGCAGCTAGGCGCTTCTCCAAATCTAGTCCTTTGTGTGCGAGCTGCATGAAGCATAGTCATGTGAGGTCATAAACAATAGCATCCACCACAGGACAGACCATTAGTTATCGTAAGCACAGTACCTCCAAGTATCTCCTAGCGCCATCCTCGCCATGGTGTCTGATGAATTCACTCGAAGAACAAGGATACAAGTTTATGATCATCTTGATGGCCCCGACCGGTCGAGGCAGGACTGCTGATCCACTTCTATTAGCGAACTCGAAAACCTCCACTTGTTGGTCGCTGTCCCCATCGCGGATCACCGACTGCCTGGGTCGAGTCACGCCTGTCGACATTCCCTCACCCGCACTAGAGCCAGAATCGACCATAACAATATTCCTCACTCCAGCTCGATACAAGAAGAGAGCCGACATGCACCCTGCAATACCACCTACAGAATACTCGTGAAGATTGAAAAGTTTCATCAACTATGAACTTCGCAGAGTTGTCATAGCCTAAGTGCATATAGTTTAAGGTGATCAAAGCAGCGTGTGAATGCGCTTACCTCCGACAATCAATACTTCACAGTCACTCAGCACTGCATTCATTTTTTCGTGCACTGTGTAAGTTAAGTTAAGCAAGCTTAAGTTTACGTAAGTTTACTTTGCATTGTATCTTCGGCGCGAACACAAAAAGTAAATCGCAGTGGTTAACTGCTATTGCCCTGGCAGACAATTTTGGATGGCTTCTGTATTGGCAGCATATTTAGTCTTGCTTTCATCAATTTACTACGAGACTTTCTACAGCTCTTATGGCCCTACCCTCTTCAACATTCCCATCACAGCCACAATCTTCGACAGCCTCACCTCAAACAAGCCTGGGGACTCGTTTGGCCTGTGTTGGTACAATCCCGACTCGACTCTGGATCGCATTATCGCGCAATTCCCAACAGATTGTAATCGTTTATCTCCTGGCATCACCACAAACACTTACGTAGGGCATCAATTTATCGTGATGCCCTTCGATGAGTCTGGACATATCAGCAGCTCGAAGCGCAATTTGTATCAAATCTTTGCAATTCAACCTAACTTAACATCATATGATGTCAGGCAGCTCGATGTATTGCACTTATCTCCCAGTGAACCATGGTACAGGCTGTTGCAATTTCATGTGGGTTACTCAGACATGATCCTTATGTGGCAACATGTAATCATTCACCGACGGATGATTTGTCTTTATTATGCATTGTTCCTTATCATTGTGTGTGTCCTTTACACGCCAGCGCCATCGAAAGCTCCTCCGAAAGGTACTGTATCGTCACCCAATATGCCCGACTCGATAAGTGATATGGAGCCTACAGATACAAACATCAGCAAAGTTACTGGCACTGATCTGCATCCACAACACCATAGTCACTTGGGGCTCATTCAAGATTCGTTAATAATCCCGCGGCATGCTTTGAAGAGCATCGCAGTGGTAACGATGGTGCTGAACCACATCGGACACAACAGTCTCAGCAGTCGGGGGTCCGGTCTGATGTTTAAGCCCTACTGGACGGTGCTTGCCGACGCTGGCTGGTCGTCGCAGGTATTCTGCTGGTTGGCCGGCCTGAACACTTCTCAGGTGAACAAGTCCTCCGAGCTGGTCATCGTCATGGCATTCGTAGGACTGGAGCTGTTCGTCCGCCTGCCGTCTCCCATCACTTACGAGAACCTGTTGACCATCGCCACAATCCGATTTCTCTGCTGCACGGAGTGGTTGTCCGTCCGCAGCCCAGGGGTCTCGTGCAAGTTTGCTGATATGCACATTCTCTTCCACGCGGTGCTGTGCTGCTTGACTACCCAGCTGCTCGACAAGTTGCTGGGCGCAGATGGACTCAAAGTGATCAACATTTCGGGTGTGCTGTATGCCATGAGTGGCCGCATATTTGCTGTGAATGTAGGGAGGGGTCGCTCCTGGAATTTGTCGTCGAAGGCGCTCCTCTGGCATGCGGCGGCGACTTACAGCGAGATGACGGGCATCAATGCGTCCTGGGACTCCTTCGAAAAGCATTCAGCGGCCTCCTACGCATACTGTGGTTTCTTCATGTGCTCTTTGGCGCTGCAGCTCGTGGTCCTTAATATGTCGGCCTCGAAGCCTAACCCCAACCAGTACTCTTTCTATCTGAATGCATTGGTGGCGAGGTACTCTCTGGAAATATACGTGTTCCATTTCCTCTTGCTACTGGCCTACAATCAACTGCATTAGGGCTACCCTATCCGACAGTATCGCTGATAAGGATTGACACTTAATATTATAGAAAATCGAGAACAATTGAGTATCTTTTCACGACACGACTAGGTTCAGAAAGCTATATGTTGCATTGCTCCGGCGATATGGTTCCATACCCCCCATCATAGGATGTGCTGACCTTCGAGTAGTGGATAGGGTTACTGCGAGTTGAATAGGGTCCGGCTTGCAGTGAACTCTCTAAAGCGCTATTAAGCTGGAATGGATTGGAGGCTGCGTCTGCAGATGACTGAGTTGCAGCCATGTTGCTGTAGCTGACAGGTATGTGTTGCGCACTCGGCAAGTAAGACATGGCGTCGGCCAGAGCATCATATAGAGGAGCAGCCGCCCGGGGAGGAGCCACCCGTCCGCACAGCAGGTCGGCGGGGGTCACCGGTCGACCGTAGAACTTGTAGTTCAGATCCTGGCGAGACACTAGCAACGAGCCGTCGATCGTGAGCCCTGCGAGTAGACCTCTAGAGTGAGAGTACGAGTAGGCCGCGGCACAACCGGCATCGGATAGATGTAGTGCCGCAGACCCCGACCTGCCTACGGGGCCCAGTGCCACTTCCATCCCGACACCTAGAGACACTTGACCTAATCCAGAGAAAGCGGTCACAGCATCGTCGGTATTCAAGATGATGACATAATCTGTGAGGTCCGCTCCGATGACTGCGCCCCAGCTGATGCCAATTAGGCCAATTGCAGTCGGAGCTGACCAGCCACCCCCATGGAAATCTGGTAACCGAGCTATCACCAGGCCTGTTCCTAGATATCAATGCATCAACGCAACATCAACCAACTCGTTCGCTAACAGGGACAAGCAGATATAATACAGTACACGCAACCGACCTATCCTAGGAGCAAACATAAAGCCACCCTTCAGTACAGTAATGAACGCCAACCCTTTCGCGGCGACGAGGAGTCTCAGAGGGATGGTCTGGTCGCGGACCGCGGAGAGCTGCTGCGGTGAGAACAGGTTATGGGTAGCGTAGGCAGCCTTGCGGATCTCGGATCCGAGTGTGATAGAAAATGGCAAATTGCAGTAGCGTCGGAAGTTGCAGTTAGTTGACGCCACGTCGATATTGTTGACCCGATGGTGATTAGCGATGTTAGTGGATAGGTACTGCTGATGCGGCAGCAGCTTCGTATTGCATTCCGTACAAACTCGAACGGGATCTTTGTATCCAAACTCATGGGGTAGCAAAGCCTTGTGTGAGGAGCACGCCTCGCAACAAACAATACCGCAATGCCGACAGTGATGCTTCCTATTGAAGAAGTCGAACTCTGAGTTGCAGCTCTGGCATCTGGAGACTTCCTCGTCAGGAACCCACCGCGGGATGATGAAGTCGTTGGTTTTTGCTCTGGCCCGCGCGCCGTTCCATTTGTAGTCGATCTCCGCCAGCTGTGCCACCATAGGGGTCTCGTTCACGGAGCTGCTGCTGCTGCTGTTCAAGAAGTCCTTCTCGTTGAGCGACAGCCTCGCGTGCTTTATCTGTACACGGTAGGAGTAGCTCAAATTACTGCTGTCTGTACCGCTGTTATGCTCTAGCTTGAGAGCTCTGGCCTCCGCTTCTTTCCGTAGATCCATTGGTTATTTAACTTTTGGTTCTCATCATTAAGTTAAGTTAAGTTACGAACAGACACCGTTACTGCTCAAGAGTTAAACTTAATCAACGAATGGTTTCATCAAGTCGATCGCGAAAATGCCTCTACAGCGAAAAGCAATCATCAGCGGGGGCTAAGCGATCAAAAACTACCAGATCCTCGAGTTTTCAAATATATGACGAACAATCTATATCCTCCTCGAATACACACCAAAACAGAGCTGATAGAAGCGCTGGTCAGCCCGTGGAGGTGCTGAATATGGATCATCAGAATATCTGTGATAATAAAGAGAACTGTCAGAATCATTGCTCATCAAATGTGGCGCTTGGATCGACGTCTCGTCAGGTCGCTACTCTCGGCGAGGCGAAGAAGATTGATATATCCCAGGACGAAAAATCAATGAATGGTGCCCCGACTGGCGACTTGTTCGATCTATCTGTTCATCCGGACGAGGAGCTGACCTCGTTTGTGGACGATGACGATGCATTGGCACAGCTTCGCCTCGTTTCTTCAATGAGCTGCAAGCTATGGGTAGAGAAGTATGAGCGAGTTCAGATTATTCGGCGCATTTGCCTGCACCACGCGGACGCCATACTTAACAACAATATTGCTGTCCTATCTCAAGTTCTAACATTTGTGATAGACGAAGCGGAGTCGCTGCGTAGCTGCAATGTTAGAAACGCTGTACTCTGCCTGAAATCGATGATTGTCCATTGCGGCCAATTATTGTCGTCCAACCACGAGAACTGCTGCTCCGTCGTCTCCGTCCTTCTGCTCCGGTCAGCCAACAGCCCTCGATTCCTCATGGATTTGGCTTTCTCCTCCTTATCAAGCGCTGTGACCGCTTTGGAACCATCAACATTAATTGATTGCCTGGTCAGCTTCTCTACACACAAGAATAACGAGATCTCTGCTAATGCTATTACGATCGCTGTCGATTGTATCAATCATCACTACCAGAACCTAATTTTGGGTGGGTCAGATTCCGAGAAAGGCATTGCGATCCGAATACTTTTTGCTGGTATTAATTCGAAGCGCAGCAAAGCGAAAGAAGGATCCAAAGCTTTATTGAGACGCTTGCTGGACAGCTTCGGTGCCGATTCATTTCTCACCTTGATCGAAAGATCTCTCAGTCCAGCCCAGTGTGTAGACCTTACTCGCTGCATGTCTATGCATCTTCCCACAACGCAGCAGGCTGCCGGCTGTCCAACGAGTGAGCCAACAGCCTCAGGGCCGCAGAGACCGCGAGCTGTATTCAGGAGCTCGTCGAGAGGACCATCTTCCAAGGCGACAGCCTCCGTGGGAGAGCACGTACTGCACATGAAAAAGGTGAAGAACCTACTGCACGAGAGCGCATCCCACGATTCAGCTCCACAGCAACCGTCCGCTTTATGCTTACTGTAGTGGAAGAATAGCAGACTGGCGCATAACTATTGACTACATATTTAAGACGTCGACTCGAACTACAGTAGTCTACAGGGAGTTAAAAACTGCTATTCATTTGTTCGACTGTGATCCGAATACGTCATATGCGAAACACAATACTACGTACGCTGATCGAAGGAATTCGTTCTTATCTTAGCGCTTGCTACGATCTTCGGTATCCATCCCTCCCTAGATCCTCTCCAAAATAGACATAATGGCAGCGGAGGCCGCAGCGGGTTGGTCCTGGGGAACCTGCAGTGCAATAAACAACAGTCAGGCACTTCGGATTGAGTAGCTTGTATAAGCGCTATGGTCAATCAAACCATGTGACCCGCGCTCTCAACCAGGAAGAGGGACAGTCCTCCCGATTTCTTCACTTGACCCACAGTCGCACCGGCGATAATCAGCGGGGTGTATTCAGTGCGGCCGAAATCCTGTTGACCGGACCAGCTTATGGACTCCACCAGGGCCTGTCCTCCCACGTAGTTGCATGCAGTGTCCGTCTTACCGAAGTAGAAGGTGACGGGCACTCCAGCCTCAAGGGTACGGGCCACCGCTCCGCTGTAGTCGAAGTTGTCGCGCGCATCGAAGGACCCCATGGAGATGCAACCCCCGGCAGAGCCACTGAAGGCGTCGTTCCCTGCGGCTCCACACACGTTCAGAGCCGTCAAAACGTCTGATTGCAAGAACCAGTTGGACCAGGCTGTGTAGTTGTAGCCGTAGCAGGCACTGCAGCTGATCGACTCGATGCGATAGTCGTAGTAGTTGGGCACGTACCCCAAGTGAGATACCATTTCCGAATAGGCTAAAGCATAGCTTTTAGGATTTGCAGCTGGTGGAATAAGGCGACACTCCTGCTGGAATTTGATGAACTGATCAGTGCTTTGAACAGTGTTGTTAACGCAGCCGTTGCCTATCGCAACTCCTCCGAAGTTAATGCGCTTTGTGGGATCTACAATATTTTCGTTCCAATTGAGAATCGCGTTGGCCCAGGCTGGAATGTAGTGACCTCCATAGGATTCGCCTGCAATAACCAATGCCCTCCCGACAAACTCAGGAAATAGCTGAAGCCAGTTGTGGTAGAAGATGATGAAGTCATCGGCAGCTTCAACACTGGACTTCGTCTCCGAGCCGTATCCGAATGAATACCCCACATTCTTAGGCTGGTCCAAATAGAGTACATTGGCGTGAGCATTCCACGCGTAAGGATTTTTGGATAGCTGCTGCGTGTAGTCACACTTGGCCCGATCGACACCTTGGCAGGACTCCTTGATGTCGAATAGACTCAGCGGGCCGTTCTCAGTGGTGGCTCCCTCCATAGAGCTGCAACCCGGACCTCCATTAGTCCACACGACCAGTGGGGCATTTTCGTTCTTGTCTTGGGTGGAAAAGAACCAATAGAACAGGTAGTCGGGGGCAGCGGAAACATTCACATATCCAGAATACATGTCAAAGTTCACATCTACGCGTCCTATGATGGATTCAGGAAAGATAACTCTCCCTTTGCTCACTGGCGATGAACAAAATTCATCAACGGTGACAACAGCTTTCGATTGGTCCGTCTGCATCGGAAGTATCATCCTCGACTACAGTGCAGCACATGAATCAGAGATCTACAGCTATAGTATCACAGAAGAATGGCCTGTAGTCAGTCAAATTACTCACCTTTGCAAAATATCTGGTTAACGACAACGACCACAACATAAAATGCCACGAGAAGAGAAAGCACAACATTGACTTTTAATTTTATAAGTTATAACGCAATCAATGAGTCCGCAAATAAATGTAAGCTTACGAGTAAAACTTACGTTCAGTACAGTACGTACTATAATTTAATGCAAAAACGTCATCGTAAGTTAACTTGTTATGATGGAGTTGGATGCAGTTCTGCAAGGCCTGAGTGAAGATACAGGCGACTTCTGGACTGAGCAGTCCGTACCTATCTTGCATAATCCTGACGCGATTGCATTTTTACGAGCAGTTTGTGCATACCATCCCGTTATAATAAGAGGGGCAATTGATCATTGGGACGCATTGCGCCGTTGGAACAGCAGTTATCTGGTTGATATCTTGGGCGACAGAGCCGTTTCTGTTAATTTAACTCCTGATGGGCATGGGGATTGCGTTAAGTTTGTCGATACTTCATGGCAACACCAGGACCTCGGACTTGATGAATCCTCGCACAGGTCCAGCGAGCAACGAGCAACATCCAATCCAAAGGAACCATATTTTGTGTACCCTGCAGAGAGTGATATGCGACTGTCGAGATTTTTCGATTTATTGGAAGATCGACATCGATCGATCGTTCCATACCTCTCTCAACAAAATGATAATGTGCGGAGATTTATGCCAGAACTTCTAAGAGACATCGACTCATCTCTTCTTCTAGCTAATACTGCTTTTGATGTGCTGGAACCCGAAGCAATCAATCTTTGGATCGGCGATGAGCGGTCTGTGTCCTCTCTACACAAAGACCACTTCGAAAACATGTATGCGGTCGTGAGCGGAGAAAAGATTTTCACGCTCTTCCCTCCCACAGATGCCGCTTTCTTGCCTGAGGGTGAATTCCCCACCCTTCGCTACTACATTGCCGAAGACAAGGGACAACCTTCTATGCGCCTTGGCCTTTCTAGCGCTGGCTGCGATTACCCGACACTTCGCTGGATTCATTACGATCCTGATGCAGATTGCTCTCATCATCGGGGAAATGCTACCGTGCTATCGTCTCAGTTCGCCCACCCGCTGAGGTGCACTCTGTCCGCAGGAGAGGTGCTATACATCCCCGCCATGTGGTACCACCGCGTGTCCCAAACTTGCCATACCGTCGCAGTCAACTACTGGTATGACCAGCGCTTCGACTTCAGATATGTGTTCTACCAGACGGTGAAGAGGATCTCAGCAGCCGTTGAAAAGCCACCCGGGGAGTCATCAGTTTAAGAAATAGTAGTCATATTAATTCGTTTATGATGTGATTGATTATTAATAAACACCAAAGTCAGCTAATCGAGTTTGATCAATACACATAGCAGCTGTTTCCAACGCAAAACAATGGGGGGTTTTCGACTGCTGCAGGATTCGAACCTACGCGACAATGTGCCAGCAGATTTCTAATCTGCCGCCTTAACCACTCGGCCAAACAGCCGCAAATGACAGAAAACATTTGCGCGTAACGGCTCATTTTTGCGATACAGTGGAATGAAAATTTGAGTCAGTAAACAGAGAGTTTACAAAATTGCTTCATGAATAATAATGATGACGGCACCTCATGCTTACGTGATATAGAGTGCAACGGCATTGGCGATATCGCCTTTACAGATTCCGATGAGAAAAAGTATTATCATGCTTACAAAACGAAGGACTTGATCGTTCTCGTTGGGAATTGTGTAAGGATACTGTTAGAAGATGACTCGACAGCAGCAGCGGACAGAGAGATCCAAGCTTTCGGTCAGGTGCTCGCTATCTACGAGGATGCTGCTGAAGAGATGTTCATAGAAGTACGGTGGTTTCACACAGAGCTCGAAGTTGACAAAAAAGCAGCTAAAATGTAATCGAATTGCGACTCAATTTCACTCACCACTTTCAAAGAACTGATCGTCAGATATAACTAAAACAGGTGTTCGATAGATCCCAATGAGCTTGTAGAGACAGATACTCTCGATGACATTGCTGCAGGCTCGGTGATAGAAGTGATCTCGATTCGAGGATCCACAGCCGCGGAGCATTCGCTCCTGTCTTCTTCCCTGTCTGCAGCTGACTTAGAATCTAGTGCTCGCCGCGGAGGATATGAATACATCTGCCGCTATATGGAGTCCGTGACGAACAAATCGTTCGTGAAAGTGCTGCCCCACAGCATCCTTCCTCGTGGATTGGAGTTGAGTCATTACCGATTCGCTTACGTCGGCTTGTTGCGCAGTCTAAGCCGACTCTCGGAGTCCACCGATCCCTTCTCTATTGCAATACAGAGGCTGCACGTGTCTGTAGTGCCGGAATCTCTCCCTTGCCGATCCGTCGAGAGGACTAGCATCGAAGACTACATTCGGAACGGAGTCATCGGCAGCTCCGCGCGCTCTCAAACGTACTACATCTGCGGCATGCCAGGTCACCACTAAGGCTGTCGAAATATTGTTTGGATGCTGATACAGTTGTTACGATCCACTTGCAGGCACCGGAAAGACTGCCACCGTTCTCGCGTCCGTGAAGCACTTGAGGTCTCAGGTGGAAGAGGGACTGCTGAGCGACTTCGCATTCATCGAGATCAACTGTCTGCGACTGAAGAGCCCGTCCGACGCTTGTAAGTGTGACGGTGTTCCTGTCTGAATATTGAATCAATTAACTTACGTTATCTGCACTTGCATTAGACACTGCTCTATGGCGCGGATTGAGTGGTCATACTCTCAGCTCTCAAGCCGCCTTCAAGAGTCTCAAAGGTTTTTTCTCGGCCAGCAAGAGAAGCCTCACAGACAGACCCATCGTGTGCCTGGTTGACGAGCTGGACTTTCTGATCACGCGCAGCTTGGAGGTGGTATACCGCTTCTACGAATGGTCATCTTCGAAAGACTTCGTGCTGATCACCATCGCGAACACGATGGACCTACCGGAACGACTGTCTACCCGGTGAGGAGCACACACTACAACTTTATCCTTATCAGGATTCATTCATCCCACATGTGATTGCAGGGTTAGCTCCAGAGCTCACAACACCAGTCGTTTGGTGTTCAAAGCCTACAACTTCGAGCAGATCCAGGATATCCTGAAGCATCGCTTGGCGGAGCTCTCCCTTGAAGGGTTCGACGACACGATCAGAGAGTTCGTGGCCCGGAAAGCTGCCCACGTTGGAGGTGCGTCGCAGTTGCAGAATTTGGACAATACTCGAATAGCAGCTTAGCATGACTCAGACTACCTATGCATGTAAGTTAGGTGACTTGCGGGCCGCGCTGAGAATTTGCCAGAAGACTATCGAAATGTACAGAGACGAAGCTCTTCTAAGGTCTCGAAAGGGAAACCAGTATGTAATGAAGATCAAGGCGAGTAGCTCCTCTTCCATCTCCACTGCAGGTTTAGATTTGAGCGGCTTAGTCAACAAAAAAGAGATAATGGATATGGTGCGTGCAGCAGTGGAGCTGTACAGCGACACCGGTTTCATCGCAACTGTGACTAATTCTTGCCAGCTAGATAAAGCTATTCTGATGGTAATGTGCCAGCATAAGCATAGCACCACCGGCGGAGAAGTGGCCTCTGATGCTAGCATGGACTGCGACCATATATGGAGACTGCTGTGCGAACTCACTGCGTCCATCAGCAGCGAGCGACTAAGGTCGCCCCCCGTGGAGCCGATCATTCATCTGTACGAGCCTCCCCACGGGGTGTTCATGCAGTCCCTCGCGCGTCTCTGTGGACAGGGTTTGGTCGTGAGGGGCGCCTCGTGGAAGCTGTTGGACGGACCTCGTTCAGTTCCTTACAACATACATGAAAGCTTCAGCTACAGCGATTTTATCGCGTCTCTCAAAGAAGACCCTTTGAGCAGATTCATTCTCAACTAGTGCTTAATCAGAATAATCTACACTGCCATGGGACATCTCTGGAAAGCCGGAGTACGGCGATCAGCCCACCATTTCTCTGCATTGTCGGACTTCCTGAATCCGTTCCAGCAAGAGGTGTTCAAGCCCGGACGCGAGGAAGGAACGAAATCGATCCTGGTGTACCCTACCGCGGCATTGCATCACAGTGCATTATATCGATCGATGAGTAAGTGTACATTATTTGCAAACTTGACATTGTCATTATGAATGGCATCAAGATGCTTACAAGTGTTGCGACCAATCTGTCCGGAGTGGTCAATATAACCGAAGCGCGACAGGTACTTCGAGATCGCTCTCGCGTAGTGCTTGGGTCTGTTGGGCGGGTCTGTTTCAATGCAGAGTACATCGAACTTCACTTGCTCCCAATCTATCGACCGAAGTACTTCGAACTCGCCACCCTGCCAAGTGTTTGAATAACTTTGTCAACGGTAGACCTGCGGATGCATACATGCATGATGTGATACTGTACTCTACTGTACCTCCACGTCTAATATGAAGAAATTGATGTGGCTTGCTCTCGCTGAGTGGAACACCGTCCACAGAGGAATGCAGTCCACCTCTTTCACGCGTGGGAAGAGAGTCCAATCTACGGAGGACAGGTTACCCGCCGGGGTGCCGGACCGATAGATGTCCGGATGGTACTCCTTCATGAACTTGGCGCTCATAAACTCTGCGACGCCACCAGTGAACTCAGCAGGGGCGAAATGAACGGTACCCTGTTGTTGGCAAATCGCGGCACTAACACTGAAGGCCTTGGGTGAAAGCTTAACGAGATTCTCCCGGTAGGTGGGATTGCCTTCAACTAGAATCCTGCGCCACTTCAAAGATCGCTCATATTCACAAGTCATGCTTTTAGAATTCTGCGATCCATCGAGCGCGCCCAGCTCCACTGCCAATCCATTCATCTTCCCCCAGAAATAGTGTTCAATAGCATCCACGACCTAATTTAGCGAGGCCATGTAAATTAGACGACTCTCATCTGATTATAAAAATGACGATACCGGTAGAATAGATAGCAACAAGCGAACACGGGGCACACACCTCTCCGTCTGTGAACCCATCGACGCGAGGAAGATGGTAGTTTGATAGCCGGACAAACCTGTCCATTAGTTTGGAATCGTTGCGGACGTCCTTCATGTCTGCTGTAGCGTACATCGAACTATTCAGAAAGCTACTCGGACAATTGATCACCCAAACAGGCAGTGATGATGAAAGCTCGTTACTATCAGACACCGAGGCAGCTAGTTCCGCATCTGATGACGATTGAGAAGTGAGCAATGCTATCGACACCGACGCAGCGACTCTTAGGACGAAATTCATCCCCAATTAAGTAAGTTAACTTACGTCAACATATCAAGTAACGGTAGCTTGACGGTTACTGTGTCGTCAACTTACAGTAAGACTTAACTTTACGTAACTGTGTGCTTCATGAAGAAGAAAATATTCTGTTGTCGATATTTCTTCATTATATTGATATTTTCAAGCGCTCTGTACATCCTTGCACTCTTCAAGTACCTGGGCTTGTCGATTACATACCATGATAAAGGATCAGGATCGGAGGAGCTGTCCCACAAGATTGAAGGAAATGTCGATATCAGCACTGCAACTGTGGTGCAGTGCAGATCTACCCAGGGAAACGTCACTATGTACATCCAATCGTCGTGGTCCGAGCACGGCTCCAAGAGGTTCTTGGAATTAGTCGACGATAATGCGTTCGACGCAATGCCAGTCTATCGTGTACATCCTGGATGTGCAATGCAATTCGGAATTAGGAGTAACTACAACCACCAGAAGTGGACTGCGATACCCGATGACTCACCGACCAGTCAGCACAAGAGAGATATTCAATATGGATACATGTTCCTCGCGGTACGATATGATAGCCTCGCTAGAATGACTAGCGATCTTATGTAATTCATGGTGATGCTGATAGACCAGTGGACCGAATACGAGAAGGAATGAAGTCGTGATCGCGTTGTGCAACAGCGCGGCTTGTACGAGATCTGGTTTGGGGACAGCTGCATGGGATGAAGTCCCCTTCGGAAGAGTTGCGGAAGAAAGCTTCCCAGTGCTGGACTCCATTTCGAGCAGTGGTGTCCCTTATCCTCGGCTGGAGACGCCCGGACAGCATCCCGATGCACGCGGTCCTGAGGTGGGAAAGCTGGTCTTCGACGAGACCTATCTGCTGAGGGAGTATCCCTTCATGGAGTACTGGCTGGGGTGCAATGTCATGGTTGGTCGCTCTACGGTGCATTCGGAGTCAGCAGCTGCAGTTATCAATAAACGAAACTCAAGATCGAATCATTCTTTTGTGAGGATGGGCATCCGGCATGCCGACGATCCATTGGTGCACGATGTCATTCTAGAGGTGGTCACTGTGTTCTCTGGAGTTTCTCTTCACTGCTAACCAACCATACTGCTGCTTACAGATACTTCCCGAGTGGGCTCCCATCGGTGCCGCGCGGTTTCTAACCCTCGTCGAAGACCGTTACTTCGAGGGGTCGCGATTCTTCCGAGTCATCAAGGTGCGACTTGAAATAAATCCCTTGCGTCCATCGTCAAACCACGATCGAGTTATTGTTATCGATCGATCTTATCGAGCGTAGGGCTTCATGGCTCAGTTCGGTATGCACAACTCTTCATCCGAGACTCTGAAGTGGAACAAGCGGAAACTGCCCGACGATCCGGCGCTTGCCTCCAACAGGCGTGGCACATTGTCGTTCGCCTCCGCCGGACCAAACACGAGAGCTAATCAGATCTTTATCAACTTTGTCGACAACGCGTATCTAGACAATGAGGGATTCGCCCCTTTCGCCAGAGTGTTGAGTGGAATGAACATAGTGGACAAGATATACAGTGGGTACGGTGAGGGTGGGCGAGGGGATGGCCGTGATGGGAAGGGGCCCTCCCAGTGGCGAATATCACAGCAAGGTAACCAATATTTGAACGAGTTCTTCCCTAGACTGAGTTATATTGACTATGCAGCACTGGTGTAGTCATGAGGAGGTGTCACCACTCCACTATCGTATACGTATACGGTGTCTATATTGAGCACATCATTCTACAACTTAGATCCGCGTTCTATAATACTTAAGTTGCGATGCAGTATTCCATAACAGAAGATAATGCGAAAGAAAATTTTACAATACGCGGTATTAGAATAACATAGAACTAACTAGCAACGTAGAGAACTAACAATTTCAACTGTAACTTAAGTTACCACACCCCTGGGTGGATGACTTCATTGTATGCGACAAAAGAAGTACTGTGTGGATACAATGAACTTATCCATTGAGTTTTGGAAGTTGTACGTACTGTTTCAGTAAAGTACATGTACAGAACTCAGGGAGGGGATGCACAGAACATCTTCCGCGAGTCGTCGTGGGGTCCGCGGGATAGCTCTTTGGGGAGTGCGCTCCATGATGAGTGATGCAATCGAGAAGGTGGTGGGGCACTACGCGGCGAACACGTTCATCGAAAGTATGGCCATGAACAGTCGCAATATTGTAAGACATACTGAGTAACTTAGTGTGTAGCGCGGTATGGTAGCTCATGGCCATCTTAGCAATGCGAAGCTATCATCAAGCAGATTCGACTAAAATGTCTTATGATACTGGCATATGTCAGGATGCTCCGTTGATATCAGTCGGAGACCCAGCAAACGCATGCAGCTGGGAGTGGTCGAGCGGGATCGATAGGTGCTTCTGTTGTATAGGTGCGAACAACTACTTCAACCACATGATCATTGAATCTCCTTATCTGCCTGATCTTAGCGTGCCGCAGTTCGAACTACAAGCACTCAACGAGTCGTGCAGGGATGCGATGGACCCCTTCCAGCTGGTGGAGAAGGACGTGAAGACCCTCTCCGGGGGCATCAAGGACCTGCTGGGCAGCGACCACCCCGTGCTGGAGTCATGCGCCAAGTAAAGTTACTCGCGCTGTAATCACGATCTGCTCATACTTCTGCGTTGTGAAGATCATGATCTACTCGTACTTCTGCGTTGTGAAGATCATGATCTGCTCGTACTTCTGCGTAGTGAAGATCATGATCTGCTTTAACTATCGGCTTATATAGGTACTTTTTCGAAACCGACGGGGGGAAGAAGATCCGACCCACGATGGTGTTGGCGGTGTCGTACGCCCTAAACGCCCAGAACAGACGGACGGACGGGGTCCGCGATGACCTGCTTTTCGCCTCCCCCTCTCAGAAGCGCCTCGCCGAAATCACCGAGATGATCCATACCGCCAGTCTGTTCCACGACGACGTCATTGACAAAGCCGCCACCCGCAGGAACGTGTCCTCCGTCAACCAGGTGTTCGGGAACAAGCTCGCCATATTGGGAGGAGACTTCCTGCTCTCTCGGGCCTCAGTATCACTGGCTCGGTTGAGGAACCTGGAGGTGGTGGAGTTGCTGTCCACCGTGATAGAGCACCTCGTGAAAGGGGAGATCATGCAGATGAAGCCCTCCACCACTGGGAAGTCGGCGCTAGACTACTACTTGCGGAAGAACTTCTACAAAACCGCCTCCTTGATGGGCCACTCATGCTTGGCTGCCGCAGTGCTCGGAGGCTACAGCGATGAGTGCAAGAGGGCATCTTACCTCTATGGTACCTATGTAGGACAGGCCTTCCAACTGGTGGACGACGCATTGGACTTCGAAGGATCGACGTCCACGTTGGGCAAAGCACCTTTAGCGGATCTCAAGAGCGGTCTTGCCACCGCGCCAACTCTATTTGCTGCAGAGGAGCATCCGAAGCTATTGGCTATGATCAATAGGAAATTCGAATACCCGGGAGATGTCGACGAGGCATTGCATCTAGTGATGCAGAGTCAGGGCCTCAGGAAGTGCAAGCAATTGGCCCAAGTTCACGCAGAGAAGGCGATCGAGGCGATATCCATACTGGGACCATCTCCAGCACGAGATTCGCTTGTTTCTTTGGCATGCAAAGTAGTCACTAGGACTCATTGATACGTTAATAATTCATAGCACTGGTCCGTAAGTTTACTGTCCCATTCGTACAGTACGTACATTAGTCTGCACAATATGAATTTCGTGGTCCGGACAATCATGCTGCTGTCGTTCGTGGGATGCTGTCGGCTGGGTCAAGCGCTGGTTGTTAGCAACGCTAGAAGTAGCGCACATCGCATGATTTTGAACAGAATGGTGTCTCTCAAAGGTAACTGAATAGCTCTCACTGTAATACAGAATATACATTATACCAGTAAAGTATGCACAAACGATAATTTCTCATCGGTTTGGTCAAACTCAGGTGGGTCATCTATACCAGACACAAACGAGGGTAAAGTAGTCTACACTCTAGGTGTCAATATCGCGAAGCAGGTTGGCAGTGAGCTGAAGGTAACACTTAGCTACTTGCAGAGTTGGAATGCCTTCTGACGTCATTGATAACATAGGGACTGCTGTCGCCTGACGAAATAGAAATTGTAGTTCAGGGATTTTCTGATTCAATTCTGAACAAAATAGCTGATGAGAAGGCCCTGTTGACGCAGTACGGTCCGTCGCTGAACGAGCTGCTGTCCTCGAGGTCCGGCCTCGCAGGTGACAACGAGAAGAAGAGCGGACAGCAGTTCATCGACGAGTACCTGCTCTCCAACCCCAAGGCGGTTCGCACGGAGTCTGGACTCGTAGTTAACGAGATGATAGCAGGCATCGGCAAACAGGTTCGTCAGCACTTGTCGACTTTTTTTAAAGCTATTCACTAACTCAACGCTCGTGTGATCTCTTCTCGAGTAGGCGACCATCGACTCTACAGTCCTAGTGCACTATCACGGAACTTTAATCGATGGTACTGTATTCGATAGCTCTGTTGATCGCAACGATCCCATCAAGTTCCCTCTGCGCAATGTCATCAGAGGATGGCAGGAGGGAGTTGCCCTGATGAAGGTCGGAGGCAAAGCTACCTTGGTGGTTCCTTCCGATCTTGCATATGGCGACAGCGGGTCCCCTCCTGTGATTGCACCGGGGGCAACATTAGTGTTCGAGGTCCAGCTTCTTGACGTGCTATAGAGTGCCGATTACGTACTTAAATTAAATGTAGGTGCTCATGTCGGTACCGGTAGATGATACTGTATCGGATCGATTCGCATCAAATGCACATGTATGTAAGAATTGGAAGCAATATGAGTAAACTAAGATCCGAAGTTTTCCTCCGCTATCTCCAATGGAACAGGATTTGTTTCGCTCATAGCATCTAACAGCTCCCATGGTGGATTTAGATCTAACTTCGTGCAGAGTCGGATGGATCATATCACACGCGCCTCCACGGCCATCCGTCACCAACCCTGCCTCTGACGTCCACTTGGTCGCTACTGCTTAGCCACGAATCAGCTGATCTAGTGCTCACCCCAATCATATCCTCCACTTGCTTCAACTGTCTATGCCCAGATTGGATCGCGTTTCGAATCGCAGCCTTATCCGACAAGTCTTTGTTTTTCCTGAATTCCAGTTTTATTTGTCTCGTCACATCGGCCTGCAGTGAGTCTTGATGCAGCTTCGAGGCTGCCTTGAGAATCCTTCTGTATAGCTTGACTACCTGCTGTCGCTTCACGAACACATGTAGAGGAAGCACCCCCAAATGGGTCAATCGGGACATGATAACTGTTAAACTTAACTTAAACTAAAGTAACTGTCGTAAGTTAACGTTCGTATAAAGCAGCAAGTCATATTGAGGGAAGCATCTGCTGGAGTTGCGACTTAATGAGCAACATCTGCTGTCATGACTTGCCGCGATTATTCCTTCGATCCTTCGCCTTGCTTCTTCTTGTCCACTGGCCTGTGCTCGTTACCTCCTATCGACCGCCTGTATCGGCGAGACCAGTGCTTTTGGGAACCCCTTTAAAGTTATACAGAGTAAATCCTTTGTTGGAAGGTGACCTTCCCAGCAAGGATAGAATATTGGATGATGTAGATTTCGTATCGAATGAGCTCTTCTCGAGCGATGTGTCCTATATCAGAATTGTTCCTAGGTCTCGATTTGAAAGCGCAGAGCTGTTAGACAGAACACCGCTGGATTTGACTAAGTTCAGTACAATATTTCGTCATAGCGCCCCTTACATAGCCATGCATCGAGGCAGTGTGATGGTGATCCACTTACCGAGCTGCACATTGAGCGACAACGAGGCGTTCGAGGGTGTGATGGACGACATCGCCATCCTGCATCTGTTGGGCATCAAGCTGGTGTTGGTGGTCGGGGTTAGGGGAAGAC